>Ga0114970_10003242_pt1 | contig 12019 bp, 12 predicted proteins | sample M_140205_XF_Meta_FD_87030 | JGI IMG/M metagenome (GOLD analysis project Ga0114970, IMG submission 87030) | Freshwater microbial communities from Lake Montjoie, Canada to study carbon cycling - M_140205_XF_MetaG | ecosystem: Environmental > Aquatic > Freshwater > Lake | place: Lake Montjoie... | reverse complement strand
TTGCCATGGCCCGTGGGGAAATTGTCGGCCATCTTAATTCGGACGAACAGTACTCTCGCCGCGGCCTGTTGGCCGCATGGGCTGCCCTCGATGATAAGAATCTCGACGCTGTTATGAGCCCGACGGTGATGCTAAACGGCAGGCTGGAGTTTATGCAGCTTTTTAATCAGGTGGTCCGTCCTACCGTGCGCGACGTTCATTGGCATATGCCTGTGCAGTCGTGCTCGTTACTCTACCGAAAAGTGCTTTGGGACCGGAAGCCCTACGATATTCAATACCGTCTGATCTCGGATCACGTGTGGTTCCGAAAACAGATGGAACTTGGTTTGCGATTAGCCGTGAGTCGTGAACCCATTGGTATATTTGTATGGCATGGTGAAAATCTGAGCTCGACTCAGGCGCACCCTGAGGAAAACGCTCTTGTAGATATAGATACGAAGTCTTTCATCATGAGGTTGGTGAAGCACTGGTACAGATTTCGCAAACTCTGCTTGGGCGGGTATTGCCGAGTCTATCTGCGGTACGAGGTATTTGGAGTCGCCGGCCTCCAGAGCTTGAGAATGTTCTTTCCCAAGCTGAAGGTTCGCAACTTCGACAAGACAAAGGTCAGTTAGAGGATAGCGTTCAAAAATCAATATTTATCGGCTCGAAATTCAGCATCACGCTACACAATAAATGCAATACTTATGAGTGATAGACTGCTCGTTTTAGACACTCCCTTGGAGGGGCTAAAAATTATTAACCGTATTCCATTGAGGGACACACGGGGCTATTTCGAACGTCTTTTTTGTATAAAAGAATTGTCGAACTTTATTCAGGTTAAACAAATAGCCCAAGTCAACCATACAGTGACGCTTAATCGAGGCACGGTCCGAGGGATGCACTACCAGAGAGGAGACGCAGCCGAGGCGAAATTTGTGACATGTATCCGCGGTGAAGTGTTCGACGTTGCGGTGGACGTCAGGGTAGATTCTCCAACTTACCTGTCTTGGCACGCCGTGATTTTAAGTGAATCCAACTTGAGTTCGTTTTTGATACCTGAGGGGTTCGCTCATGGAGTTCAGACGCTTTCTGACAGTTGCGAACTACTTTACCTTCACACCAAGGAGTTTAGTGCCGACGCTCAAGCTGGACTGAATCCAAAAGATCCTCTCCTTGGCATTGACTGGCCCTTGCAAATCACAGACATTTCTCACAAAGACGCGACCTGTGAATTGTTAAAAATCAAATGAAGTTAGCAATTACATGAAATGCCGCCACTGCCAAACGCCTGTAACGCTCAATCTAGTTGATTTGGGGTGTGCACCTCCCTCGAATGCTTACCTCACTCAAATTACCTTGAGGCGGCCGGAGAAATGGTTCCCGCTAAAGGTTGTGATTTGTGAAAGCTGCTGGTTGGTGCAGGCCGAGGCTTATTCGCGGGCAGCCGAGCTTTTTAACGAAGAATACGCATATTTTAGTTCGTTCTCAACCCAGTGGCTGCAACATGCCGAAAAGTATGTTGCAGATATGGTAACTCGGTTCGGGTTGAACGATCAGAGTACTGTTGTTGAAATTGCGTCCAATGACGGATATCTGCTGCAATATGTCAAAAGGCGCAATATCAGATGCCTAGGTGTTGAACCTACGGGCAGCACGGCCGCGGCGTCTCGAGCAAAAGGAATCGAGACCCTAGAGGAATTTTTCGGAGTATCCCTGGCGAGTGAACTTCAATCTAAAGGATGGGGAGCCGACTTGATGGCGGCAAACAATGTCCTCGCTCATGTTCCTGATATAAATGACTTTGTGGCAGGTTTCAGTACCTTATTAAAACCGACAGGAGTCGCTACCTTCGAGTTTCCGCATTTGATGAATCTCATTGCAGAGAATCAATTCGATACGATTTACCACGAGCATTTTTCATATCTTTCACTGACAACAGTGAAGAAGATATTTTCAGATAACGGGTTAACTATTTTTGATGTCGAAGAACATCCCACCCACGGAGGTAGCCTTCGTGTTTTCGCACAACCGACAAAGACTGGGACTAACCCAACTTCGGAGAATGTCGACAAACTTCTAGTTCAAGAAGAAAAGTCTGGAATGCGTTCCCGTGAATATTATGCGGGATTACAAGCAAAAGCAGAACGTGTAAAAGACGACTTATTGGATTTTCTTATCCAAGCTAAAAGAGAGGGGAAATTGGTGGTTGCCTATGGAGCGGCTGCTAAAGGGAATACCCTCATGAACTTCGCCGGTATTCGAGGCGATCTCATACGGTACGTGATTGATCGAAATCCTGCGAAGCAGGGTAAATTTATGCCGGGTAGCCGTATCCCCATTGTCTCTGAAGAGATTTTGGAGAAAACAAAACCAGCGTATATCGTCATTTTGCCGTGGAATCTCAGTGACGAAGTTAAGCATCAGCTGTCCTATGCGCGAGCTTGGGGCGCCAAATTTGTGAATGCAGTTCCAAATCTTACGATCTCTTGAAATCCCCAATTTATTACACGAAGCCTTCCATCACTGAGTTGGAGGTACGGTATGCGACTGATGCCGCAGCCAACGGCTGGGGCGAAAAATGTTACGAGTATATCAATAGATTCGAGCAGGCATTCGCTAATCATCTTGGAGTAAAGTACGCGATCGCTACGTCCAGCTGTACGGGGGCGTTACACATGGGACTCGCCGCATTAGGGATAGGTCCCGGCGACGAAGTCATCCTTGCCGACATTAATTGGATTGCATCGGTTGCGCCTATAAAGCATTTGGGTGCTACGCCCGTATTTGTAGATATCTTGCCGGATACTTGGTGTCTTGATCCAGAGAAGGTTGAGGCTGCGATAACACCGCAGACGAAAGCGATCATCGCTGTTCATATATACGGTAATGTCTGCGACATGGCTCGCTTACTGGAGATAGGGGAGAAATATAAGATTCCCGTAATTGAAGATGCTGCGGAAGCCATCGGTTCGGTTTGGCACGGCAAGAGGGCGGGGGCGATTGGGAAGTTTGGCACCTTTTCGTTTCATGGAACGAAAACAATCACCACGGGTGAAGGTGGAATGTTTGTGACAAACGACGCAGACTTTTACGAATACGTTCTCACCCTCAGTAACCATGGGCGCTCTCGGACCCAAAAGAAGCAATTTTGGCCGGATTTAGTAGGATTCAAATACAAGATGTCCAACATCCAAGCCGCTATTGGGCTGGGCCAAATCGAAAGGGTCGAAGAATTGATAGCTGAGAAGAGAAAGGTATTTCACCTTTACCAAGAGGGATTAAAGACGTTGCCCCTTCGAATGAATCCAGAACCGGAAAATGTGACCAATGGGTTTTGGATGCCTACGATAGTGGTAAGTGAAGAGATCCCCTTTGATCGAACGGTATTGCTGGAGAAATTTAAGGAGAACGGGATCGACGCGCGTGTCTTCTTTTGGCCCCTGAGCCGTATCCCTCTCGGATTCGAAACGAGGTACGAAAATAAGGTGGCAAACCAAGTTTCAGAACGTGGGATCAATCTTCCTAGTTTTCATGGGATAGAGTCCTTCCAGCAGGATGAAGTCATCAGAATTATATCTCTCGGATTTTAAATAGACTCAGTGTAAGGGAGTAAAATTAATGAAACTTGCAATATTCGCGCATGACAAGGTCGGCTTTGCCGCGACTTCCTACATCTTAAAGCACTATCCCGAAGATGTTTTGATTTTAGTAGTTACTTCTCAGAATGAGATATTTGATTTAGGCATAAAGCATAATGCGCGATGCGTAATTTTTGAAAGTGAAGCTCAAATAGCAGCTGAGATTGATTCGGGGGTGGATCTCGGGGTTTGCGTTTGGTGGCCGAAGATAATCAAAAAGAGGCTGATAGATATTCCTAAACACGGCTTTATTAACACACATCCGAGTTATCTTCCCTATGCCAGAGGGAAGCATTACAATTTTTGGACCTTAGTAGAACAGGTACCCTTCGGCGTTACTATACACAGGATTGACGAGGGTATTGATACGGGCGACATACTAGCACAGAAGGTTGTTCCCTATGATTGGACTGATACTGGGGAAACTCTCTATTTCAAGGCGCAATCCGCTATGATTGAATTGTTTAAAGAGTGTTATCCTGAACTTCGTTCCGGACGTCTCAGCGCCCGGCCACAACCGCCAACAGGAGGATCATATCATCACTCGAGCGAGCTTGAGCTGGCATCTTGGGTGGACTTGAACAAGACCTACGTTGCGAGTGATTTGTTAAATCATTTACGGGCGAGAACGTTCAGAGGCTACCCTGGATGTAGATTTGAATCCCAAGGGCAGACCTACCAAATTGAGATCAATATTAAGAAGATCGAGTAGTCTCAGCGCGGCTCTGATAGAGAAATTAGCCGCAGATGTGGAAAAACTCCCAACGAGCTGCCACTGACTCAATGGCTAGGCCAAGACCGCGTGACGATGAGGATAAATAAACCCCTGTCCTCGTAGGAATTTCCGACTAAAGACGGCATTCGGTACGTCCAAAGTTAAGTGATGAAGAAAACGGTGTGGTTTTTAATCGTGAATGTTGGGTATGTCTTGTTATTGAACGTTGATTGCCACAAATAAATGGACTTTAATCTCGAGAGATTCATAGAAGGCGTTAAGAGACAGATAAGTTTAATGTTTCCTTATAGTGAGGGAATTCGGTATGTAGGTGCAGATACGTTTGGAATTGCATTGAATCGTACGTCCCTATGCCTCTCCGGAATCAAAGCCTTTACGGCTGGTCGCTTTGACCCCTTAGTTTCATGGCAATATGCCATTTTCTTGTATAATTTGGGAAACCAAATTTGGAGGGAGGAAGGGAACGAGGCTGCTGCAAATGAGGCATTTCTGACAAATAAGGCCCTGAACGGGATTGATCTATATTATCAGATAGAAATGCCTCAAGTATTTGTACTGGGACACACCGTAGGATTGGTTTTTGCCAAGGCAGTATACGGTAATTATTGTGTATTCCATCAGAATTGCACGGTCGGACGCGATGGGGATAAAAGACCGGTTTTGGAGAATGGGGTCATCCTTTATCCAAATTCCTGCGTGATCGGAAAGTGTCTCGTTCGTGAAAATACCGTTCTCACACCGGGCTTGCAGCTAGTAAATACCGACACTCCTGGCAATTGTATCGTAGTTCCTAATCCACGGGGAGGTGTTATGTTTAAAGAGGCAAAAGAATATTATGCCGACCGTTACGTCCACCGGTTAAGTTAAATGAGCTACAATATCACTGGTAAGGATTGCATGAAGTTAACCGATGCTTCGCCGTCTTCGGGGGTCAAGTTGTCCGTAATTATTCCCACACGAAATCGTTGCGAGTACCTTATTCACGCTTTGGCCACAGTGTTGAAGCAGTTGACTGATGCTTCAGAGTTGGTGATCTCGGATAACCATTCTACGGATAATACTGCTGAGTTTCTTGCTACGTTATTGGATCACCGGGTACGGGTCATTCGGCCGGCTCAACCGCTTGCAATGGTTGACCATTTTGATTGGGTGATCGATCAGGCGCGTGGTGACTGGATCACAGTTTTAGGCGACGATGACGGTTTGATGCCGTATTTTTTTGACTTTGTTCCTGATGTGATTCGGCGTTATGGGGACAAATACTCGGTAATATTCGGTCCTAGAGCGTACTATTTTTGGCCTGGGGTAGAGTCACTCTACGGACCCACGGTCGTGCATTTTGAGGCGAGTGGGCTCGTGAACCAGATCGATTCGCAAGCAGCGCTTAGTGATCTGATTTTCGGAAATACGAGTTATTTCGAGCAAGCCCAATTCTATACGGGTACAATCTTTTCGAAGGAGTTGATTCGGCGGATTCGACTGAAACACGCGAGCGGGAGAATATTTAATTCGATAACGCCTGACGCAAACAGCGTTGTATTGATCCTCCTTAACACGACGCACATACTCAAAATAGGAACGCCCCTAGCATGGGTGGGCTCTTCTCCCAAAAGTAATGGGGTGCAATCTGTGCAAGTCACGAAGTCTGTTGGGAAGGATTTGGGTATTTTCCAAGACTTCAAGACATTGAATTCGAAATCAGAGGTATTGTTAGCGAAAGGGTTTCAGGATATTTACGAGGTTGAGGGATGCTCAAAGGTGTATTTGTTGGAATCCTTGTTTCGAGTTTTGGAGGAGTTTCCCTATCCCACTCAGTTTTCTCGTGAAGAGTTTCTTCCGAAACATCGGATGTTTTTGTCCATCTACCTGGAGTCAAAGCGCCGTCGTAGGCATGGGAAGAGTTTTGCAGGTTACAGTCGCTTGTTTGCAAGGAACGCGATAAATGTCCCGTGTCTTGTGGTCCTGCATGTAGTAGACCTATTGCTGTCTGTTCCCCAGTGGCTTCGCCGGAAGGCTATCAAGAGATTCTCCCAGTGGTTTCCGCGTAAGGAACGGAGTCTTATTTATACCTGCAAGTCTCCGAACGTTCACTCGACCATTGGAAGCATCAATGAGCTTCTTAGTTCCGAACCGTGGAGGGGAGACATCAAGGCTCAAGCAGTGCAGATATTGAACTCGTAGCCTTGATTTAAAGAAGACGCATTTTACGCAGGGCCTTACGGAAGTAAAATTGAACAATATTACGTCTGTAGAGCGCAGACAGCTCCAGGGTAAACCGGCAGAGGTGCTTCTTGATGTCACGCTTTGAGTGCCCATGAAAGTGAATTGCGTCAAATTGTATTAATTGATTTTCTTTGGATGTGGCTTTTAAAGTGCCACATGGCCTATTATTATGCCATTCAATCATCTTTTGGCCATTCTCCATCGCAAAACCATCTGAGCTTAATACATTGTGGTCGATTAGCTTTCCGTTAATTGGATAATAAGTATTACGAATACGAGTAGGGAATCGCTCCAGTAATAAGCCAAGAGCGGTCATGTCCGTAAGTGCCCCCGGGATGGTCTTGACGCGGTTGGCTAAATCGGAGGTTTCATCAAACATCTCGAAGATGAGTGTTTTCAAATCTTCCAAGATGCGCCTGGAATTAATAACTACGGTGGCGCCATTCGCGCATAGGGAATCGGGATGTTCCTGTGCTAACGTTATTTCCACATCGTGATGCTGCTCGCGAATGACTTGAGCTGATTCGTAAAGAAGCACGTCTGAATCGAATGTAAGACAAGATTCGATATTCTGGGCCTTGAGAAATTCCAATAAGCAGAGCCATCTTTGGAAGCAAAACAGTTGCCAGTCATATTGGTGAGGGTTTAGGCCCTGCGAGCGGAAACATGTTGAAAGCCGTCTGGCGTCTCCGAAATAGTTAGAAATGGGGCAATGCTGAATCCCTTCGTAATAATGGTTATGACTATCACCTAAGAGGATGACGGGGGCATCTCCTTGTACGTGGCAAGCTTGGGCTATGGAATGAGCCAAGTAGTGGCTGTCGCCATAGTGAATCATTATTACAGGTACGGCCATCGGAGGGAACCTATGATTTGGTGGCTGATGCTGAGGGTGGATAGGCCAGAAGCGTCATCTCCATTGGGATCACTCTTGGTCTGAGGGATCGAATGATGAAGGTGTAATTGAGGCCCCAGGATTCTAGGAGGGGTTTTAGTTCGAAGAATTGCTGTGGGTTATGGTAAATCGCGGCGGATATGATCGGCCTGAACTTGTGAATGGTATCTTTGGCTCCCTGGACCGTGTTGATTTCCTCACCCTCTACATCCATTTTTAATAGACTAGGCGTGAGGGAGTGTTTCTGGACGAAGCTATCGATAGTAACAAGATCAACCGTTGCGGTACCGGGTTGGGAGATGTTATTACCAGCGCTATTTGTATCGTTGAACGTGATGGTTTTGTTCTCTTGGGCCGTACCGTTATGGAATACCTCTGCCTGTGTCGTGGCCACGCGATTTTGCGCCATGTTGTTCCGGTACTCACCCAGGAAACGTTGAGAGATTTCGAAGGAGTAGATCTTCTTCGGTTGGTATTTTAGCAAGGTGAGGGCCGAGTCTCCGATATAGGCGCCACAATCGAGGAAGTCGCCCCCGATCATGTACTGTAGGATTTCCTTATCCAGAAACTTTAAGCCGTGGTCAAAGTAAAACGTTTCTATTGGGTATTGGGAGACATTGAACTGCTTTTTAACGACGCGGTTTATGTATTCGGATATCTCAGTTTCGTTATAACCCAATCCCTCTGATTCGATAATTTTATCGAGGGCACCGTAAACCATGCCGCAGTAGTCTTGGGATGGGAAGTTTTGCATCCTTTTCAGGAATGCGTTGATATGTGACTGTGACGTGGAATCAAGTCCTTCTTGGAGCACATCTATTTTGGCGAGGGCATCGCCGCTTAGGAGGTAATCTTTAAAATCCCCTGTGAAACAAAAGCTAATGTCTTCTAGGATTTTGCTGCGTAAAACCTTTCGATAAGCGCTCTGTAGAAAGCGTTTTTTGAGTGCCTTGGCAATATTCATATCAGGTACGGGTTATTACGCTTGAGTCTCTGCGGATGGGAGTGTTCGGGAGAACCTGTTAAAATGAAAGTTGAGGTATTTGCAACGGACCTCAGGTGATAGCCATGTTCGATCGCCAACTGGGTTAAAGCGCCGCATGAGTTTTTTTGCGGGACCTTGGAAGTGCAGGGTCACAACGGGGATTTTTGCGCGTGTATTTATATCCCTTAGTGAGGGAATGTAGCATCCGTTTTGGTATTCCCAATACACACATTTTCTAAAGCGCCGGCCAACTTTTCGATTAACGCAACCATGGGGCTCATTGATATTGCTGTCTAGGTGACCTTCCGGGAAGTTGATACTGTAGGGTTCAACGTTTTGAGCTTTTAGGAGGTATTCGAGTACAAATTCCATTTCTCCCAAGTTTCGAAGCCCTCCTTGTTTACGGGCTTCCGTAAACCTTTCGCGGGCCTGAACAAGATACGCAGGGTCTGTGTATCTCGCCATGATGTGCTCTAGGAAGCCCTCCACTCCAGTGCGGACAAAGGTAAGATGGGGGGAATAACACTGCATCCCGAAGGCTACGTTTTGGAAGTACTTAAAGAACGGTGCGAGGGGTTGGAAAACCATTAAATCGCTATCTAGTGTAACGGTATCGTTGCATTGGAGGCGTTTGATGATTTCGGTGAGGTAAAACCAACGTTCTAAAACGAAACGTTCATAACGTTCCTTAAAGGTGGAGATATGAACGTAGACCTTTCTGAATGCTTGGAGTTCCGGAGTCTCGAAGTGATGATAGTTGATGACTTCGACGTTCCATGTTCGAGGGAACGGGACATGGGAGTCACACGCGAGGATGATCCTGGAATCAGGGTTAAAGAATCGTGCGCTCTCTATAGCATGACGCAGGTAATTGGGTATCGGTCCGTAGTGAAAAAAGACGAAGGAGATGTTACGCTGCGCAGACATGCGATAAAGTACGGTTAGTGTTGAAATAGTTTCCGGATTCTCGCCGTGAGGCTAGGTTTTGCTGGATGAGGGGTGCACGAGGCGAGTGTATCCGGCGGTGGTACCTTGGTCAGATGTTGTAACCAGAAATCTAGATTATAGCGCCACCAGGCGTGGCCGCCCATGGGTAGAGTTTGATTCAATTGAAAATAGAATTCCGGTTGAAGTTCGACGGAGAACAGCGCAGCGGTTCTTTCGTTTGGAATGGTGAAATAGGGGGCTTGCGTGCCGATAACGGAAAAGAAGAGGTCTTCAAAGATGGAGTTCTCTAAAAAGTTTGCGACGGATTCAGGGAATTCCGTGAGAAGACGCTGGCAATTTTGGACTCTTCGGAGGCTGAGGCCGCCGTTACCCACGTGTGTATGGACTTTTTTCGGGGTTGTCCTAAAGAGATCCGTGTGGATCGTGTAGGTTTGCCCGTTGGGCCAAGGGGCTCCGATCCAATCATAGGGTTGTTTGCACCAGTGGGCGAGATCGTCGCGAAGGATTATGGCGTCGGTTTGCAGAAGGAGCACGAATTCGAAATTGCAAAAATGGGAGTAAAACTCCTGACTCAGCATCAGTTGATTGTACCCCTTAATGGAAGCAAAGTAATAGTCTGGAAACCTGAGGATTTTTGCTTCTGGGTAAGTGAGGCGATAGGATTGGGTTTCAAGAGATTGCGGTGCAATAAATACGTGAGGCCATGGCTTCAGAATAGACAGAGAATAGTCTAGGGAGAAGGACTCTAGAGGTTCTAACGTATTTCGATATATCGGTGTAACTAGGACACAGGCGGGCTTTAAATGAGTGATAGAGCCCATAGGGGATATATGGTTCTTGGGGTTATCGCAGATGCCGTCAGACGCGGAGGAAAGTTCTGTGCCTTTTGAAGTATCCTGCACTAATGTAGGTTGGACAGGAATTCTATAATGAGCCAGACCTGATGCAAACCCCCGTCGCTTTCCTCATTTTTAATCGTCCAGATACGACTGAGCGTGTCGCGGAACGTATTGCGGCTAGTGGAAAAAGTCGCGTGTACGTGATTGCAGATGGTCCGAGGGCTTTGCGCCCTGACGAGTCGCGTTTGGTCGAAGAGACTCGGGAGGTGGCGCGGCGAATTTTGGAGCCGTGCATGGAGGTTATCTGGCTGTTGAGCAGCGTAAACATGGGGTGTGGAAAGCGGGTTTCTTCGGGGCTTTCCGAGGCTTTCGAGCGGGAGGAACGGTTGATTGTGCTTGAGGATGATTGTTTGCCGGACGCTTCTTTTTTCCCGTTCTGCGAAGAGGTGTTGTTGCGTTATGCGAACAATCCGCAGGTGGGTATGATTAGCGGATCTAGATTTACGAAGAAGCAAACAGTTCCCGGAGACAGTTATTATTTTTCTAGTTTCGTTCATATCTGGGGTTGGGCTTCGTGGCGTCGCGCCTGGAGGCATTACGACTTTGTGCTTTCTCGTTGGCGGGTATCGTATGGGGAAGCGGAGTTAAGACGTGGTTTTTTAAGTCGTAGAGCTGCTCGTAAGTTCGGCCGCCTTCTTGACCAGGTAAAGTCCGGGGACATTGATACTTGGGACTATCAGTTTATGGGTGCATGTTTAGAGCACCGTCTTCTCGCGATTCATCCTAGGGAGAATCTTGTGCAAAACATTGGCTTTGGGCCGAATGCGACGCATACAAGCAATCCAGATGATCCATTGGCGAAGCGGCTTGGTCGCCCGATTGATTTTCCCTTATGCCATCCGTCTACGATTGAGCCTGATCGCCTAGCAGACAGAGAGAGCGCACGGATCCATTTTCCTAATCGTTCTCTTATAGGATCTTGGGTTGATGCTTTATTATCTAAGTTATAGCCGCAGATGCAGCCCGGATTATGTTCCGAAACGTCCAGAATCTAAAATTTGCAGATCAATGGGGATAAGCGTTCCGGTAAAGAGTTTCACAAAATTACCGGAATGACTGTCGGCGATTACAACGCCGGTGGTTGGGTGAGCCCACCGATTATATCCAACCCTTTCATAACCCTGATTTTGAAACCATTGAGATATTTCATCAAGCTCGGGATGTTTACCGCATACGAAAGGTTGAGACGTCACGATAGAAACGCCTTCTTCACCGTTAATGACGCCTTCAAACCGAATGTCCTCTCCCAAAAGCTCATTCGACCAGTGAACATTGTTAACGTATTGGCAAAGAGATCCCTGTTGACCAAAGCTCGATGGCTTCGTGGTTTTAGAGTGGGCGCAGGGGACAGACACGAATGGCACTTACTTAAGGCGCTTTTTCGTGCGATGGCGGTGCGGCACTTCTTGGAAAAAAAGCGTGGTGCAGTGAGGCGTTGATAGTTCTTGGGTCGTCGTTTGATGGCGCGTGGTTCGCGCCGGTTGGGACGAACTGGCAAAGGAACGTAGGGGACAGGCAATGCAAGCAGTTGCCGAAGTGTGGATGCGGTGTTCAAAAAGATTTTATGAAACGACAACCTGCACTGCTCTAAAGTCCTTAGGGTTACGTGTAATCAACCCCTTGAATCTTTGCGCAAATGCCGAAATAAGCATGTCTGCAATCGGTCTTTTGGTTTCGCTTCCGCTTCGCTTTTTCTCAATGTGAGAAAACCAT
>Ga0114970_10003241_pt1 | contig 12019 bp, 10 predicted proteins | sample M_140205_XF_Meta_FD_87030 | JGI IMG/M metagenome (GOLD analysis project Ga0114970, IMG submission 87030) | Freshwater microbial communities from Lake Montjoie, Canada to study carbon cycling - M_140205_XF_MetaG | ecosystem: Environmental > Aquatic > Freshwater > Lake | place: Lake Montjoie... | reverse complement strand
TCATCGATTACAGCCACTTTCTGGCCGGGCCGCATATGTCGCGCTGCTTGGGTGCGATGGGCGCTGAAGTCATCAAGGTCGAGCGGCCGGTTGCCGGCGACGCTGGCCGCGCGAGCCCGACCATCGTCTCTGGCCAGAGCGGCTACTTCATGCAGCAGAACATGGGCAAACAGGGGCTGTGCGTCAACCTGAAGGACGCGCGTGGCCTGGAGTTGCTCCACAAGTTGTGCCAGGGCGCCGACGTCTTCGTCGAGAACTACCGCCCCGGCGCGCTCGATAAATTGGGCCTGGGTTACGAAGAGTTGGCCAGGCGCAACCCGAGGCTGGTGTATTGCTCGGTGTCGGCTTACGGACACACCGGCCCTGACGCGGCGCGAGCGGGATTCGGCCTGATTGCCGAGGCCAAGAGCGGCGCGATGTCGTTGATTGGGGTCCCGGGCCAGGCGCCGCCGCTGTTTCGAATGCCCATCGCCGACATGTACGCCGGCATGCACGGCGTGTCTGCGATCTGCGCGGCGCTGTTCGGCCGGGTCAGTAGCGGCCGCGGCCGGCACATTGATCTTGCGCTCTACGACTGCATGGTGTCGATGCACGACTATGCGGCCCAGGGCTACCTGATGAGCGGCGGCGCCGAGTTGCCGGTGCAGACCGGGCACGACCTGCCCGAAAGCACCGTGTATGGGGTGTTCGCGGCGCGCGACGGCTATCTGGTGATCGCCGCGCAAGTTGACGACGCCTGGCTGCGGTTCGCCCGCCTGATAGGGGGCGAGGCGTATGCGGCCGACACCCGTTTTCACCACCAGGCGGGCCGTAATGCGCACCGACCGGACATATTGGCCAAGGCGCGCGCGTGGACCATGGAGCAGGCGTCGGTCAAGGCTTGCTGCCAGGCGCTCGATGCCGCCGGCGTCCCCGCAGCGCCGGTGCAAACCATCGACCAGGTGCTGACCGATCCGCAGACGCTGGCGCGTGGCATGGTCGTCGAGCAGGAGCACCCCTTGCTGGGAAAGATACGACTGCCCAACCTGCCATTTCGCTTCTCCGACTGTGATACCTCGCCCAGCGGCCCGGCGCCGCTGCTCGGTCAGCACAACCGGGCGATCGCGCAGGGGTTGGGCTATTCGGCGGGCGCCATCGACGCCATGGTCGCCGATGGTGTGCTGTACGCTGAAGAGGCGGTGGGCCGGCCCACCGGTCACTGACGCGGCACGTCTGCCGGTACCCCGATTCAGACGGTGAACGCAAGCCCGGCCGCACCGGCGAAGCCGGTGTGGCTCCCCGCATGCTGGCAGATAGCGCTGCGCTACGCAGCGCATGGCCTGTGCCGGGTCCGATGGCAACGAACGGCGCCGATCGGATCCTGCCGGCCGTGGCACACTGCGCACCTACTGAAATGCCAGGAGTGCCGAAATGCCGTTCAAGTTTATCCAAGTTGATGCCAGCGACGGCATCCTGACCCTCACCATCAACCGCCCGGAAGTGCTCAATGCATTGCATTTCGACGCGCATGCGGAGCTGTCTGCCGCCATAGACGACTATGCCGCAGACCCGTCGCTGCGCGTGGCCATCATCACCGGCGTCGGTGAACGCAGTTTTTGCGTGGGCACGGACTTGAAGTCGCTCGCACTGACCGGCCCTTACGACTATCCCAGGGGCGGATTTGGCGGGGTCACCACGCGTCTGGATCTGTGGAAGCCGGTGATTGCGGCGGTCAACGGGCTGTGCATGGGAGGCGGAGCCGAAATCGTCGCGGCATGCGACCTGGCGGTCGCCTGTGAGCATGCCGAGTTCGCGCTGTCCGAGCCGCTGGTCGGTCTGGCTGCGCTGGGCGGCGGCGCGCTGCAGCGGTTGGCCCGCGGCATGGCCATGAAGGACGCCATGTACCTGGCGCTTACCGCCCAGCGCATTAGTGCGGTCGAGGCGCTGCGGATCGGATTGATCAACCAGGTGGCGCCGCGCGGCGAGTCGCTCGCGCGGGCCCGTGTACTGGCCGCTCAGATTGTCGCCTGCGCCCCACTTGCGATCGAAGCGAGCAAGCAGGTGCTGCTGCAAAGTCTCGAACATGTTGGCCTAGCCGCCGCCTTGGATGCGCATTATCCGGCGGCGCAGCGGATGTTGGCGAGCCGGGACGCAGTGGAGGGCCCCCTTGCTTTTTCCCAAAAGCGCGCCCCGCAATGGATCGGATCTTGAGTCTGCTGCCAGCAGGGGCCGGCGTGCAGCGGCGCATCGACGCGCTGATTTTCGACTGCGATGGCACCTTGGTCGACAGCGAAGGGCCGGGGCTTGCCGTATTGCAGCAAGCAGCGCTCCAGATCGGCGTGACGATTTCAAGCGAGCAGTTGCACGATCAGTTTCGCGGCATGCCGATGGCCCAATGCGTCGCTTTCATCGGAGCGCAATTGGCGAGCAAGCCGGAAAATTTCGACGCTGATTTCACCGCGCATGTGCGACGGGCGATGGCCGAGCGCTTTCGCCAAGGTCTGCGCACATTGCCCGGGGCGCTGGAACTGGTGGCTAGCTTGCGTCTGCCGTATTGCATTGCGACCAATGGACCACGCGAGAAGGCCGAACTCACCCTGGGGCTGACCGGGCTCCTGCCTTTTTTTGAAGGTCGGATCTTCTGCGCCTATGAAGTCGGCGCGTTCAAACCCGCGCCCGGTCTGTTCCTGCATGCGGCCGAAGCGCTTGGAGTGGCCCCGCAAGGCTGCGCGGTCATTGAAGACAGTTTGCCCGGCATCGAGGCCGGGTTGGCGGCCGGGATGCAGGTGTTCGCGCTGGTAACACCGGGCAGCCTGCCGGTGGCCATCGCGTCGCGCGTGCGCGAGATCGGCGCCCTGCAGGAACTCGCGCCGATGCTGCGGCGCTCAGCACTAGCGCTGGCTAGCAGCGCTGACCTGCTAACAAAGCACGAGGGTGACCGGTAGCACTCGGATTCATGACGAGGCAAGTGCACAGGGATGTTCTATGGCGGCCGTGATTGTAGGGAAAACCCCAATTCCGAAAATTTTTTCCAAGTAGACAATCGGTGACTGGTGCGTTTTACTAAATGCAGGTATGGGTTGGAAGGCAAATTTATCGTCTGCCTGTCACCTCGTCATGCTGGAGATTTCTGCTTCCCCCCCCTCCCGCATGTGGAGGTGCTCCATTGTTAGGTATTGCTCGTGAATCGGGGCTTTCGATCAGTGCGACCAGGCTGCGCGCAGGCTAGCGCGGCGGACGTCCAATATCGTTTGACACGCCGTCTTTTTAACCCAAGTAGACCAAGGAAACCATGAAAATGTTCGCTTTCAATAGAGCCATCTGCCGTGCCGTACGGCTTTCCCTGCTGCCGCTTGTGGTAGTTGGCAATGGTGCTTTTGCGCAGGATGGCACGATACGTGTTGGCGTCACGCTTCGAATGATCAACTCCGATGGCCAGGCCTACGGTGCCATACTTCGTGACGAACTTACGTCATTGAACAGCAAGGGAGGAGTCAATGGCAAGAAGGTGGAAGTGATCCTTTTGGATGATGAATGCAAAGCAGAAAAAGGGATCGCTAATACCAACAGGTTCATCTTCCAGGACAAAGTTCACCTGGTGCTGGGTTCTACCTGTAGTTCTGTGTCATTGCCCATGGTCGATGTATCGGCAAAAGAGGAGGTGCCGCAGTTGGTTGTGCACTCGACCAACTCCGTCATTACCCAAAAAGGAAGTGCTTGGGTTTTTCGGACATCTGTTGCCGAACGGTTTTATGCATCAGTGCATGGTAAATATTTGGCTGATAACGTGGGGAAAAAGGTTGCCTATTTGTACACTAACGATGCGGCTGGCGCCAGTTTTGCAAAAGACTACATTGCATTCATGCGGAAAAGTTACAACGTCGAACCCGTCTATGAGGCGCAACTGCCTGAAGATTCGTTGGATTTCAGGGCGGACCTTTTGAAAATAAAGGCGCTTAGGCCTGACATACTTGCTATCGGTGGCCAGATCGCTGGAACAGCCCGCATTGTCCAGCAAGCCGAGGAAGTGGGCATACCGAGCCGGGTTCAGCGCGTTGGTGCTTCTGTTGCAAGTACCGCCCCGGTTCCTGAGTTGGCGGGGGATGCTGCTAAAGGCCTTGCGTTCGCGGCTGCATTCAATTGCGGCGACCAGCGTCCTGTGGCTCAAGCCTTTGTGAAGATGACTACAGAGAAGTATAAGAAGAGTTGCCCTGACCACGACTGGAGTCAGGCATGGGAGTCGGCCCATATCGCGCTGAACGCGCTCAAGGCGGCCAAGCTTGGACTCACTGATGCATCGCTCAAAGCCGACCGCAGGGCCATCAGGGATGCTTTGGCCGGTATCAAGGACTATCAAGGCCTTGCTGCCGGTCCTATCAGTTTTTGCGCCGAACCAACGCCTCAGTGCCGCGACGGTAATCGCACCGGCGTGGTTGGTGTTTACACGGAAGGTGGGAAAAATTTCAAGACGAAAGTCTTGGGCACCATCACATTCGACGCCAACTACGGCCTTTGAGACGGGTTTTAAATTCCGGCGTGAAAATTGACTGGCCATGGTGACGGCCTCTCCTTCGGCGAGCAGACGCGCCCTGTTAATTCTGTTGAGCCTTTCCGCCGACTTGTTGGCGTGTTCGCTCAACTGAAAATTTTAAGGCATTCATCTTGCGCGTGCATTCTGCTGTCCCTTGGTTGATGGCCCTGTTGCTGCTGTTGCTCTTGCCATTCAGTCTCAGTAACAACTATGTTCAATATGTTATTAACATAATCTGCATTAATGTTATCCTGGCGGTTGGTCTCAATATAGTCAAGGGCTTTGCTGGTCAAGTAACCGTAGGCCACATGGCCATTGCTGCAATTGGTGCCTACACCTCGGCGGTACTATCCACGCATCTTGGCCTCCCGTTTTGGGCGGCGCTCCTTGGCGCCATGCTGGTTGCCGCGGCGGCAGGGGCCTTGGTTGGCATACCCTCGTTCCGTCTCGAAGGTGCGTACTTGGCCCTGGCCACCTTAGGGTTAGCCGAATCGGTGCGGATTGTAATTGCGGCGACCGAATTTCTGGGGGGGGCTGTCGGCTACCAAAGCATCCCAGCCCCGGTGCTCTTTGGAATGAGGCTGGACGACTACCGATCATATTATTATTTGGTAATGCCTAGCATGTTGCTCGGCCTTTACCTGTCCTTTTCAATTCTCCGATCGGATGTCGGTCGAGCGTTTAAGGCAATCCGTGAAGATCCTCTTGCAGCCGGTGCGGCCGGGGTGAACGTGCAGAAGTACAAACTCATTGCCTTCATTCTCAGTGCGCTGTATGCAGGATGCGCCGGAAGCTTGCAGGCGCATATGAGTCCGGGTTACTTGAATCCAGGAAGTTACACCATTACTGAAATGGTGACACTGTTACTGATGGTGATAATGGGGGGCATTGGTCATATATGGGGCGGTGTCATTGGCGCGATCATCGTCACGTTGATTGATGATTACACTCGTCAGTACTATGAATATCGAATGATTATGTTTGGCATGGTGATCGTTTTGACCGTTATGTATGTTCCGCGCGGAATCGGTGGCTTTATAGACGACTTTTTGATGCATCGAAATTTCAAGACTCGCACGGGAAAAGTGCTCTGAAGTGACTCGACGCCCGCCTATCTGCGCGTCAGTAGCGCCATGATTCTGCAAGTATCAAACCTAACCAAGCACTTTGGTGGCGTTGCAGCGATTTCCAATGTCAATATCGGAGTCAAGCGGAATTCGATACACGGCATCATTGGGCCCAACGGATCAGGAAAGAGCACGCTGTTTAATCTGATCTCAGGCGTCTATCGACCCGATCCGGGTGGTGTGATAGTGTTTGATGGTCAAGACATCGCCAGTTGTGAGAGCCATGAGATTGCCCGCCGCGGTGTCGCTCGGACTTTCCAGATGCTTCGTATATTTAAGGGCATGAGCACTATCGAAAACCTGATGATCGGTCATCACTCTCGAGTCCGCTACGGGGTGTTTTCGGCCATTTTGGGAACAGGTCGGGTGCACGCGGAGGAGCGCCGAATTCGCGATGAAATGATGGAGTTGCTCGCGTTCATTGGGTTGGCTGACTATGCGGACATGCCCGCCGGAGAGATGTCGGGTGGACAGCAGAGGCTAGTAGCTCTAGCCCGCGCCATGGCCGCTCGACCGAAACTCCTCATGCTGGATGAGCCGGGTGCCGGCCTGTCGCCCCCCAATGTCGATATCCTCTTACAGACCATCAACAAACTCAAGGATCGATTCGGACTAACGGTAATCATCATCGAGCACATCCTAAAACTTGTAATGGATACCTGTCATGTGGTTTCGGTGCTAGAACAGGGCCAAAAGATTGCGGAGGGAGCGCCCAATCAGGTGAAGGACAATTCACGGGTCATAGAGGCGTACCTTGGCAAGGAAATGAAAGATGCAGAAGTGCGCGCATATATGCGATCGACTGGATGAATTGGAAGGGGACGAAATGACCATCCTCGCAAAGCCACTATTGCAGGTCGAGAAACTTGTCGGTGGTTATGGATCAATACAAATCCTGAACGGATTAACTATGGAAGTGCCGCGGGGTCAGATTGTCGCGCTTCTAGGGGGTAATGGGACTGGAAAATCGACGCTGCTGAAGGCCTGCTCGGGACTTATCCGGCCTTGGTCGGGAAGCATCATGTTCGATGGGCAGGAGATATCGGGCCTCGCCCCGGATGAAATCGTCCGCAGAGGCCTGGTTCAGGTCACGCAGGGCAAGGAAGCCTTTCCGGGAATGACGGTCGAGGAGAACCTGCTGATAGGTGCTTACACAGTAAGAAGCAAAGTTGAACGGCTCCAAGCGCTGGATCGGGTTTATGACTATTTTCCCGTGCTCCAGGGAAAGCGGTCGCAACTTGCAGGCTCCCTTTCCGGCGGGCAGTTACAAATGGTCTGCATTGGTCGAGGACTTATGTCCAGTCCAAAAATGATCATGCTCGATGAACCCAGCGCCGCACTGGCTCCGCAGGTTGTCATGGATATCTTTCGCGCGATTTATCGTGTTACCCGGGACGACATGACGGTACTGATGGTTGAACAAAATGTTCGCATGGCATTACTGCTAGCGGAGTATGGCTACGTCATAAAAGATGGAGTAATTCATATTGAGGGTCCCGCAGAAAACCTAATATATGACGACAAGGTTCGGTTGTCGTATCTAGGTGGCACGGTCGCCGATCGTGAAGCTCAACTGTAAGGAGTCGGAGTGGGCTATTTCACGGATTTGATGATCATCGGCTTGTCCGTGGGCATGGTTTACGCGCTTATCGCGTTGGGAATTTCGCTTATCTATTCCGGGTTGGACATCGTTCACTTTGCCCACGGTGAAGTCTATATGCTGGGTGCATTCATAGGTCTGATGTTCTTTGAATTTTTCCAGCTGCCATTTTTAGCGGCATTATTATTATCCGTCGTCGTTACAGGCCTGGTTGGTATGGCCATCGAGCGAGTCTTTTACAGGCGCCTGACCCGGGCCGGTGGTGGCTACACGGTTGCAGGCATGGGCATGATCGTCGCCGGTTTTGGCATGTCGGTGGTTCTGCAGAATATCGCCTATCTGTTTTGGGGGCCCAAGGCGTTGCCTTTCAACGCTCGATTCGGACGACCCCTCGAGCTTGGCGATATTTCCTTGCCAATGTCTTATGTTTGGATCGTCGCGGCCGCATTAACTCTCATGTTCGTTCTAAACCTCGTTCTCAAAAAGACAATGATAGGATTGGCGATGCGGGCGGTAGCCTTTAACAAGGACATCGCCTATCTTAGTGGCGTTAATGTCCCGTTAATGATAAGCTTAACATTCGGGGTTGGCTGCGCTCTGGGGGCGGCAGCGGGGGTGTTGATTAGTCCGATTAATTATGTTCAAGTCCAGATGGGAACCGGCGTCCTGATAAAGGCTTTTGCTGCTGCTGTTGTTGGTGGCTTCGGCAGTTTGCCCGGCGCGGTTCTCGGCGGCTTGTTGGTTGGCCTCGTGGAAAGTTTTGGAGCGGGCTACGTATCGGGCACCTACAAGGATGTTTATGGCTTCGTGCTGTTAGTCCTAGTCCTGCTCGTCCGGCCTGCCGGTTTCCTCGGTGTGTTGGCTAAGGTGAAGGCTTGAGTCAAACACAGAGGTCGAATGTAAATATGCCCGAGTTCCGTCACATACGCGTGGATGTCCCAGAAAAAGGCATTCTGCTCATCACCATCGACCGCCCTGAAGCCCTCAATGCCATCCACGATGCCGCCCATCGAGAACTCGAGCGGGTATTCGACCGCTATACCGCAGATCTGGAATTACGCGTTGCTATTATCACCGGCGCTGGAGAGCGGAGCTTTTGCGTCGGGTCGGATCTGAAAGCGAAGAGCCAGAAATCATATCGCGCAGACGAGAATCCGCGGTCGGGATTTGCTGGGATCACAAGTCGATTCGACCTGTGCAAGCCGGTTATCGCTGCCGTAAACGGCTATGCTTTCGGAGGTGGGTTGGAAATTGTTCTGGCCTGCGATTTGGTGGTTGCCGTGTCCGACGCCATGTTTTGCTTCCCCGAGCCCTTGGTTGGTCAGGCGGCCCTGAGTGGAGGCATACAGCGATTGGTGCGGCACATTCCGTACAAACGCGCGATGCAGATGTTGCTGACCTGCGAGCGGGTTGGTGCCCAGGCCGCATACGACCTTGGATTTATCAACCAAGTGGTTGATCGGCCGGCTCTGATTGGTAGCGCCCTCGCGATGGCACGTAGCATTATTCGAGGTGCGCCTTTGGCTATTGAGTGCACAAAGGCGGTAGCGATGCGTGCATTCTCCGACAGCGTGGAGCGTAGCATCGTGGATCACCACCAAGCCGCATTGACCATGCTACTCAGCAGCGACGCTCACGAGGGGCCCCTGGCATTCACCGAAAAACGTGCTCCATGTTGGACGGGTAGCTAAGACGCTTAGATCGCTGCCAGCAATAATTTCATGCACTTCATATTAACCTGTCATTAATGATTAAGGAAAGGTCTTCAATGTCAACTTTTTATGTGCCGACCACCGCCGAGAAGTACTGGGACGATGCGATAGAAGGCGATGAATGTATCAGTCCAACTTATGAGATAACGGGCGAGCGCATCACCGCGTATGGTGAGCTAGTGGGTGACATTACCCCATTGCATATGGATGAAGCAGCGGCAAAAGCATCGCACTTTGGTACCCGCGTTGCGCACGGCCTTTTTGGACTGGCTATTGCTGATGGATTGAAAACGCGCAGTGACTACCGATTCCTGCCTGGTATATCGCTCGGTTGGACTTGGGACTTTGTTCTGCCGTTGAAGATAGGTGACACGGTGCATGTGAAGTTCCGCATCGCCGGGTTGCGCTTGTCTAGGAGTCGACCTGGTTGGGGTATAGTGATCATTCCGTCAGAGCTGATCAATCAAAATGGCCAGGTGGTGCAAAAAGGCGAGCATCGCCTCATGATTGCCCGTCATCCCGATAAGGTTGGCATTTAGTGAAAGCCGTGGTCGTCACGGAGTTTGGTGAACCTGAGGTACTGCGGCTTCAGACAGTGCGGCGACCGGTTCCCGCGCCTGACGAGGCAGTGGTCCAGATTAAGTGCTGTGGCGTTTGCCACCTAGACTTAATTTTGCGATCTGGTATGCGATCACGGGTAAAACTTCCGCGGATACTGGGTCATGAGTTGGCCGCGGTGATAGTTGAAGTGGGTCCCAATGTGGATGGATTCAAGCCGGGCGACCGCGTCACTTCATTCAACTTTCAAGCCTGTGGATCTTGTGCTGATTGCTTGCGGGGGCGAGCGTCGCTTTGCCGTCAGACGCAGGGCGATATTGGTCAAACGCGCGACGGCGGATATGCAGAGTACGCGGCGCTCAAGATCAGCAATTTAGTCAAGCTTCCGGATGGCATGCCTTTCGAAAGCGCGTGCTTGGCGGCCTGTGTCTTTGGTCCGCCCTATAAGGCGATCCGCCATGTCGGAAATATTCAGCCGGGGCAAACCGTCGTAATAACTGGCGCCAGCGGTGGTTTGGGATTAGCTGCAATCCAGATAACGAAGGTCCTGCAGGGCCGCAGCATCGCAATCACCAGTAGTGCGAGCAAGGCCAAGCAGCTTCTTGGGCTTGGTGCTGACGAGGTGATCGTAAGCCCTGGTGGCGACTTTGGTGAAGAGGTTCGAAAACGCACAGGCGGTCCCGGTGCCGACTTGGTGCTCGAACTGATTGGCTCCCCAACCTTCTACGGCAGCATGCGCAGCCTCGCCCCGGGTGGATGTATGGCGGTGATTGGTGAGCTCCATGGAAAGCCTGTTGAAATCAATCTCGGACTCCTGATCATCAAAGAATTTCAGCTCCGGGGGGTTCAAAGCGCCAATCGGATGGAACTGCAGGAGGTGCTGAATTTCATGCATTCGCATTCGATTCATCCGACGATCTGGAAGACGCTGCCACTCGGCTCCGCGGCCCAGGCCCATAAAGAGTTGGCGAATCGCGAGGCGCTCGGGCGCATGTTATTAGTGCCTTGATTTTGAATTCTTCGATCAGACCATGCGCGCCCATCTTTTTTGCCCGCGAGAGCGATGCATCTTGCACTACAACCTGGAAGTCACAGGCTTGCGCAGACACGTCGTTCCGTGTTCAGTGCGAAATTTTCCCCCGAGGATGAAATGAATCCCGACAAGTTCATGACGGCCGATGAAGCGGTCCAGTTAATTCGCGACGGCGACACAGTCGCTCTCATCGGCGGCGGCGGTGGCCTGATGGAGGCGTCACACACTTTTCGTGCTGTCTCGAGGCGCTTTCTTGGTAGCGGATTTCCGCGCGACCTTACGATCGTTCATTCCCTTGGTATTGGCGACAAGAAGACTGAGGGACTGAACCATTTTGCGCATGAGGGCCTGGTGAAGCGGGTAATCGGTGGGCATTGGGTTTGGTCGCCAAAGATGCAGCAGATGGCGCTTGAGGAAAAAATACAAGCTTATGTCCTCCCGAGCGGTTGTGTCATGCAACTCTATCGGGAAATTGGGGGGGGGCGTCCGGGGTTATTCACGCATGTAGGCCTAGGCACCTTTGTAGATCCGCGTCAGCAAGGTGGAAAGATGAATGGCGCCGCAAAAGACGATTTGGTCGAGGTTGTAAACATTGGCGGCAAGGAGTTGCTTTGGTATAAATCTTTTCCTATTAATGTCGCGATCATTCGCGGTTCGTTTGGCGATGCAAATGGCAACATCAGTCTGGACCAAGAGGTCGCAAATGTTGATGTTTATGCTGCAGCATTGGCGGCGCACAATTCCGGCGGAAAAGTAATAGCGCAGGTACGCACCGCGGTAGATGTGAATTCCTTGCCGGCCCGATCAGTCCGAGTGCCCGGTGCGATAGTCGATGCCGTTGTAGTGGATCCTGATCAACGCATGAGCTACGACCTTCCGTACGACCCGACGATTTCGGGCGAGCGACGCGGCCCTGTCCGCTTGGACTCACCCGAACCTCTGAATGTCCGAGGCGTGATAGCGCGTCGTGCGTACCAAGAATTGCGTGATGGAGATGTTCTCAATTTCGGGGTTGGGATAGGTGAGGGCGTCGCTAAGATGGTGGCCGAAAAGGGCGAAGGCCATCGCTTTTACCAGACCATTGAGCATGGTACATATGGTGGATCGCTGCTCGTTGGAATGCTATTCGGATTTGCCCGAAGCCCATCGGCCATGATCGACGGGCCGTCGCAGTTTGATTTCTATTCCGGGGGGGGGCTTGACACTGCTTTCTTGGGATTCGGAGAGTTGGACGAAAGTGGAAATGTCAATGTTTCCAAGCTCGGCGGCCTAACGGTGGGGCCTGGCGGGTTCATGGACATCGCACAGAATGCTAAAAAAGTGGTGTTCTGCGGGACTTTCGATACGAAAGGGACCGAGATAAAAATTGCCGGCGGCGGCTTAAAAATCGTCCGTAACGGGGACATTCAAAAATTGGTAAAAACAGCTGAGCAGATCACCTATAGCGGTACACAAGCCTTGCAACGGGGACATGAGGCC
>Ga0114970_10003238_pt1 | contig 12022 bp, 7 predicted proteins | sample M_140205_XF_Meta_FD_87030 | JGI IMG/M metagenome (GOLD analysis project Ga0114970, IMG submission 87030) | Freshwater microbial communities from Lake Montjoie, Canada to study carbon cycling - M_140205_XF_MetaG | ecosystem: Environmental > Aquatic > Freshwater > Lake | place: Lake Montjoie... | reverse complement strand
TTGGTATATTGAGACCCTCTCATCATGCTGGCAATCTGAATGGAATCATCGGCCAAGAAATCATTGGAAGAAAAAATCAAGATTCGAGCACTGGCAGGCGATTTATCAATAATACCTGAGACAGTTGGCGTCTCATCCTTCTTCTCCTTTTCTCCCCCATGATCATGATCGTGGCCATGATCATCTCCCTTGGGTGCATCCTTCGCAAGGAGAGGAGACTCTTTTCCCTTGAAGTACGAGCTAAATGTCCCTTCCACCACAGCGGCTAAGACAGAAGACTCTTTCTTCTCCCCTTCAGGAAAGCCCAACTCTGGATACAACGTCCGGTCAGCTTCGATGTCGATGTGGGTACTACGCCAAGATTCCTTGGAGCTCGTAATCAGGGTGGTAACCTTACGCTCCTTGTTCGTCTCCGCATTCACAACCAAGGGAGAGGCCCATGTCATGTTGACTTGAGACAACCCAGAGGTAATTAAATTCTCGGAACTCAAGCCCTTCTCCCGCACATCAATGAAGAATGGATAGGGAGCCAAATAAGGCTCTTTTACCGTAAAGCCTTGTACAGTACGTTTTCTCATGGCAGGAAAACCCGAGTTTCGCTTATCGAGTACCAATTCCTTAGGAATTTCGATTCCATAATGAGCGAGCCACTTTTCCAAACCACTGCTCATTTCCTGGGCATTGAAACTTCGATCTTGCCGCTCGACCTCCACGGGAGAAGTGGCTAAAACCACCGTCCCTCCTTGCATCAAGAACTGATCAATGGCAAAAACTTGCTTCTCTGTCAGATCCTTAGGCGCCAACACAGCCAAAATATCAATATTGCTTGGTACCACACCTGAAGCCAAGTCCAGCTTCTCTGTGGTATAGTTCTCGGCTAACTTTTGTTCCAAGGAACGGAAGCTTTTACCTGGAGGGGGCGCTTGCCCAAATTGGGCCATCATAGGGTTGGCAGCAGGAGCCGCAGGCAACACCAGTCCTGCCGTACGTAAGAAACCCGGAACCATACGCTTTAAGGTTGCCTCGAAGCTCTTCTTAAAACCGTCCACCTTCAAATCATCAGGGACACCCAAAGAGTAGATTTTATCTCCATCTTGGATGGTCAAGTAAAAATAGAAGTTGGAGTCGGAAAATAATCCCAAGGATTGAGGGGCAAATCCATAGTCCTGTCCAATCTTTTCTGCCAAGGACTTATCAGCAGAAGGATCCAACAGCTCCACCTTCATTTTTCCATTGGCATCTTTCTCGTAGGACTTCAATGCCGTTTTGATATCCGCATATAGAGTAGAAAGCTGCTTCGGCAAAGTAGACTCAGACACATACCCTACAAATCGAATGTCATGATTCAAACTGGAGAAGAAATTATCCGTCTTGTTAAACCCATGCATCACCTTTTGGATGCTACGGCTGATGTCATACTCCAAATTGCGGAGCTGAACCTCAATATTACCTACGTTGTCATGCTTCACTTCGATCAAGTTCTCGAAGCCCAACACCTCATGCTGATCCCCATACTGCACCACAATATTGAAGTAGGAGTTGATCATGGAAGCGGAATGACGGTCATTCACCTGGAAGGGAACCGGCTCAATATTATACTTTCGATGAGCTTCGGCTTCAATTTCTGCATTATCCCGTGGGTCGATGAACTCCACCTGGATTCTACCCTTACCTACTACCTGGTACTCGGACAATAAGTCTCGTACCGTTGGCACCAAGGGAGCCAAGAGAGGATGGGTTCTTTCACTAAAATACCCGCGAAGTAACAAAGGCTCTTGCAGTTGGGTGATGATGTCCTTCGTGGAGTCCGATATGGAATAAATATGATCCCGAGTAACATCAAGTCGCAAAGAAGGCATGCGATTAAGCCACAAGTTCCCAACAATCAAGTTTCCAATCAGCAAACTTACCGTGGTGATCCAGACAGTATGGGATCGCTTAGGATCCGAAGACCACTTAAGCTTCTCTAAGGCAAATACGTTGGCCACTAGGAATACGGAAGAAATACTGATGTAGTAGTAAATGTCGCGTAAATCTAAAATCCCCCGGCTGATGGAGGTAAAGCGAGAGCCGGATCCAAGCAGGCGCAAGGTTTCTGCCATTTTATTGCCAAAAAAATTGATCAAGAGGTCGGCACCAATGATGTAGAAGAAAAATCCCACCACAGAGGTAGTGATCAAACTTACAATCTGGTTTTCCGTTTTAGAGCTGATATAAAGTCCAATGGAAATATAGGAAGCCGCAAGCAAGGTAGAAGCCAAATAGGCTGCCAACGCAGGCCCCCAATCCAACGGCCCCAATAGCCCCACCGTCAAAGCCAACCCAAAGGTCAGAGATAAGGCCAATACCACCATCCCCATACAAGCCAAAAATTTCCCAAGTACCAATTCATGGGTTTTTACAGGCAAAGTAAGGAGAAACTCCATGGTGCCCATCTTCCTCTCCTCGCTCCACATACGCATGGTGAGGGTAGAGCATAGAAAGATCAATAGAATGGGCATCCACTCAAACAAGGGGCGCAGATCGGCAATATTACGGGAAAAGAATTTCTCGACCCAAAAAAAGGTAAACAAACTCACCAATAAATAGGCGCCTAAAAAAATAATCGCAGTGGGAGACGCGAAGTAACTCCACAGTTCCTTCTTCGCAATGGTGAACGTTCTCGACATTGGGTAGCTCCTTACGTTCGGTTGACTTCTTTAAAGACAGTTTCTAGGTTTCGATGTTCATGGTGCAAGCGATATAGATCCCATCCCTGCTCGGCAACTTTCTTTGCCACCAAAGCAGCAGATTTCTCCCTGTCGTTGCTAGTCTGCAACAGGTAGTGATGGACCTCCCCATGGGAATCCACGGCTTCAATATTGGTGATATCCGAAATCCCCTTGAGCAACCCTGTAACCGCTGCGATTCCCTGGTTTACAGATAAATGGAGAGTATTGCCTTTTTGCAATTCCTCCAAGGTGGCATCCAACGCCAATTTTCCATTTAGAATGATCAGTACACGATCACAAATGGCCTCCACCTCTTGCATAATATGGGTGGAAATAATGACCGTCGTGGAACGACTCAAATCCTTGATTAGCTTTCGCATGGACTGAATTTGGGTAGGATCTAACCCGTTGGTGGGTTCATCCAATACCAAAATCTCGGGTTTATGCACGATGGCTTGCGCCACCCCAACTCGCTGCCGATATCCTTTAGATAAAGTATGAATAGGCGCCGAAATTTTTGGCTGCAAATCTGTGGCAATCACCGCATCTCGAACCGCCTGGGTTCTTTTTTCTTCCGGAATGCCACGCAGGTCAGCTACATATTCTAAATATTGCCAAACAGACATCTCTGGGTAGAGAGAAGACTGCTCAGATAAATACCCAATTTTCTCTTGCACCCGTAACCGCTCCTCTTGGATGTCCAAGCCAGCGATCAAAACACGGCCTTCTGTGGGCTCCAAGTACCCTGTCAACATTTTGAGGGTGGTGGTTTTTCCAGCCCCGTTATGACCAAGAAGGCCGACAATCTGCCCTCGGGGGATTTCGAAAGAAATCGACCGCACTGCGGTGAAATCCCCGTACTTCCGAGTTAAATTCTGCACGGTGATCAATTGGAACTCCTTACATTTACAAGATTCCCCAGAATAGTACCTAAGATTTTTCTGGTCGCAAACCATTTTATGGAAGTGCAATCGCGCATGCCAAATCAGGAGATTGGGATAGCATCGCCCTGAATAAAAATCAATCCCTGTTAAGAAATAGGCATCCTCATCCAACTGAAATCAAAGATAAATCAGAAGAAATTCCATATCAACAACAACAAAACCGAATAGTTCGCCGTACTGGATGTATTCAAAACACTCCGTTTTATTTTTCTCTACTTATAGGGGGCGATCATGAGACTACCTCGTTTTTGGTTCAGGCATGCCGCAGCGTTCTGCGCGGCTGGTTGCGCATTCTGGTTTCCCATTTCTTGTGGTTCCACAGGGAACAATCCCACCGTACTTTCGAATATGGATGTATCGATTACAGATCAAGATCTCACACTCAATTTGGTTTTCTCTTCCCAGTTTCAACTCAACACCAATGCCATCATTCCGATTGCAAATAATATGACCGGTGTTCGGTATGGGGAAGTGGCCTTAACCACCAATCCTGGTGGCGCTGGCTTCACTTTGGCTCTCTCCGTAGATCGTTCACAGCTACCCGAAATCATCAATGAAAATATTGGGAAAACTCAGCTATTGCCAGATGGGCAGCCCATGTCTACCTACGTAAACGCCCCTGTCTATAAAATTTCTGTCCCCATTCAAAATGGATTGGGGCTTACCTTTTACCTTGGACCTACTGCAACGAACTTTTATATAGGGACTGCGTTGCAATTTTCCTTCATGAGCAACAATTTTCCCGCTCAATTGGTGATTACCCAAGTAATTACTGACGCTAAAAATCGTCCTGTGGCCGCAGCTTCTATCTTTGGGCCGTCCATGGTAGGCACCACAGTTAAAGAAAATGGGGGGTTATTTATCATCTCTAACATCAGCAACTTAATTCAATACTATGGGCCGGGAACAACAACATCAATTTTAACGTCGACGAATACCTCTGTAGATACAATTACCGCTGTGGCTCAAAACACAGATTGGATCGATGCCTTAGACCAAATGAATGCGGCAAAAATCCCATTGAATCCAGTAAATCCAATGAAAGTCACAGGCCCCAATGCAGCCCAGTATCAAGATGGAAAAAAATTATATCAGTTGTTGAATCAGATGAATGCAGATTCTTTAAAAGCGTATCCTAAGTAGCTTTTTCTGGAGGGCGCCCCCCCCCTCCAGAAAAAGCCCCGAAGGGGCACAGGCAATGTTCTCTCAAGGGAAAAGGGAACTTACTTCGAATTCCCTTTGGCCACTTCTTCTTTATACTTGCTAACCAATTGATCCTGGATGGATTGAGGAACTGGACGATAGCGAGAGAACTCCATAGAGAAGTTTGCTTTCCCTTGGGTCATCGAGCGTAGATCTGTAGAGTATCCAAACATCTCTGCCAATGGCACTTCAGCCTGAATTACGGCATAGTTATCCCGCATATCACTACCAGACAAGAATCCACGACGAGAGGAGAGATCCCCTTGCACTGGCCCTTGGAAATCACTTGGGGTTTCCACTTCGATCTTCATGATCGGCTCGAGGATCACCGGCTTCGACTCGAGGAATGCTTCCTTAAACGCCATACGAGCAGCAATTTTGAAGGCCATCTCGGAAGAGTCCACGGGATGGTACGTTCCGTCTTCCAAGGAAACATCGACCCCAATTACTTGGAATCCTGCCAATGGGCCTTTGTCCATAGACTCACGGAATCCACGTTCACAACCTGGGATGAATTCCTTAGGAATACGTCCCCCCACCACTTTATTCGAGAACACAAAATTCTCTAGAGATCCCTCAGGAAGCGGTGCCAAGTTGCCGATGACGTGACCATATTGTCCAGATCCACCGGTTTGCTTCTTGTGCTTGTAATTGTAAGCGGCTTGTACCGTAGGTGCTTCACGGTAGTTTACCTTCGGCTGTCCAACCACTACGTTGGCTTTGTATTCTCGACGAATTCGCTCCACGTAAATCTCGAGATGAAGCTCTCCCATCCCTTTAATGATGGTCTCGTTGTTCTCCTCATCTACCATCACGCGGAATGTCGGGTCTTCCTTCATAAAGCGGTTAAGTGCTTTAGAAATCTTCACTAAGTCTTCTTGCTTTTCTGGCTTCAAAGCAAGTTCGATTACGGGCTCCGCTACGAACATGCTTTCCATGGTGTAGTTAAGATTCTCATCGCAATAGGTATCCCCAGAGGCGCAGTCAACACCCACCATGGCGACAATATCGCCTACATTGGCTTCTTCCAATTCGATCCGCTCATTGGAGAACATTCGAACGATACGACCAATCCGTTGTTTCTTGCGAAGACGAGGGTTATAGAACATATCCCCTTTCTTCATTTTCCCTTGGTAAATTCGAGTATAAGTCAGCTGTCCGTACGTATCTTCCGTGATCTTAAATGCCATAGCAACCAAAGGAAGCTCGAGCGTTGGCGTCAACTCCTTCTTCGCAGGGATCCCGTCGACGATGTTATCGTTATCCAATGCCACATACTTGCAATCCAATGGACTTGGCAAATAGGCCTCAATGGCATTCAAAAGGAGCTGAACCCCTTTATTCTTGAAGGCAGATCCCATGTACACAGGCGTAATTTTCCGTGCAATCACAGCTTCTCGGATGGCCTTATGGAACACATCATCGGGAACCGGTTGGTCTTCCAGCATCAATTCCGTCATCTCATCGGAGAACATGGAAAATGCGTCGTACATCTCAGCACGCATTTCTTCGGCTTTTTCACGGTATTCGCTTGGAATCTCTTCCTCCCGAATATGTTCCCCATTGCCACCATCAAAAAAGTAGGCTTTCATGGTGATCAAATCAATAACACCCTTGAACTCATCCTCGTAGCCCATCTGCATCTGCATCGGTACGGCATTATGGTTCAATTTTTCCCGCAACTGAGCAGTCACTTTTAAAGCATCGGCACCGGCTCGGTCGAGCTTGTTAACGAAAGCCAAGCAAGGTACCCCGTAGCGCTTCATCTGACGGTCTACCGTAATAGACTGAGACTGCACCCCAGAAGTACCGCATAGTACGAGGATTGCACCATCGAGCACCCGAAGGGAACGCTCCACTTCCACTGTAAAGTCTACGTGGCCTGGTGTGTCGATGATCTGGATCATGGAGTTATGCCACTCCACCGTCACGGCAGCAGACGTAATGGTGATTCCACGCTCTTTTTCAAGCTCCATATGGTCCATCTTGGCCCCATCGCCGCCCCCGCGCACTTCCTGAATGCGGTGGATCATCCCTGTATAGTAGAGGATCCGTTCGGTAAGGGTGGTTTTTCCGGAGTCAATATGCGCCGAAATTCCAATGTTTCGATACTGGCTGAGCTCAAACTTGCGCTTTGTCATAAGAATATCCCATATGTATGTGCATGCTTATCAGGGTTTGATCGGCCTTCTTACCATTTTCGCCCAATAAGGGCAACTGATAACCGATATTTCCGTGGAATTCACGGGAGCTTGGTCCCTGGATTCTATCGTCTCCCCAGGAGATGCTAAAATGAGAGTAGCGCTCTCAGCCCAAGGAGATCCCGTGAACTATCCGCCCACTATGCCTCCTCCGCCTCCAGGCACCCCCCTGGAGAGCCAAGCCCCTTTGGAATTAGATTTAGAGGAAGAAGGAACACTCTCCCCCTCTCCTGAGCCCCCGCTTTCTAAAGAAAAAGACCTCCATGTCATCCAGAGAGTACCTTGGAAAGCCCTGGGACTAGGGGGGGCTTTACTCGCAAGTCTAGGCCTATGCCTCTTTTTTCTCCTCTCCGACCCCATGCCTACGAGTGTAACCCCCTCCCATTCCCCTGCCAGCATAGAAAAACTCACGGGAACCCCCCCCCAAGCCCTCCCCGAGGATCCGACGACCCACGTCCCCCACTTCCCCCCAGCCCCAGCTGGACTCAGCCTTTACAGCTCTCTGCCCAACCCCCTTCCCACGGGAGTCCCTAAGCCCCAGGCCTGGACCCCCCTGGAGCGGGTCACCGCAGAAAATGCCTGGCGTGAGCCCCAGGTTTGGCATCAGATAGAGGTGCTAGCATCGTTGCGGAAAAACCCTCGCATGGGAAGCGAAGCCATTCTATGGAAAGGGATGCAACATGGGAAATTCTGGGTGCGAATGCTCGCTTTGTTGGCTCGCGGGGAGCGAGCCCTTCCCATCCCCACCGAGGCCTTTGCCTATGTCCTACGAGACGTACCAACGCCTTTGCTTATGTCCTATATGAAGCGATTCTCAGAAACCAGCACCCCGGGGGAACGCTACATACTTCGAGGAATCTTGCCCTTCGTAGAACCCCCAGTGCGCCAACAGATTCTCCAAACGTTGCGTCAAAGCCTGCCAGAGGAAAATAGGGATGCCTATGAAAAAGCGGCTCTGCAGGATCCCAGCCCCCTTGTTAGAGAGGTAGGCAAAAAATGAGCTACAAGGCGACTCTTTCTTCTCCGATCCCCCTCATACCAAGAGATTTTTATATAAAGGACAACACCATGCATGCATTTCTCTTACTTTTTTTGCCTCTGGCTGCTTGTGGTAGTAGCAGCTCCACTTCTCCTACAAGCACCAAGAAAGCAACCCTAAAAGCCGTAACCCAAACCGGAACTGCAAGCACCATCGAAACCATAAGTAGCAACACCACCACCCAAACTGTAACCTCTACAGCTAGCTCCACTGACACAGCCAGTTCCACCACCACCCAAACTGTAACCTCTATAGCTAGCTCCACTGACACAGCCAGTTCCACCACCACAAGCCAAGTCACTGTGGATGTCACGCGTCCCACACTCTCCTCTGGTACACTCACGTTTTCTGCGGTGGGGGCTACAAATATAACGGTCAGTTGGCAGGCCGCATCAGATGACGTTACCGTAGCCTCTGGATTGCAATATCAATTGTATCAATCTACCACTTCCAACCTCAACACCCTGGACGATACCCTTCAAAATGGAACAGCAGTTGGATCGTTGCTTACGGGTACAACCACAAAGACCGTATCTTCCCTCTCCCCCTATACCACGTATCACTTCAACGTGGTGGTCCAAGATGCAGCGGGAAACAAGGCCGCCTATACCCAAAGCCATCAATTGACACAATATTATATTTATATGTTTACAGCAGGGCCCCATTCCGGTGATTTGCGAAATGGACAAGCCAATGGGCGCTTGGGAGCCGACTCCATTTGCAATGGCGTGCGAGCCTCCACCTACAGCCATGTATGCAGCCAAAGCAGCCAAACCCACGCCTTTCTGAGTATGCAGGAAGGTACCGGGGACACCTTCCAAACTATGCCAACCAACTATGAATTTTCTGCAGAGGCCGTCATTCTGGATGCCACCCATTCCTATCAAATCTCCGACAACTGGACGAATCTGGTGGATATCAACAAAGGCCCATGCAGCGGGGCAAACCGATCTACCTGTAAGGCACCCGGCGTGGCGGGCACTTCGACTTTACAGGCCTTATTAGATACCACTGGCCCCTTTGCCTGGATCAGCCCTGTCTATGAGAGCGAGGGAAGCAACATAGAGACCTGTGATAATTGGACCAGCGCTATAAACGATGGCTCTTTTATAGGCGGGAAAGCGGACTTAGCCAGCAACAACCTGTATATGTCCGGCGGAATAATGCCCTGCGACGGCAAAATCAATAATGTTCTGGTGGTAGACCTTCTCTGCGTCTGTTGGTAATCCCACAAACGCAGAACCTACCCCTACGCCAATCCTTCGAGAATCAAGGCTACGGCGTGAGTTAGTTTCTTCACCATGGGAATGGGAAGAAACTCGTTCGGCCCGTGGGCATTGGTCCGAGGCCCGAGGACGCCGGTAATCAAAAACTGAGCCTTGGGAAACTTCTCTCCCAACATCCCCATAAAGGGAATGCTTGCCCCTTCCCCTACAAACTGAGCTGGGTTATGGAATGCCGTTCGAGAGGCTTCCTGCACTAACGCTGCAAATTCCTCCTTCATTTGGGGAGCGACCCAACCGGCTGCACCTTCTATGCCCCGAATTCGCACCTGAACGCCAAAGGGCGGATCCACTTCCAACACAGATCGCAGAGCCTTCTCCGCCGTTTCCATGGATAAAGTAGGTGGCAAGCGCATGGAGCACTTCACACTCACCTTGGGCAAATTCACATTGCCCCCGTTGGCACAACTCGGAACACCATCGATGCCCACTACTGTAATGGCGGGTTCCCAGGTACGAGCCAAGACGGAGGATTCCACCCCAGTCCCCAAGGGACGAGCCCCTTCCACTAGGGGGTACATATCATAAAAGCCCTCACCCAAGACTTGGGCGGTGTTGCGAATTTGCTCCCGAATGGCGGTTGGAATCTCCACATGAAGTCCAGGCACCCGCACGCGGCCTGTATGGGTATCCACCAAACGTGACCAGAGTTGGGAGATCACATCGAACCAAGAAGGCACCACCCCTCCGCTGATCCCAGAGTGAAGACCCTCTTTCAAAATTTTGGCTTCGATTTCAAATCCCATGACCCCACGCAGGGATACAGTGCCCCAGACAGCTTCGAAGTCCCCCGCCCCAGAGTCGAGGCAGATCACCACATCCACAGATCCTATTTTGGCTTGAATTTGATCTAAGTAGGCAGGCAAATCACAGCTGCCGCTCTCCTCGGAGGCCTCAATGAGGATGGAACAGTGGGGATGGGCTTTTCCCGCTTGCTGCAGGGTTCCAATGGCTGTCAAGGCTGCAAATAGGGCATACCCATCGTCGGCCCCCCCTCGACCATAGAGCTTATCCCCTTGGCGAACAGGGATCCAAGGACCTTTGTCTGCGTCCCATCCCTCCATCTCCGGTTGCTTATCCAAATGCCCGTAGAGAAGCACCCGCTGGGCCTCCGTACCGGGGATATCAAATAGCAAGACAGGGGTTCGACCTGGCAAGCGCATCTCTTCTACCGTAAGACCTTGAATCCCTTGTTTTTCCGCCCAAGAGCGAAACAACGTGACTGCCTCTTGCATATAGCCGTGGGACTCCCACTGGGGATCATACAAAGGGGATTGGTTGGGAATTCGAATGTAGGTCTCTAGAACGGGAAGGATCTCTTCCTCCCACTTTTTGTCGATACGCGCTTGCATGGGGGCGCCCCTTTCTCGCATGGGATAAAAATAACGTGGGTATTTCTATACGCCATGGAGGGGGCAAGAAGAAACCATTTTTTTATCTAGAGGCCATCTCCAGGCCTAGTGATAATAGCCCGGTCCCTTGTTTTCCCAGTTATTTTCCATCATCCACGTGTCCAACCGATGCTTGCTTTCTTCTGGCATGCGTTTGAACTGAATGCCAATCCCTCCAGGGATCCCTTGTCGGGCACACTCCACTCGAACCACCTCCCCTTCAAGGGACATAGGAGAAAGCCCGGGGAGCCGCAGGAGCAAACGAACCGTACTTCGACCCGCTTCCACCAACCAGGGTTGAGGTCCTTTGATTTGGGCAAAAATCCCTGATACCGATAAATTCAACACGGGAAGCAAACTACTTTGCCCCTCAAATACAATCTGAACAATCCCTCCGTCTCCATCCACCCGAGGGGCATTTCGACGTTCCTGCTCAAGCAATACCCGTACTCGATGCAAAAAAGAATCCCGAGGGATCGGTTGTTCGAGAAACAAGGAAGCTCCCATATACAAAGCTTCTTTTTGTAACAAAGGACTGTTCTGCACACTAGTGGCCACAATGGGGATGGAGGCATCCACCCCTCGAATTTTTCGAATCAAAGAAAAACCATCGTAGGACAGAGAATCCAAGTTCACGAGGATCAAATCGAGGTCTTCTCCCAGATTTTCTAGATGATCCTGAGCTTCTTTCCAATGGGAAGCGGATGTAATGGTAAAGCCAATGGAGCGATACCCTGCATACTCCAACTGGGTGGCAAAGGAATCCTCCTCGATGGTTAACATATGAATGGTGGCTTTCATCCTCCCCCCTTTCTCATCTATACTGACAGCTGGCACCGTATCGGAGTCCAAGGGAAAAAAGTGGATACGTTTATTTATCTAATTGAAATAACAAGGATAATTACATGGGATTGATGCGCTCTAGTTTTGCCTTTGCCTCAGGTACCCTGCTCAGTCGGGTGGTGGGCCTGTTGCGAGAATCTGTAGTAGCGGGAGTCTTTGGCGCCACGGTATATCTCGATGCTTTCTTGGTAGCCAATCGAATCCCCAACCTCCTACGAGAGCTCGTAGCCGAGGGCGCCCTCGGGGCTTCCTTTACGAAGGTATACACAGAGCAATCGGGACGGGATCCCGAACATGCGGCTCGTCTCTTACGCCAATGCTTGTTCCTCTTTGCCCTCATCGTGGGAGCGATCAGTCTCCTGGGGATCTACTTCTCCCCTCAGCTAGTAGATTTACTCACCCACTTT
>Ga0114970_10003234_pt1 | contig 12029 bp, 1 predicted proteins | sample M_140205_XF_Meta_FD_87030 | JGI IMG/M metagenome (GOLD analysis project Ga0114970, IMG submission 87030) | Freshwater microbial communities from Lake Montjoie, Canada to study carbon cycling - M_140205_XF_MetaG | ecosystem: Environmental > Aquatic > Freshwater > Lake | place: Lake Montjoie... | reverse complement strand
TCAATATTATTTGTAATTATTAGATTTTTTAAAGTATTTGGTAGTGGGAATTCAATACCATATAAATATGTGATTTGAAAATCTTGTAAAGATGTATAGTCAACTATTATATTTTCAAGCATAGTCAAATTTTCTAATCCTGAAATTTCAACTAATGGTACTATTTTAATTGGGCTCCCTTGAACTTTTAATGATTGAATTAAACTACAATCATTAAATCCTACATTTACAACATATCTTAAATTTGACGCATTATTTGTATAAACATGAGTTGGTGTATATGTATTATTACCATTGTAAGTTGTTGTATTTCCATCACCCCAATTAATACTCATATCAAAGTCGCTAAATCCATCAACCTCAAATTCAACTGTTGTATTTGTTTCAGCCGTGAATACTAATCTCAATCCTTGGCATTGGCAAGACCATCTGTCTCTTGTTAATCCCATTTGCCAATATGTTTCTCCACTACATAATAATGTTTTGTCGGTATTTCCACCAGAAACTGTTACAAATTTAATTGAGTCAGGGGCAATATATCTTTTCGGAGTTCCGTCCCAAGCTTTAATAGAAAGTTCTTCGGCCACTCTATCGATTCTACAAGCCCAACCCGTATATTCAGAACCCGCAAAAACTAATCCAATTATTTTAGGAACACCATTAATTACCGCAATTAAGGCTGAACCTGAATCACCAGGATATATTGGGTTTGGACACGTTAAATCAATTCTAGTAAAAGCAATTAAATCTTCAAAATTAGCACCAGTTGCTGCGGTTTGTAATCCATATGGTCCAACATTAAGTGATGCTCCTAAACCATAAATTGATAACCCACAAATACCTTGTTTTGCCCCTGTGGTTCTCCCTGCACTCCAAACTTCAGAAGGAGGGTTATTCAATAAATCATCAATTTCAGCTGTTGTTGCAAACTCGGGAGGTGAGGTTACGCCATCTAATCCAAGTTGTTGCCATGATGTTTCATTTGAAATTGTGGAATCATGAACTGATATAAGTGCACCATCAACATAATTCGTACCATAACCAAAAGGATATAAAGGTACGTATCTAACAACCCCTCCTAAAGTCCAGTTTTCAATGCATGGCGGCGAGAATGGGGGACAATTAGCTGATTGTAAAATTTTATTACCTATTTCATTATAAACCAAAGTAGTTAAATTTCTATATAAAGTATAAAATGGGTCGGTAACCACAACGTGGTTGTTAGTTACTCCAACCAATGCATCTGATTCAATGTCCACCGCAATAAATCCAAGCGTACCGGCTTCACAAGCTTTATTTACACTACTAATCTCTATACCACCTAAAAGTGGTCTATAAGTATCCATATTTGGCGGCTGAGCAACCTGCCAATCATAACAAGAATTACTATATTGAGGGTCACAAAGTGGTTTTGGTGAACATTCAATAACATCAGTTTTATAAACTAAACCATCAATAACAACTTCTTTTGGTAAAATTTCATTTTCATTTAATTCAGAAATAGGTTTTTTTTTCGGAACTAAAAAAACAATAGATTTTTCATCTGTAAATTCATTATTAGTTATTTTTTTTCCATACATGACACCAATTTCTTTTGGTGTATTTTCAAATAAATTTTTTATTTCTTCTTTAATTTTTTTAATCATATTTGTAAGTTTTAAAAGTCATATATATAGTTTCTCCTGATGGTGCCAATCCAAATCCTGTTACACACTCTGAGTCTTGAGAATATCTTCCTCCGGCCCCTGTAAACCAAAAGTTATTTATTTGGCTATATGATTGAGTATATGGATAATTTCTATCTATATGCCAAGTAGTTAATAACGGACCTTGGTTAAGGGTCTCATATTCACTAATGAAATATAGTTCATTTTGTGAAGAAATTAACATTCCTAAATAAGGCTGGTCAGGTACCTCAAAAGTTGCAAATTCAAGTTTAGTTTCAAATTCTAAATCATTGGTTGATAAGTTAAATTGTCTTAAGTAATATTGAAAGCAAAAATCTTGGAAAATTATTATTAATTTATTATCATTAGTAGCAACCATACGTTGTGGAATTCTTTCATATGTTGTTGTGTAAATAATAGGATTAGGTGATAAATTAGGTGCTGTCGGTAATGTTAAATCTATTTCATATACAGTACACAAGCTAGTAACATAATCCCACCCCCAAACATATAATTTTGTTTCTGATTTTGCAACAATATTATTGTAAATATCCGAATATGTAAATAAAAAATTAAAAATATTAGTTAAATCTAATGTTGCCGGCATAAATAGTTGTCTATTTAATGTCATTGACCATGGAGAATAAGATATATCAAATTCATTTATAACTTTAAAATAATCCGATGGATACCCCGGCGGGGCTGCTACATCCCAAGACCATAATTTATTTCCACTAACTGTAAAAGCACTTGGAAGTACGCTTTGCGGGTTTGTTGGTATTATAACTTCTTGTGTATCATTATAATATCCTAAATCATAAAATGTAAATGAATTATTAGTATTTGGATTATCAAAAGTGAATGCTTGTAAATCACAAAATGTTGTTACAGTATCGCAACTAAAAGAAAAAGGTGAATTAATAAATATTGAACAATTAGGTACATTTATTAAATTATTATTTACTGTTGACGATGGTGTTTGAGTTTGAGTTGGAGTTTTTGTTTGTGTTGGAGTTTTTGTTTGTGTTGGAGTTTTTGTTTGTGTTGGAGTTTTTGTCACTGTAACAGAAGGTGTCGGTGTTAAAGTATTTGTTTGAGTTGTTGTTGGTGTATGAGTAGGACAAGCTTCGTGAGCAGTTATACAATCCGTACAATTTGTTTGTAAAGTCGCATTTCCACCACTGAAAGAGTAACTTATATTAACAGATGTTGCACTAATACAAGTTGCGCATCCTTGATAATCAACTAAATTCAAATAATATGTACTACCTATTGTAGTGGCACTTTCTACAGGAATTGAATTCACAGAGAATACATTATACGGGTAACAACATCCACTAAAATATCTAACAACAGGTGGTGGGGTGAAATCAAGTGTATAACATCCGTAAGTTTGTGCACCATCTATTATTGTACTGTTTCCACAGTTACCGCTTAATTCTAAACTATAAGGATATGTTGTGTTTATACTATAAACACTTCCACCTGAGAAAATTATATAAAATCTGTTATTTTGTTGGAATATTGTTTCCGCCAAATTTGGTAATTCAAATTCAAACTGTAAAATATTCTGTTGATAAACAAAAACACTTAAATAATTTGTATTAGTTACTATATCTTTGTTAAGAATTATTTCTTGGCCATTATTTGTTACAATAATATCACCTGTAACTTCTCTATTTGTTCCTAAAGGCCCAATATATGTTGGATTACCTGAACCAGGTAAATTGTATATAGCTCTACGCCAAGGAGCTAATTCATTTGGTCTGTATGTTACTACAAGTTTAGTGTCACTTGTTGCAAACATTCCTTTACCTAATTCACCCCCATCGATTAAAGGTTGATAACTTTGATTAAAAGTTATTGAAAATTGTGGTTGTGTTATATCATATTCATATATGAAGGTTCCGGGAATTGAGCCGTTTGAATCCCCAATCCACAATTTATTTGCCGTTTTTGCTAATATTTGTGAATATTGTGTTGGGAAATTAGTAAGATAAGTAAATGTTGTAAGGTTATTAACATCATATTTGTACAAGGTATTATTTCCTGAACCATCCAATGTTAATAATAATGTATCACACACATTAACAATAATTGGAATTGTTTGGGTTGGAGATGGTGTATAAGTACTTGTTTGAGTTTTTGTAAGTGTATTTGTAGGTGTATTTGTTTGAGTTGCAGTTATTGAAGGTGTCGGGGTATTTGTTACACAAACATACGGTAAGCATTGAGGGTCGTCACAATTAGTTCTTGGTGAAATTCCGTTATACAAATATCTAACCGTTACTTGTTGTGGATTTCCAACAAGGTATGTTGCACATCCATTGAATCCATAATTTGTCGAACTCGGTGATGCGAATATCATATACGTTCCGGGTACCAATGCCTGATTAAACGGTACATTATCAACAGCAAATACCGTTCCATCACAACAAGCACTAAAATAATAACTATATGGTGTAAGTTCTGAATTAGTACCTGTAGGAGTTGTTGTTTGAGTTTGAGTTATTGTAGGGGTTTGAGTTGGTAATGGAGTGTGTGCCGGACAATAAATTATTTGTTCACACTGATGATTACAAACTGAATATGTATAACCATATCCACAAGTTGGTCCGTCGCTTATAATTGTTCCGTTACGAGTTTGAACTAAATCAGCTTTCATTTGAAGATATTGCAAATGATATTCATAAGAATTAAATACAACATTTGGTGGTGTTGAGCCTGTTAATTGTTGTAATGTATTTTGATAAATTTGTACACCGAAAGCAACACCAAAATTATTAACAGTGTTAATACCTAAAATTTCAATAATATTATTCCCTGTTTGAAGATTTATTGGGTAAACATACCATTGACTTAAAGGATGTGTATTTAGTGATTGAGTAGTATCTAATACAACAACATTATTTATTACAATTTTTATTTCTTTTACCGCATTTATACCAATATAGTAAGATAATGCATCATTTCCCTGAACACAAACTCTACTTCCAGCCCAAATATTTTGAGGTACACCTGAAAAATAAACGTTACAGTCGTTGAATGGTCCACTAGCATTGGTTGCTAATCCTGACCAATATGGGAATGTATTATTTGTTCCTACTTGTTGTCCATCACCTCCAATAGAATATCCTGTATCATAAAATATAGTTCCTCCTGTTGTTGCACCAACTGAACTAAAACCTTGATATGTATAACTTGAAAAACCTGGTATTGTATTACCTGTTATTGTTGTATAACATTCTCCGCTATAACTCCAAGTATATCCTGAGTCACAAGTTGAACAAACTGTCGCCGTTGGAGTTTGAGTTGGGGTTGGAGTTTTAGTCGGTGTTTTAGTTTGAGTTGGAGTTTGACTTGGAGTTCTTGTAGGTGTTTTAGTTGGAACAGGTGTTCTTGTATTACTTTTAGTTACTGTTCTTGTTATTGTTGGTGTTTGAGTTGATGTTTTTGTTGCAGTATTTGTTGGTGTTGCAGTATTTGTTGGTGTAAGTGTTGGTGTTGAACTTTGAGTTGCAGTATTTGTTGGTGTTTGAGTTTGAGTCGAACTAATTGTTGGTGTAAGTGTTGGTGTTGAAGTTGTTGTTGGTGTTCGGGTTGGACATACATTAACCGTTTGACATAAACCGCAATTATCAAAATCCACTAAATTAGCATAAACCATTGATGGTACTACGTTTCCTGGGTCTGAAATAGCTGTTGAGCAACCATCAAATTGGTCCGTTTCAACGTAATAAAAATTACCTATTATTGGTTCCAAAATCTGTGGTATTGAATTCACACCAAATATATAACTTGTATCACAACAAGATTGGAAATAAGCAATCACTGGGGGATAATAAGTATGTGTTGGTGTTTGAGTTGGAGTTTTTGTTGATGTTTGAGTTTGGGTTGCAGTATTTGTTGGTGTTTGAGTTGGTGTTGGGGTTTTAGTTGGAGTTTTGGTTTGAGTTGCAGTTTGAGTTGGGGTTTTAGTCGGTGTCTTTGTATTAGTTGGTGTTTTTGTTAGTGTTGGTGTTTGGGTTTTAGTTGCGGTTTGAGTTTTTGTTACTGTTGCAGTTTGAGTTTTAGTTGCGGTTTGAGTTTTAGTTACCGTTTGAGTTGGAGTTTTTGTTAATGTTGGTGTATTAGTCGGTGTTTTAGTTTGAGTTGCAGTTTTTGTTACCGTTTGAGTTAATGTTGGTGTTTTAGTTGGCGGTGGAGTTGGTGGTAAAGTTAGTTGTACACAAACATCTAAAGTAGAACTATACACACCACCTTCTACTGCTCCGGTGTTTGTCCAAGTGTTACTAATAGGATAAGTATTTGATGTTGAGCTTGTTAAGAAAGCTATTAATACACCAGTTGGGTCAGGTGTATTAGTACCATTACCAACTCTAACTTCCCATCTATTATTATTCCAAATGACAAAGAAACTATTCGGTAATGCTATTAAGATATAATAAGGTTTACCATTAAAAAATCCTTGTTGGAATGAAAGTTGTTGTATAAGTTGTGTAGCATTAAAATAACTATATGTGAAACAAACAAATTCAGCATTTGTTGGTGTCATAGTTTGAGTTGGAGTTTTAGTTTGTGTTACTGTTGGTGTAGGAGTATTTGATGGACATATTTTAGCACCATATGGCATTATTGTAATTCCATTGAGTGGTAATGAAGCATTAATACCTCCATAAATTACTCTTGGAGTTGGTCCTTCAACACCCGTAACAGGTGCATTGCCATTACAACAATCATAATAACTATAAAATGTATTTGCAATTGTGGTACCTGTAATACAACAACTTGTAACAGGTTGGGATGTCATATTAATTCCACTATGAGGTTGTGCGACATCAACAAAAACCGCATATGTTGCTGCACTCGAAGGTAAAAAATAATTTCGTGGTGTGTTGTCACAACAAAAAGTATATATAATTTGTTGACCTGGAATCACATATCCTATGTAACATCCCGTTGGTCTTGTTTGAGTTGGTGTTGGAGTAGGAGTTTTAGTTTGAGTTTTTGTAACTGTTGGTGTTGGAGTTTTAGTGTGGGTTTGAGTTGTTGTTGGGGTCTTAGTTGGTGGTGGTGTTGGACAAGGGTTAATATTTAAACAGTCCGTACAATCATTATGAGTTGAAACAATTTGCGCAAATGTAAATCTTGGGTTGGGTAAAATAGCCGATAATGAAATACAAGTCACGCATCCTTGAAATCCTACTGTTTGAACATTAAAAGTTTGTCCAACTTGGACATTAAGTGTTCCCGGTATATTGTCAATAATTAATGTTGTATTATCACAACAATTTCTAAACGTATAACTATATACACAATTTACATCATTAGGACAAGGAGCATTTGATATAACAATTCTCTCGTATCCAGGTTGTGTACCATCTGAATAAGGTCTTGTATAATCAAGACATATATCCGCTTGAGGTGCAACTAAATATTGTGTATCAACAAAGTTTCCACAACAATCGGTATAAAATACTCTATATCCGTATTTTACAGTTCCTCCGCCACAAGTTAATGGTACTGGTGGACAATTTGAACCTCCTCCTCCATTATACTCACAAGAAGTACAATCTCTAAAATACCCTAAAGGATTAGAAATTGTTGGTGAACTACCAATTGCATCTCCTGCAATAGTATAACATTGATTATTTAATTGAGCATCCGCAATTTGAACCACTTGTCCAATATAATTATAAGCATCTCGAGGTAATTCAATAATTTCCACTGTTATTCCGTCACAACAAGAAATAACTTTAAACATTTCAGTTGATACATCACATGGATACATTATTCGACATTCGTCACAAGTACTATATGGTGTATTATTTCCATCCCAAATAACAATTTCATAAATGTTGGGAATATAATCAATTCCCGCATCACTTACTAATTCATAACATTTATATATTATACCCAAAGATGGTTTAGCACCAACAAAATTACCTCTTGAGAATGCCGCAGGGTCTAAAGAAACATATCTAACTGTTACTCCATCACAACACAAAACACATTTAAACCATGTATTTCTTGCCGCAACTGATTGTGAAGTTTTTTGGAAAAGATTATTAGTTGGTGAAGAAGTTGTTGTTGTTAAATCAGTAAAATTAACATCTCCTGTTAAATTATTAACATCTCCATCAATTATAAATTGAGTATAATATTTTGTATTATTTTTTGGTAAAATTGCACTACTATCTAAAACTAAAGAATCTCCTGAATATGTTGAATATGTTCCTGTAAAATTAAAAGTCAAATCATAATCTAATATTACATCAGAACTTAACAAATAACCTAATCCTATTGAACCATTAAAAATGTATGGCGTTAAATTTAATTGAACTAAATCTGATGGTGGTGGAAAATTTCCTTCATCAACTAGTGAAACTGTTTGGAAAGCGGTTGAAAAACTATCTTCTAATAAGAATATGGTTTTAGTTTGAGCAGGTTTTAAAGTAACCTGATACATCCACATTGCATCATCACATCTTCTATAACTGAAGTTTGTTGTAGTATTTCCCGTGTTTGTTAAAACATACTTTTTACAATCCATAAAAGGTTTTAGTTATAAATACCTTGGAGTTGCGAAATGGGTAAAAGTATTTTTAATTAACTGTTATTGTATAATATGCAAATGAACTACATTCACTTCCTTGTCCCCATACTAAATATGTATAAACACCGATTGATGTAGGTGTTACTGTGTAAGGTGCACTTGCACAACCAACATCAGTCATATCTTGTATACCAACAACACCACTACCTGTCGTACCACTAATTTTATAAATGTCATAATAATATACTGTACATCCCTCAGTTGCATAAATATCAAATGATTCTCCAAGATTAATTACATTAGAAGGAACACTTGAAGTAAGATAGAAAGTTTCATCATTTGTTCCTCCACCTAAATAAACTGCTTTCCTATTACTTTCACAGTTTAATAAAGAGGAATATTCACTAACATATAATGCTGTGGATGCGGTTACAGGTTGTAAATAATAATTTGATGTTGAATCTTGTACCAAATTCCCACCTACAGGTGCATCATACCATCTAAATTCAGGGGTAGGTAATCCAGAATTAGAAAATACATTCACATAATAAATAATTCCGTATTGACAACCACTTCCTTGAGACACAGTTACTGATGGTATACATTCATAACATTCAACAGGAAATGATTGTTGATAAGCAACACAGTTTTTATCATAATCATATGCTAATATAACATACGTGTATGTACCTGCCGATAATGGCGTAATTGTGTATGGGTCTGTTACAGTATAAGGACCAATTATACTACCTGTAAAAGGTAATACTTGTGTTCCTACAACACCGCTGTTTGTTTGTCCACTTATTGTCCAATAAGTATAGTTATTTGAATCTGGTATTGTTAATCCAATCATTTCAAATGAATTTCCTGTTAATACATAATAAGTTGAAGCCGAAATATTTATAAAATCAGGATAAACAATTGTTGCAGTTACATTAACTCTACTACCCTCACAACCAAAATCACTAATCTCAGATACGTAGAATGTTGTCGTATTTATTACAGGGTTTAAATATGTATTTGATGTCCCTTCTTGTAAATAACTTCCTCCTGTTGGTACGTTATACCATCTAAAAATTGGTGATGGTGCACCAGAATTTGAACTAACACTACAAGTTGGTATTCCATATCCACATTGTTCTGAAACACTTGCTGAAGGTGCTGGCGGTAATTGATATATAGTTATTGTTGTTCCTGTTTGAGCTGTGCACCCACTTAGACTTGTCACAGTTAAAGTGTATTCAGTAGTCACATTTGGTGTAACATTAATTGATTGTGTATCATATCCACCTGGATTCCATAAATAAGAATCAATATTAGTACCTGTCGCACTTAATGTGAATTGTGTCGAAACACATCCTGATATTGAGGACACATATAATTCTGTGATTACTGGCGGTTCATCCGTAACATTAACAACAACTTGAGATATTGCACTACAGTAATCAGGCGGAGTATTAGTAGTCGCAAATACACGATATGTATATGTTCCAGCAGATTTTGGTGTAATATTAATTGATTGTCCCTCTTCAAAAGTATTAATTCCACTACCTAAAGAAGGTATTGCCGTCCAAGTATATGCGGAATAAGTATTAAATTCGTCAATAGTATTAAGAGTTATTTGAGTATCAATACAGATATTATTGTTTGAAGTTGTTGCCGTCACTGTTGGAGAAGGGTTTATAACTGCAACTAACGCAGAACTCTTATCAGACTCACAAGTTAATCTATTAGCATTTAATGTTGTCGCATAATAGTTAGTATCTGCGGACACTAATACCGAAAATATGTATGATGAACCTGCAGTATTACTTGTCATTATTGGTGTGGTTGCAAACTCAGAATCATATAAATTATAGTAAACATTATTACCCGGTAATGAAACTTCTATTTTCCTATCTCCAGGACCACAGAATGGTGAACCTTTCTGATAAAAACTAATATTTGGTGCGGGAAGTATTTCATAAGAAGTAATTGACCCCGGTTGAACAACTTCACTAGTTAAGAAGCCAAAAGAATACAATCTAAAATAGTAAAATGGTCTATCAATTAATATTGATAAATTTTGAGTTGCGCCTGTATAATATGTTCCTGTTATCAAATCTTGCCAAACATATTGTAACACATTAGTTCCAATTGCACTTAATAAAACATTTGATGTTGTTGTGAAACAAGGTGTTTCTGCAGAAACTATGAATGTTGATATAACTGGAGTACAACCAACTAAATTTGTTGTACAATTTCTATTTTTTAATACTCCCCATGCCAAATAACCAGTACTATCAAGACAAGTAGGATTTGCTTGGTTATTTAACCCAATAAAACAATTACTCATATTTGTCCCTGATAAATAAATAAATGCATCATTAACATTTAACCCACATTCATTTAAATTAAATACTGTTAAAGACGTTGGTAAAATAGATGGTGGGTCACAAGTAATTAAACCTGGATTATTTGATAAATTTAAAGTTTGTATGTTTGGTGGTAAATTACCTATACTACTAACACTTGGTAAACAATAACTATAATTAATATTAATAGTATAAACCGTATTAAAATTATCGAATCCACTCGCACTAATTAAACAACCCTTACTTGTAGATGAAATTTGATATATATCATTTATTGCACTTGTAAAATGTAATAATACATTATATACACCATCTGTCACATAACTATGTATTGGTGAAACAGTTGGTAATCCCCTCACTTCTTCAAAAGTTCCGTCACCCCAATCAACGAGTACCATAATTTCATTTCTAATACTATTACTATCAAGTGTAAAACCTGCAGTACTACCACTAAAAGTCATTCTTAATTGTGGTAATGGTAGTGTTGGCGTTACAGTAGGTGTTTGTGTTTTAGTAGGTGTTTGAGTTCTTGTATTTGTTGGTGTTTGAGTATTGGTTTGTGTTTGAGTTCTTGTATTTGTTGGTGTTTGAGTATTGGTTTGTGTTTGAGTATTTGTTGGTGTTTGAGTTGGTGTTTCAGTTTGAGTTGCCGTTGGTGTATTTGATGGACATAATCCAACAAGAACGGTCCAGTTTTCAGCAATCAATGATTGATATGCTGCATATCCAGCTCCACCAACAGGAAGACATCCCTGACCATTTAAGTTTATTTGATTTAATCCTGAAACAACATTTACAAATGGTGTATTATCCAAATAAATTAATGTATTTTCAACTTCTGCAGAACTCAAATTATTTGTGCTCAAGTTCAAGGATTTAAGTCCTACATTAAGATTATATGGTAATACAAAACTTGTAAGTAAGTTATTATTAAGAGTTAATAAAAGAACATTATTTAATGAGCTTGGAGCAAATGTTGAAATTTGATTAAACTTCAAATCCAATTGTGTCAAACTATTTGGTAATATTACACCTGTTTGGCTAATATCAGTTAATAAGTTATTATTACAAGTGAAACTATTAAGATTTATTAATCTATCAAGATTTACAACATCATATGCTCTTGAATTATTTATTATTCTCAACTGTGTTACAAGATATGCATTGTAAATTGTTACTGTCGCATCTTGATTACCACTCGCCAAATAAGTATGTGTTGGAACATATGTTGAAGCTCCGTTAAATGTTTGTACCCCACTTCCATCACCCCAATCAATAACCATTTTGAATGTACTTGACGCAACAATTGAGAAACTTGAAGTTGTATTTCCTGTGGATGCAAATCTAAATGTTAAATTATCAACTGTTGGTGGTGTTGCTGTAGGAGTTTGTGTTGGAGTTTGTGTTTCAGTATTAGTTGGTGTTTGAGTTTGTGTTTCAGTATTAGTAGGT
>Ga0114970_10003233_pt1 | contig 12029 bp, 9 predicted proteins | sample M_140205_XF_Meta_FD_87030 | JGI IMG/M metagenome (GOLD analysis project Ga0114970, IMG submission 87030) | Freshwater microbial communities from Lake Montjoie, Canada to study carbon cycling - M_140205_XF_MetaG | ecosystem: Environmental > Aquatic > Freshwater > Lake | place: Lake Montjoie... | reverse complement strand
TTTCTTTACCGCCCTTGCCCATCTTAGCTTGTATTGATTGTATGTCAGCGTGGAGTTTATATTGTACGTCGCCATAATATTCTCCCCATTTGTTGAATTGTTTAAATGTTTTTCCAGCATCATTACTTATCCAACATTCTATATTTCCCAAATATATATTATTCGGATTGGTAATATCGCAACTGAAATTTCTACCATAAGGATTTTTATTTATATATGATTGAAAAGACCAACTCTGCCCGCTATTTATTGAATAAAATAAACTATCATTAATAAAGGCATATAAATAAGTTGATACTTTATTCTCAAGCCCCGCCAAATATGAATTTCCCTTGGGACTAACAGGTATATTGCTCACGAAATTAAACTGATCGTTATAATAATTTTTCACACTTAGCGTATCATCTGCTAACATATACAATTTACCCGAACCATAAGGAGCTGTCCATATGCTAAAATGCGAAGTCCCACCATAAATATTTTCATTAAAACTTTTTTCGAAAATAAATGTTTTCCCTTGGTTTTTTGAACTATATAATGATGTCTGAGCGTTCCAACTATTATAGTTCCAATCGTGGGCCAATACATAAACGGTTTTCTGCGAATCGTTTGCCACAACTGCTTGTTCTATGTTTCCCCACTTCTCAATATTATCTAGGCCTGCAGCCTTGTTCCAATGTGCTCCTTCATCGTCACTATAATAAGCTTTATTACTGGAAGTAATTGCCAATATTCTTTTTTTGCCTCCACTTATATATAATACTTTTACCATCCGCAATCCTCCAAATTTCAGTTTATCATTCAGTACTTTCCATCCTTTTCCATCCGGATTACCACGCCAAATATTTCCTTGATCAGAACCCACATATAATAAATTATTGAGTGTGTCATTATCAACAAATAAAGTACGTCCAGCATTGTTGGCACTACCTTTCTCTTGCCAGTGGCCTTTAAGTTTGCCACTGAAAAATGAATCTACACTTCCACGCAAATTCATCATATTATAATACTGCGTTTCGCTATTGTTGCGATTAATTTCACGCCAATCAACACCCGCAGCGGTGCGATGTATATAGTTTATATATGCTTCGCGGGCATTGTGGGATTCTTCATTTTCTTCTTGGTTTGGGTTGAACTCTGTGGGGGTGGGATATGGGATGCGGGATATGGCATTTAGGGGTCGGGATTCAGAATTCGGGATTCGGGGTTTTATATTTCTTCGAGTAACATTATTATATGCTTTTGCCTGGAAACTCGTTGATACAACTTGCCTTTGTTTGGTGGTGAGCGAAGTCGAACCATCACCAACCAAATCATTACCTCCAAATTTACCTAAAAATTGATATATAAATATTGCACAACTTAATCCCAATAAGATGCTAAAAACTATAATATATTTCCCTTTGTTCACCAGTCTATTTTTTTAAAAAGCAACGCAAATTAAGGCAAAATGGCTTTTAGTAGTTTATTTTGCAACGAAATTATGAAAAATCTAATAGAAGAATTACAATGGCGAGGCTTGCTTTTCGATAAGATGCCCGGCAGCGATGAACACCTGCAAAAGGCTATGGTTACAGGCTATATCGGCTTCGACCCCACTGCACCATCGCTCACCATTGGCAACTTTGTGCAGATTATTTTGCTCATGCATTTGCAACGCTGTGGGCATAAACCCATCGCATTAGTGGGTGGTGCTACCGGTATGATTGGCGACCCCTCAGGCAAAGCTTCAGAAAGAAATTTACTAGACCTTGAGACACTAAAATATAATGAACAAAAAGTAAAAGAGCAGCTTAGCAAATTCCTAGATTTCGATTGCGGAGCCAACAGTGCATTGGTGGTAAATAATTACGATTGGATGAAGGATTTTACCTTTCTCGATTTTTTGCGTGACGTGGGGAAACACCTCACCGTAAATTATATGATAGCCAAAGACTCGGTGAAAACTCGCATGGAATCAGGCATTTCATTTACTGAATTCAGCTACCAATTATTACAAGGTTACGATTTCAAACATTTATATGATACCTATAACTGCACCCTGCAAATGGGCGGCAGCGACCAATGGGGCAATATGACCGCAGGCACCGAACTGGTGCGACGTATGGCTGGTGGCGATGCTTGGTGTATTACAAGCCCGCTAGTAACAAAGGCTGATGGGACCAAGTTTGGCAAAAGTGAAAGTGGTAATGTGTGGCTAGATTCAGGTATGACTTCTCCCTATAAATTCTTCCAATTTTGGTTAAATGTGAGTGATGAAGATGCAAAAAAATTCATCCGTATTTTTACTTTTTTAGATAGAGAAACTATAGAAAATTTAGAAGCAAAACATATAGCAGAACCACATTTACGTGAGCTGCAAAAAACCCTTGCAAAAGAACTTACTATATTAGTTCATGGCGAAAATGAATATAATACCGCAGTGGAAGCATCCAACTTATTATTTGGAAATGGAACTACGGACCAACTAAAACATATGGACGAAGAATTATTACTAAGTGTTTTTGATGGTGTGCCCATGGTTGAAGTAGAAAAAGCAAGTATGATAGGTTTAAATATTGTAGAAGTATTATCAGTAAACACAAACAATATGATATTCCCCAGCAAAGGTGAAGCCCGCAAGATGATTGAAGCCAATGGAGTTTCATTGAACAAAGAAAAAGTAGACCTCAACAAACATGTAGAAGAATCTGACTGGTTGAAGGGCCGTTATATACTTGCCCAAAAAGGGAAGAAAAATTATTTTCTGATTAAGGGGGTTTAGAAATATTCTTATAACATATTACACAAATTGGAAACTATACACTGGTAGCAAATGATAGTAATAGCTGTATCACAACTTCAAATTCATTAAGTATTACTACACTAAAAAGTGGAATATATACAATCGCAAACACTCACGGCATTAATATCTACCCAAACCCATCCACAGGAATATATTATATAGAATCACCTGTCACAATTAACGATTTAATGATTTATGATTTAACGGGGAGGAAGATATATTATAATACTGCAAACAATAATAATACGATTGATTTGAGCGGACAACCTGAGGGGATTTATCTGCTTCAGCTCAATAAAAATATTTGGATAAAGTTAAGTAAACAGTAATCGGTGAATGAAACTTGATTTATTGCCGTCTGGCTTCAGCCGCCGGAACCCTTATGGCACTTACTACTGACCACTAGTTACTACCTTTGCCCCATGATTTTTACCGATACCCATTCGCATTTATATTCCACCCAGTTCGATTCCGATATTGATGAAGTAGTTGCCAAAGCGCAGGAAGTTGGAATAAAAAGAGTATTCCTTCCCAATGTGGATTTGGAAAGTATCGAACAATTAAAAGCTCTTACCGCAAAATACCCCGATATGATGAAACCCATGATGGGACTGCACCCCTGCGAGGTGAAAGAAAATTACAAAGAAGTATTGGATATCATATACAAAGAATATTGCACTGGAAACTATATTGCTGTTGGCGAAATAGGAATTGATTTGTATTGGGATAAAACTACCGAGGCTATTCAGACCGACGCATTCATTACGCAATGTAAATGGGCAGCTGCAAATAACCATGCCGTTTCAATCCATTGCAGAGAAGCGATAGCACTTACCATCGAACTGCTGCAAAAAGAAAAAATAGCGGGGCTAAAAGGGATTTTTCATTGCTTTGGAGGTTCGCTGCAACAAGCAAATGAAGTGATTGAAATGGGTTTTATGTTGGGCATTGGAGGTGTGGTTACTTATAAAAATACCGATTTACGGGATACTTTAAAACTGATAGATTTGAAACATATCGTTATAGAAACCGATTCCCCTTATTTGGCCCCAGTTCCTTACCGTGGCAAGCGAAACGACACTGTATACTTACTAGAAACAGCCAAAATATTGGCCGAGATTTATGGCTTAACTTTAGCCGAAATTGCTGATGCAACTACCACAAATTCAAGGGAAATATTTGGTTGTTAGTGCTAATTACCCAAAACGGTTTTATTTTTGCAAACTGCGTTTTCTAATTTTTTTAAAAAAGACAACTACAATGAAAAAAATATTCTTAGCTATTACCATCATCTGCTCTTGCTTCTTCGCCCATGCACAATTTGATGCACCGCCCAAAGAATCAGCCGATACCTTGATGGGTATTTCTGGGCAAAGCGTTTACCACAAATATATTATCGAAATTGTAGGTAACAAGAAAGATACCATTCATGTGTTTGATTCAGCCAAAATAAAATTGCCATTGCCTAGCGATTACTACTTCGTTTGCGTTTATCGTGTCAATTTTAAAGGTGAACTCAAATATTACCGCGTAATGAAATTCAACCTCGTATTTAGTAACGAAAGTGGATTGAATACCACTATGAAATCCATGAACAAATGGATGGAAGACCCTTTGCTATCTACCTTTAAAGAAGGTAGACCAGGCAGTGTGGTTTCCATTGGAGAAATTACGATAGAAGATGAAAGCAACAAGCAGCGAGATGTAGGTAGCTATCAACTTTTTTACTTTTAAATATATATATAATTGATGCGGAGAAAAATAACTGATGGGTAAAAAATACAGTGAGTACGACAAAATAGATTTTCCTAAATTTGAAAAAGAAATACTAGCATTTTGGAAAGAGCAAGGGGTTTTTCAAAAATCCGTTGACAACAGAAACAATAACGAAAATTTTATTTTTTACGAAGGCCCTCCTTCGGCCAATGGCATGCCAGGCATTCACCATGTAATGGCTCGTGCCGTAAAGGATACCTTTTGCCGTTACAAAACTTTACAAGGATTCAAGGTGGATCGCAAAGGTGGCTGGGACACACATGGACTTCCTGTTGAATTGCAGGTTGAAAAAGAATTAAAAATCACCAAAGAAGATATCGGCAAAAAAATATCTATTGCCGACTATAATAAAGCATGCCGCGAAACGGTGATGCGATACAAAGAGGTTTGGAACAACCTCACCGAACGTATGGGCTACTGGGTCGATTTGGACCATCCTTACATCACATACGAAAACAATTATATAGAAAGTCTCTGGCATTTGCTAAAGATGTTATATGATAAAGGACTTATATATAAAGGTTATACTATACAACCTTACAGCCCCGCAGCAGGCACAGGACTAAGCAGCCATGAGTTGAACCAACCTGGTACCTATAAAGATGTAAAAGACAATACCGCTGTTGCGATGTTTAAAGTTTCATCGGACAACCGTAAGATTACCCTCCCCTCAGGGGATGATATAAGAGGTGCCGCATTCCTAGCGTGGACAACCACCCCTTGGACTTTACCCAGTAACACCGCATTAGCAGTTGGAAAGAATATATATTATAATCTAATAAAAACAGTTAGTCCGCATACAGGCGAACCTGTTTCTGTAATACTTGCCAAAGATTTAACTTCAAAATATTTTAAAGAGGAAGGACAAAATCAGCCTGCTGAAACCTTTAAAGCTGGAGATAAAATTTTACCTTGGACTATTAAAACAGAATTTCAAGGATCGCAATTAGAAGGAATAAAATACGAACCACTTTTCTCTTATTCTAGTTTAACTCATGAAGAAGCATACAGAGTTGTAATAGGAGACTTTGTCACCACAGAAGATGGAACAGGAATCGTACACATTGCACCCAGCTTTGGTGCCGACGACTTTAGAGTTGCCAAACAAAACAATATACAAGCATTAACTTTTGTAGATAAAAGAGGAAAGTTTACCGATGAGGTTGCAGACTTTGCCGGTGAATATGTAAAAGAACAATATCTAACTGTTGATGAAAGAAATTCGGAAATTGAACGACTTAAAAATCTCCCCGATAATTCTCCGCTAAACAAATTAATTAGTGAAATAGTAACTCGCACTAATGAATATTTGAGTGTGGACGAACGTATTATATTAAAACTACAACTAGTAGGAAAGCTTTTCAAAAAAGAAAAATACGAACACACCTATCCGCATTGTTGGCGTACCGATAAACCGATATTATATTACCCTTTGGATTCATGGTTTATAAAAACCACAGCCAAAAAAGAAGATATGATTCGCTTGAATAAAACCATTAACTGGAAGCCAAAATCAACTGGTGAAGGAAGGTTTGGTAATTGGTTGGAGAATTTACAGGACTGGAATTTATCACGCTCCAGATACTGGGGAACACCGCTACCAATTTGGAGAACAGAAGATGGAACAGAAGAAATTTGTATAGGAAGTATCGAAGAACTTTTTGCCGAAATTAATAAGGCAAATACTGCATTGGGTTTAAATCAAATTACCAATAAAGAGAATTTGGATTTACATCGTCCTTATGTGGATGATATTATACTTGTCTCAGAATCTGGCAAACAAATGAAACGCGAAGCCGACCTCATCGACGTGTGGTTCGATAGCGGAGCCATGCCTTATGCCCAATTGCATTATCCTTTTGAAAACAAAGAACTGATAGATAAACGTACAACTTTCCCGGCAGATTTTATTGCCGAAGGTGTGGACCAAACTCGTGGTTGGTTTTTTACTTTGCATGCTATTAGCTCAATGCTATTTGATAGTGTTGCCTATAAAAATGTAATATCAAACGGATTGGTGCTCGATAGAAAAGGCGAGAAAATGAGTAAAAGCAAAGGCAACGTTGAAGACCCGTTTAAACTCATGGACAAATACGGTATCGATGCCCTGCGGTGGTACATGATGTTCAATGGTGATCCTTGGGATAATTTGAAATTTGATACGGATGGTGTGGAGGAAGTACAACGCAAATTCTTCGGAACATTATATAATGTTTATGGATTTTTTGCACTGTATGCCAATATAGATAATTTCACCTATGCAGAAGCTGAAGTGACTTTGGACAAACGCACCGAGATAGACCAGTGGGTTTTATCATTACTCAATTCTTTGGTTGCAAATGTTCAAAAAAACATGGACGATTATGAGCCAACAAAAGCAACTCGTTTAATATATGATTTTGTAACCGAGCATCTCAGTAACTGGTACGTAAGGCTTTGCCGTAGGCGTTTCTGGAAAGGTGAATATACAGAAGATAAAATCGCAGCATATCAAACATTATATACTTGTTTGGAAACTGTGGCACTTTTAATGTCGCCCATCTCCCCATTTTATGCTGATAAATTATTTACTGATTTGAATAATACAAGTGGGCGTAATCCAAGTCAATCCGTGCATTTGGCTAATTTCCCTGTGGTTAATCAAAGTTATATAAACAAGGGATTAGAGTTGAGAATGCAATTGGCACAAGACGTATCGAGCTTGGTATTGAGCATCCGTAAGAAAGCAAATATCCGTGTGAGACAACCTTTGGAAAGAGTTGTTATACCTGTGTTGAATGCAGAATTGGGAAACAACTTAGAGTTGGTAAAAGATATAATTGCCAGCGAGGTGAATGTGAAAACTATAGAAATGGCCACTGATGAAAATCTGAAATTCAATAAAAAAATCAAAGCCAATTTCAAATTATTGGGTGCTAAACTGGGCGCTCAAATGAAACTTGCAGCCAATGCAATTGCAACAATGGGTCAAGCAGAAATAAATCAATTGGAGCAAAATGGTTCTTTCGATTTGAATTTGGGAGATAGTATTTATTCCTTGCAAATCAACGAAGTAGAGATACTTTCAGAGGATGTTCCGGGTTGGCAGGTGGCTTCCAATGGTCGATTGACTGTGGCATTAGATATCCACATCAGCGATGAATTAAAACTTGAAGGCTTAGCCAGAGAGCTTGTAAATCGCTTGCAAAATCAGCGTAAAACTCAGGGCTTCGATGTTACCGATAGGGTAATTGTCCACATACTCCCTAACGACACCTTGCAGCAAGTTATAGAAAAACATGGTGCGTATATTTGCAACGAAATTTTAGCAGAAAAGCTTTTATTCAACGCAGAAATTTCTGAATCAGTGGAAGTTGATTTGGAAGATTTTAAAACGGCAATTCGAATTGATCTTTTCAAAAATTAATAAAAACTAAATAGGGATTATGGCCAATCACGACAATGAAATGAGACGCTACAGCGATGCTGACTTGAATATGTTCAAGGAACTAATAAATAGCAAATTGGAAGTAGCCCGTATAGAGCTTTCGCGTCTCTCAGAACAACTAAAAAACTCAAATGCCAATGGTACTGACGATACTGCTGGTGGTTATCGTAATATTGATGATGGCAGTGAGACTTTAGAAAAAGAGCAACTCGGAATTATGGCTATGCGTTCTAAAAAATTTGTTGAAAATTTGGAGAATGCACTTACTCGTATTTCAAATAAAACTTATGGTATTTGCAGGGTAACTGGCAACCTTATCCCTAAAGAAAGATTGATGGCTGTGCCACATGCAACACTTAGCATCGAGGCTAAAAATAATCAATACAAATAATTCTGGGATGAAGAAGTTTGCAACCCCCTTAGCGGTGATTGCACTGGTGGTGGTGCTAGACCAGTGGTTTAAGTTTTATGTAAAAACAAATTTTGTATTGGGCGAAGAAGTAAAAATAATGGGTGATTGGTTTCGCCTATATTTTGTGGAGAACGAGGGCATGGCGTTTGGCTTAACCTTTGGGGGCGATAATAATGAGATAGGAAAATATATCCTTACTTTTTTACGGATAGTTTTGGTGTTTGGCGGATTTTGGTATTTATACAGCACTATTACCCAACAAAAACATTGGGGCTTTATAGTATGTGTTAGTTTAATTATAGCTGGTGCTATTGGCAATATTATAGATAGTGTTTTCTATGGTGTTTGGTTTGCCAATATCAATACTTATGATGGAAGTTATTTCCAAGGCCATGTGGTGGATATGCTTTATTTCCCTATGGTTAATTGCCATTTCCCGGATTGGTTCCCAATGTGGGGCAGCGAAGCATTTACTTTTTTCAGTCCTATTTTCAATATCGCAGATTCAGCAATTAGTTTGGGTGTAATCACTATTATAATTTGCCAAAAAATATTTTTCAAAGAAGAGAAAGCTATCGCTGATGATATAGAGACAAGCAATGATTCTCCAGAAGTAAGTGTGGAGGAAAACATATAATCTTATTTACGATGTACGATGTACGATTTACGATTGAGGAAGAGTTGGTAGCAGTTGGTCAAAAGACACAACCACAGGCAAGTATCAGTCACTATAACAATCAGGCGTCAGCACATCATAATTCGCACATCGTGTATCGTACATTCTTATGACCTCCTTCGACCCCAAATCCATGCCACCTATGCAACTGCAAGCTCTACTGCAAGGAGCCGTTGCACCGCGGCCTATATGTTTTGCAAGCACAGTGGATGAGAAAGGGAAACCCAATTTAAGTCCCTTTAGTTTCTTTAATATATTTAGTAGCAATCCGCCCATTTTAGTTTTTTCGCCTGCAAGGAGAGTGAGAGATAATACAACCAAACATACATTGGAAAATATTATAGAAGTGCCCGAGGTGTGTATTAATATGGTGAACTATGATATGGTATGGCAAACCAGTTTGGCAAGTACAGAATATGCAAAAGGGGAAGATGAATTTGTTAAAGCAGGTTTTAGCAAAGAGCCGTCTACCCTCATTAAACCTTACCGTGTAAAGGAATCGCCTGTGCAACTAGAGTGCAAAGTGAATCAAGTCATTGCCTTGGGAACTGAAGGCGGTGCGGGCAACTTGGTAGTATGTGAAGTCATACAAATACACGTAAATGAAAGTATATTATATAGTGATACAAGTATTATAGACCCGCACAAAATAGACTTAGTATCACGGATGGGTGGTGACTGGTATTGCCGGGCAAATGGCGAAGCATTATTTGAAATTGAAAAACCTGTTCGCAACAAAGGAATTGGGGTAGATCAAATTCCAAAAGATATACGAGAGAGTAATATATTAACAGGAAATGATTTGGGACAATTGGGGAATGTGGAACATTTGCCGAGTGATGAATATATTATAACAAATGGAGAGATTGCAGAAGGAAAATCAACTACAGAAAAACATATAATGGCTCACGAACTATTATTGAATAGAAAAGCTAATGAAGCATGGGCTGTATTATTATACAAGAAGAAATAATGATGAATGGTTGATGATTTCCCGATAGCTATCGAGAGAGTTAACGCAAAATATTACAGACAAAGGCGATAGATAAAAAACATGACTGTGCTGACGCAACATACAAGCAAGAAGCCAAAGCTTGAATACTTAAGACCTCCCCTCTCGAGAGGGGGTGAGAAAGCCCTTGCGATGCGGGGGTGTGTTCTTATTTCTTTCACAACTTTATATTATATATGATTGTAAAGTCTACTCTCAAAATAAAATTAGAACACTGCGAAAAAAAATTCGGGCAACAGGTATTGTTCAAAAACTTAAATTATACATTTGAACAGCCCCAATCATATGCCCTACTAGGCCCTAACGGAACTGGAAAATCGACCTTGCTAGGAATATTGTATGGGTATATCAGTGCCAGTGCGGGTGCAATACATTGGGAAGTAGACGGAAAAAAAATCGACCGTGAAGATGTATATAAATACTGTTCTTTTGCCTCACCTTATATGGAATTGCCAGAAGAACTTACCGCATCAGAAATATGGGATTTTCATTTTGCATTGAAAGAACAAATTGTTCCTGTTTCAAAAACAGAAGGCTTGCAAATTTGCAAATTAGTCTCCGCAGCCAATAAGCAAGTCAAGAATTTTTCAAGCGGTATGAAATCGAGATTAAAATTGGCTCTGGCTGTTTTTTCTAACTCAGATGCCCTGATGCTAGACGAGCCTTGCACCAATATGGACAAAGAAGGGATTGCCACATACCATGAGTTGCTCGACAAGTATTTGAATAATCGATTATTAATTATAGCATCTAATCAGCCCGATGAGTATGAGCGGTGTGCCATGCGGTTAGATTTGAAGTTGCCTGACATAAAATAAAAAAGGGCGTTCAATAGGTTCGTCTTTTTTGATTAGGTCAATCTGACACCTTTCAGCCCCATTCCCATCCGCGGAATTGCCTTCCGACAACTTCCAGACACAATTTCAAACAGGGAATCGCTCTGACCCGAGACGATTTGCAATCGTCTTGAAAGGGGCTATGGGTTTGCAACCCAAATGAAGGCAAATAATATTGCAGTTCCGAACACAGAATCAATCCTGTGTAACCAAACGCACATTCAATCAAAAGTGAGTAGTTTTGACAGATGATTCAGGTTGGCGACAAAATGGAATATTTAACAATTTTACGCATTTGACCATTCACAGTTGGAACACTTTTTTTTGAGCAAACCCCTAATTTCATTGTAAAACACTTTTTGAAAAATGGGTATTTCCCGCCACATTTTGATACCTACTTCGTGCTTTTCTTTGTAAAATGAAAAGCGATTAATTTAATTAAGCACCATTTATTTGAATAATTATTATATTTGCTTTTCTATAAACTCTCTTTATAAAACCTAATTTACAACCCCATGAAACACAAACTACCCCCCCCTACATCAATAGGGCTTTCCCAAACTTTAACCTTTCGCTACCATGCCTGTTATAGGTTTGGGCGGCTATTATCTGTTACGTTTTTGCTGTTGCTTTTCATCATACCTTTTAGCAAAACAAAAGGGCAATGTAGCACCACTCTTGTAACCTATTCTACCTGTAACTCCTCCTACACCCTCTATGCTCCACTAAACGCAAATTGCGATTATTGGTGGTTTGAATGTGATGCCAGTGGTGGCAATGCTACCGTACTCAATGGAAATGTTTCTACGCCATCTTTAAATGTGGCTCCGCCATCGGGCAGCGGTAATCAAACTACTTATTATATGTATTACGAGGTCAATAATTCTACCTCGGCTTCATGCTTTTCGGCAGTGATTACGGTTAAGTGGGATTATGACTTAGAAATCGTAAATACAGGCGGTACGTTGGGTGTTCAAAGTTATTCATCGATTACTTATAATACCTATCAGTGGTATCAAGTAACCACCACTAATGGAAACGTATACATTACGAATACAAGTACCTACACGCCCACGGCTTCGGGTCTATACTTTTTGACCGCAAC
>Ga0114970_10003232_pt1 | contig 12030 bp, 9 predicted proteins | sample M_140205_XF_Meta_FD_87030 | JGI IMG/M metagenome (GOLD analysis project Ga0114970, IMG submission 87030) | Freshwater microbial communities from Lake Montjoie, Canada to study carbon cycling - M_140205_XF_MetaG | ecosystem: Environmental > Aquatic > Freshwater > Lake | place: Lake Montjoie... | reverse complement strand
GTTTTTTTATGATGTATATATGTATCTGCTGTTTGATAAACTCAAAGATAGTCCTGATGAAAAAATTGCAGCCATATCGGGTAAATCTTTTAAAGAGATTACCTATCACTTAAGACATAGCAGTTATTGGATGCGCTGCTTTGGACAAGGTACGGATGAAAGCAAAAGCAAAGTTCAAACGGCCGTAAACAACTTATGGGCCTATACCGGTGATTTTTTTGATGTGAATGTCCATACGCAAGCATTGGTGGAAATGGATATTGTTCCAGATCCGCAGGTTTTGGCTCAGGAATGGCATTTAAAAGTGAAAGAATTGTTTGACATGGCCTCTATTCAAATGCCGGAATCTAGATATATGCATTTGGGCGGTCGTCAGGGAAAACACACCGAGCACCTAAGTCATTTGCTTGCAGAAATGCAGTCGGTTCAACGTGCACATCCCGGTTTGGAGTGGTAGGCTATTAGGCATTTGTTTTTTATGGATTGTGCATATGTAAAGATTGTTTTTCTATGAAAAAATTGCAGAAAGAAGATGTCTTCAAATATCTTGAAAAGGTTTGTGATCCGGAGATTCCAGTATTGACCATTCTTGATATGGGAATTGTGCGAGGGGTGGAGTTGAACGATAAGGGTGTAGTTGTTTTCATAACCCCTACCTATACGGGCTGTCCTGCGATGAAAGTAATTGAGGAAGATATTCGGAATGGTTTGTCACCATATATCGATGGAACAATTGAAATTAAAACGGTCTTTTTCCCTGCCTGGAGCACCGATTGGATGAGCGAGAATGGAAAAGAAAAATTGATGGCCTACGGAATTTCACCTCCGGGAAAAACATCTGGTTCCGAAATTTTTTCATTTCATAAGAAAGAAGCCGCTGCCATTTGTCCCCTTTGTAAATCAACAGATACAGTCTTGAAAAGTTTTTTTGGGTCTACGGCCTGTAAATCACTTTATTTTTGCAATCACTGCCATCAGCCCTTTGAGCACTTTAAATGTATTTGAAGAGATATAAAAAATCTTACATTTGCAAAGCATACTTCTGTATTTAAAATTGTATTCTTATGTCCTATCATTATATTCAGTTTCAAGTAAAAGACGCTGTTGCTGAAATTTGTCTCAACAGGCCGGATGTTCTAAATAGCTTTAATCGCCAAATGTCTGAAGAGCTGCTCTCTACATTGGTGATATGTGCAGAAGATGAAAATATTCGAGCCATTCTTTTAACAGGTGCCGGCAGGGCTTTTTCAGCAGGTCAGGATTTGGCCGAAGCCATACAACCCAACGTGCAAATTTCTGAAATTGTTAAAAAACAATATAATCCATTGATCCTGCAAATTAGGCAGCTTGAAAAGCCTGTGGTCTGTGCGGTAAATGGCATTGCTGCCGGGGCAGGAGCGAATCTCGCTTTTGCCTGCGATATTACCCTTGCTGCTCATTCGGCTACTTTTATTCAGTCCTTTACAAAAATTGGGCTCATTCCAGATAGTGGTGGAACTTTTTTTGTTCCTCGCCTTGCAGGCTTTCAAAGGGCTATGGCGTTAATGATGTTAGGTGATAAAATTTCATCAGAGCAGGCATGTCAATATGGATTGATATACCAAGTTTCCGCTGATGAAACTTTGATGCAGGATGCAAGAAATATGGCATTGAAACTTGCTTCTATGCCAACGGCGGCAATAGGTTATACCAAAAGAGCACTGAATCAATCGATGGTTAGCTCCCTTGAACAACAACTTGATACCGAAGCCCAATTGCAGGAGGCAGCAGGAAATACCTATGACTTTAAAGAAGGTGTACAGGCATTTATTGAGAAAAGGAAACCCGTATTCACAGGAAAGTAATCGCTCAAAGAAAATTATTTGAAAGAATGGAATCAGTAAAAATGCAAGTGGGAGTGATAGGTGCCGGTACAATGGGTGCCGGAATTGCACGTGTGGCTTCATCCGCAGGTCATCAGGTTATTCTCTTTGATAAGGATACAAGCATGTTGTCCAAAGCCAAACAAGCCCTTGATAAATCTTTGTCCGGAATGGTGGATAAAAATAAATTGAGCAGTGAAGCGGCTCGCGGCATCATCCAAAGAATATCCTTTGCTGAAAAGGAGGATGATTTCAAAAACTGCGGTTTGATAATTGAAGCCGTCATTGAAGATCTTTCAATTAAACAGGCTGTCTTCGGGCGATTGGAACAAATTGTTTCACAAGCGTGTTTGCTGGCAAGCAATACATCTTCTCTTTCTATAACCTCAGTGGCTTCAGCTTGCAAACACCCTGAAAGATTTATCGGTATTCATTTTTTCAATCCTGCTCATTTGATGCAGCTTGTTGAAATAATTCCTAGTATCGCTACAGCTTCTTCTACAGTGCATCAGGCTGTTGAGTTGATTCGCTCTTGGGAAAAACAAGTTGTACTGGTAAAAGATACACCAGGATTTATTGTCAATCGTTTGGCTCGTTCCTTTTATGGTGAAGCCATTCGTATCTATGAAGAAGGCTTGGCAGACTTTGCTACGATAGACTATATCATGAAAGAAAAAGGAGGCTTTAGAATGGGGCCCTTTGAACTGATGGATTTTATTGGGAATGATGTAAATTATAAGGTAACCCACACCGTTTGGGAACAGTTTTTTTATGAGCCCAAATACAAGCCCTCTTTAACCCAAAAGCGATTGGTGGAATCCGGCAGATTGGGAAGGAAAAGTGGTCGTGGATATTATGATTATGCTGATGAAAAAGCGATGTCTGTGCTTGAGGTTCATTCAAATCTTGCAGATGATATTTTTAATAGGATTATTTCTATGCTTATTAATGATGCTGTTGAATCATATTATCTAAAGATTGCCTCACGCGATGATATTGATTTGGCAATGACCAAAGGGGTTAATTATCCAAAAGGTTTGCTCAAATGGGCTGATGAAATGGGCTGCGATACGGTTCTTAATCATATGGAAAACCTATATGCCCAATACTGTGAAGACCGCTACCGGCCTTCTGTATTGCTCAGATCAATGGCGCAAAATAAAACTCTTTTTTATCAATAATATTAATTTTGGAGAATGATGAGTCAGCAAAATATTCCGAAATCTGTGCTAGAAAAAATGTTGTCAAATGATTTTTTTAGTCAATGGCTTGGAATAGAGTGTGTCAATATAACACAAGGAAATTGTGAGTTGAAAATGAAGGTGCGAAAAGAAATGCTGAATGGTTTCGGTATACTCCATGGAGGCGTAATCTTTTCTCTTGCAGATAGTGTTTTGGCTTTTGCTGCCAATTCTTATGGTAAAATAAGTTTGACCATTGAAGCAAATATATCATTTTTGGAATCGGTAAGTGAAAATGATGAATTATTTGCTCGGGCTACTGAAATCGGGAGCACCAATAAATTGGGTATCTATGATGTGCTTGTTTATAAAAAACCTGAACAAAAAATTGCATTATTTCGAGGTACTGTATATCGTACTACTCAAAATCATTTTGAATAACCTATGGAAAGAAAAAAAGATGTTTTTATTGTCGATGGCGTTCGTACTCCAATAGGCAATTTTGCTGGTTCCTTGTCTAGTGTTCGCACTGATGATCTGGCAGCATTAACACTAGCAAAAATACTGGAGCGAAATCCATCTGTGGATCCTGCAGAAATTTCGGATGTCATCTTGGGATGCGCCAATCAGGCTGGTGAGGATAATCGAAATGTAGCCCGTATGGCATCTTTACTAGCCGGTATTCCTTTTTCTGTTCCGGGTGAAACCGTCAACCGCTTGTGTGCCTCCGGCATGTCTGCAGCAATTCATGCCTCGCATGCAATTGCAGTAGGAAATGGAGACGTATATATCGCCGGTGGTGTTGAAAATATGACAAGGGGGCCTTGGGTTATTTCAAAAACATCTACTCCTTTTGGGCGTGATGCAAAAATGTATGATTCAAGTTTTGGATGGAGATTTATCAACCCCCGTATGAAAGAATTATATGGCACCGATGGGATGGGTGAAACTGCTGAAAACTTGGCCGCAATGTATCAAATTAGTAGAGAGGATCAAGATCGATTTTCTTTTCATTCCCAAGTGAAAGCTGCCACCGCAAATAAAAATGGTCGATTCTTGCGAGAGATCATGAAAATAGACATCCAAGTTAAACGCAATGCATTTGCGTTTAACTTGGATGAGTTTATAAAGCCTGATACCACCATAGAGGTGCTTGCGAAGCTCAAGCCTGCCTTTAGTTCCAATGGTACAGTCACTGCCGGTAATTCTTCTGGATTGAATGATGGTTCTGCCGCCATGTTATTGGCTTCTGCTGATTATATTCAAAAAAAGTCCCTCACGCCAATGGCAAGAATTGTTTCTTCCGCCGTGGTAGGTGTTGAGCCCCGCATTATGGGTATAGGTCCTGTTAAGGCCTCTCAGCTTGCTTTGCAGCGTGCAGGATTGCAGTTAAGTCAAATGGATAGTATTGAATTAAATGAAGCTTTCGCCGCCCAAAGTTTAGCATGTATCAGGCAGTTGGGGCTTCATGATGAGGATCCGCGAATCAATCCCAATGGTGGGGCCATTGCACTAGGACATCCTTTGGGAATGACTGGTACTCGTTTGTTGATGACTGCAGCGATGGAGTTGCAAGAAAAAAATCTTAGATATGCCCTTTGTACAATGTGCATAGGCGTTGGACAGGGTTTTGCAGTGGTGATTGAAAGAGCTTAATTCCTTTATGCAGTTGATATTTCTCTTATGATATACGAATTTGATTCTTTTATTCCTGTGGTGCATGAAAGTTCTTTTGTACATCCGCTTGCGGCTGTTACCGGCAATGTTATAATTGGTAAAAATGTATATATAGGTCCTGGGGCGGCAATTCGTGGTGATTGGGGTCAGATTCTGATTGGAGATGGATGTAATGTGCAGGAAAATTGTACCATCCATATGTTTCCAGGTGTATCCGTAATATTGGAAGAAGGTGCTCACATCGGGCATGGCGCCGTTATTCATGGTGCACATATTGGTAAAAATGTTTTAATAGGAATGAATGCTGTGATCATGGATAATGTATATATCGGTGATGGCTGTATTGTTGGTGCATTGACTTTTGTTGCGGCAGAAATGGTTTTTTCTGAAAGAAAAGTTATTGTTGGAAATCCTGCTAAAATTGTTAAAGATGTTTCTGATGAAATGCTAAAATGGAAAACCCAAGGTACAAAGCTGTATCAGGAACTGCCAAAAAATTTACATCAAAGTCTTCGCCCTTGTGAGCCATTAAGGTCAAAGCCATTATTTATCAGAAAACAAAAGAAAATGTATGATGTTTGGAAAAAATAAGTGATGTTATTATGAATGTTTTGATTGAATGATATTCATTGATTTTTCATTTCTTCTTCTCATTTATATCAGTACATTCAACTTGTTCATTAAAATGTATATTAATCGATATTAGTCAAAAAAATTGGAGCGTATGAAATTAAAAAATTATGCCTACGGGCAATGGATAGAAGGTCAAGGTTCCGGAACACTTCTTTCAAATGCCGTTACTGGAGAAGTCATTGCAGAGGCCGGTTCAACAGGGATTGATTTTAAAGGGATGCTGGAATATGCTCGCTCTGTGGGCGGTCCTGCACTTCGAAAAATGACTTTTCATGAAAGGGCATTGATGCTTAAAAGTCTTGCCTTATATCTTACTTCAAAAAAAGATTTATTTTATTCCTTATCCGCTGCTACCGGCGCTACGCGATCTGATTCTTGGGTTGATATTGAGGGCGGTATTGGAAATCTTTTTGTGTATGCAAGCAAAGGAAGACGGGAGCTGCCCAATGAAACGTTTTATGTGGATGGTAAGCCTGAAAAAATTTCTAAAAATGGAACCTTTTTAGGTCATCACATCTGCGTTCCAATGCAAGGTGTGGCAATTCATATCAACGCATTTAATTTTCCTTGTTGGGGAATGCTCGAAAAACTTGCTGTTAATTTTTTGGCTGGCGTTCCTGCTATTGTTAAGCCGGCAACAATTACCTCTTATCTTACGGAATTAATGACGCGTGAGATAATCAGCTCGGGCATTCTGCCTGAGGGCTCATTGCAGTTGATTTGCGGAAGTACCGGTGACCTATTGGAATATGTAACCAATCAGGATATTGTCACCTTTACAGGCTCTGCCTCAACTGGTAAAATGTTGAAAAGACTTCCTGCTATTGTTGAAAATTCTGTGCGATTTAATATGGAAGCCGATTCATTGAATTGCTCTGTTTTAGGCCCTGATGCAAAACCGGGTACCGATGAGTTTGCTCTTTTTATCAAAGAGGTGGTTCGCGAAATGACTACCAAGGCAGGTCAGAAATGTACTGCTATCAGAAGAATTATTGTTCCTTCTATTTTTGTGGAGGATGTTATCAAATCTATCAAAGATCGCTTGATCAATATCCGACTTGGAAACCCTGCCGTTGAAGGCGTGAAGATGGGCCCATTGGCGGGCATGGCGCAAGTGAAAGATGTGCGCACTGCTATTGATAAATTATTGGTTTCCTCTGAGCTGGCCTATGGTGATTTGCAAAATTTTGAAGTTGTAGGCGCTGATAAATCGAAAGGTGCTTTTCTTCCTGCGATATTGTTGTATTGTGATAAACCTTTCATCGCAAAAGAACCACATGAAATTGAGGCCTTTGGCCCTGTTAGCACCGTTATGCCTTATGAAACAACAGACGAAGCCATTGAACTGGCCAAAATGGGAATGGGAAGCTTGGTGGGTTCAGTTTTTACTGCTGACGATGACTTTGCAAGAGATATGGTTCTTGGCGCTGCTTGTATGCATGGTCGGATGATGATTGTTAATGCTTCTTGCGCGGCTGAATCAACGGGGCATGGATCTCCCTTGGCTCATCTGGTGCATGGTGGTCCGGGTAGAGCCGGAGGTGGTGAAGAAATGGGCGGCATAAGAGGAATTTTTCATTACATGCAACGTACCGCAATTCAAGGTTCTCCAACTACTTTGACTAAAATCACACAGGTTTATCAACCCGGTTCAGAGCAACTTGAGGATAGCATTCATCCTTTCCGAAAGTATTTTGATGAGCTCCAAATTGGTGAAACACTGGTTACCCATAAACGAACTGTCACCGAAACGGATATTGTCAATTTTGCCAATATCAGTGGGGATAATTTTTATGCGCATATGGATGTAACCTCTTTAGAGGGTTCTATATTTACCGGAAGAGTGGCTCATGGATACTTTGTAATGTCTGCAGCAGCAGGATTATTTGTAGATCCTAAAAAAGGTCCTGTTCTTGCCAATTATGGACTCGATGAAATGCGTTTTATCAAGCCTGTTTATGTAGGTGCTACCATTGGTGTGCGACTTACCGTAAAAGAGAAAATGGCAAAAGAAAAAAGAGAAAATGAAAAGCTTCAAGGAGTGGTAAAATGGCAGGTGGATGTTTATGATGAAACAGGAGAAACAGTGGCCTTGGGAACGATTCTGACTTTGGTCGAAAGAAAGGAATAATTTTATTTGTGTTTTGGATGCACCCCTAGCACAAAATAAATGTTTATGAAAGATCGCATATTGAATTCTGAAAAATAAAAAGCAAAAGAAATGATGAATACAAATTTGCAATACGTAAAATCTGAGGGAATAGGTAAAATTACCTTTTATCATCCACAAAGCAATTCTCTTCCCGGTAACTTACTCAGAGAATTGGCCGCTTTGATTATAGAAGCCGGTGCTGATGAAAGTGTTCGCGTCATTATTTTGCAAAGTGCTGGCGATAAAGCTTTTTGTGCCGGAGCTTCTTTTGATGAATTGATTGCAATCGATAGCTTTGAAAAGGGAAAGTATTTCTTTTCGGGTTTTGCTGATGTCATCAATGCCATTCGACTTGTGCCCAAATTTGTTTTGGGTAGGGTGCAAGGAAAGGCCGTAGGCGGTGGTGTTGGAATTGCGGCAGCAGTAGATTATTGTCTGGCAACAGAAAATGCTTCTGTTAAATTGAGCGAATTGGCCGTTGGAATTGGACCTTTTGTTGTTGGTCCTGCTGTTGAACGAAAAATGGGCTTGTCTGCTTTTCAAACCCTTGCTATTCATGCTACTGAATGGAAAGATGCCCATTGGGCTAGCAAAAATGGATTGTTTGCCAAAGTATGCGCTGATATTCCTGCACTTGATCTGGAGGTTCATAAATTAGCGAAAATATTAGCCGATAGCAATCCTGAGGCCATGCGTGAATTGAAAAAAATTGCCTGGAATGCCTATGCTCATTGGGATACACTCCTGTATGAACGTGCTGAAATCAGTGGTAGGCTGGTTTTGTCTGATTTTACAAGAAATGCCATCAATAGCTTTAAAGCAAAATAAAATTATACTGATTTTTCAAATGTGGATTGCAAAATTTTCGGATATTTGTATCCTATTGTTGCATGGATAAAATTCCGTATTCAATGACCTGTCCCTAAATTTAATACTAAAATGATAACGATGAATGCTCTTAAAAAATCCGCTCTCATGAACATAAGGTTTATGGATTTTAAAATGTTTCTAAAAATGTTTGTTTGTGTATGCAGTCTGTTAACTGTTTCACAGGGGTTTTCAAATAACCTAAACTTGACCAATATTAATGTGAATCAGGCCAACCAAACCGTTGCTTTTAATATTCAGTGGGATAACAGTTGGCGAATTACCACAAATGATGCCCCGTATAATTGGGATGCCGTTTGGATTTTTGTAAAATACAGAGATTGTTCCGCTACCCCAAGTACACAATTCTCTCAAGGTACAGTGAGTACCAATGTTGGTGATCATAGTTTCGGAACCCTTGAGCCCATGCAAAGTGCAGGTATTACAACAACTTCTCCTGCCGGTGTAATTGATGCGCAAAATACGGGTGTCATGCTGAGGAGAAATACCGATGGACAAGGTACAGTGAATACCTCCATAACTTTAAAAATCACCAACCTCCCAATGATAGGAACTCTAGATACCCGTGTATTTGGTATTGAAATGGTTTTTATTCCTTCTGGAAGTTTTACCATGGGCGATGGAAATGGTTCTTCTACAACCTGTGCAAATGGTTCTGTTACGTCTAGCAGTTATACTTCGTATTCAGGTCTTACGATTGGTTCTGAAAGTGCATTGACCTTGTATGAAAAAGATAGATATTATTATACTACCATTTTTTCTTCTGCATCATGTTCTGGATTTTCCATCTCTGCAGGATTTCCCAAAGGGTTTAATGCCTATTATGTGATGAAATATGAAATTACGCAAGGGCAATATGCTGATTTTTTAAATACGATTCCTTTTTCTCATTTTCCCGCTCAAGATGGTGTAAATAGAAATCGCATCAATAATACTGGTACCCCACCAAATGTTTTTAATTGTTTGGTAGGTGGTGTAAGCAAAGATGACCGAGCATGCAATTGGCTCAGTTGGAATAATCTTACCGCCTATTTAGATTGGGCTTGTTTGCGTCCAATGACTGAATTTGAATTTGAAAAAACATCTCGCGGATTCCAGGGAAGTGCAGCACTCGAATTTGCATGGGCTACCCTCAATGCATACCCAGCTACTACCATTTCAGGCACGGAAAATGGTACAGAGATTATTTCTAATGCCAACGCCAATGTCAATGCCGGCGGTGGTAGTTTATCCGGTGGCGATGGTGGTCAGGGACCTCTTCGTGCAGGGGTATTTGCAACAGCTTCTACTACTACCCGTCAGCAAACGGGTGCGAGTTATTTTGGGGTGATGGAACTCAGTGGAAATGTAATGGAGTTCTGTGTAGCCTTATATGCTGGTATTTCAAGTGTCAATAGTTGTTTTAGCGGCAGTGGTATTAGTAACGGAGGAATCGGAAATGGTGACGGAATGCTTGATGGTTCTACAGGTTCTCATGATGTTTCCGGATGGCCTAATCCAACAGCTCCCAATAATAATATTATCAAACGAGGTGGAAGCTGGGCGACAAGTGCATGCAATACAAATAGCTCAAGTTGTCAATTGGAAGTTTCAAATAGAAATTCAGCTAATATTGGCGCCTTTGCACCTGCTTATGATTCTGGTGGTAGAGGTGTAAGAAATTAATCACCGATATTTATATCTATAAAGTACGCTTAATCAATTGCCATATATACCTTGTTTGCTCGATGAATAGTAGAAATATATTTCCGCATGACCGTATCTGGGCAATGTGTGTTGTATATTTTATGCTTTTTAACCAAACTATTTTCGCTCAAGCGCCTAATATTTTTTCAGGAGGTTCTTCAAGTGGTGCAAAGATGGCCATGGTTTCATGCTCCGCTATTCATCTCAATGTCAATGCAGGTGGGGCCGGTGATGGAATTTCTCTCGTAAGTAAAAGCTGTTCATTAAATTCTTTCAACATCTTTGCCGGGGGTAATGCGCATGCGAATCCAAAAGCATACAATTCTTGCTCTGCTACCATTGTAAATACCTTTACCGGTGGGGCGAATGCAGGATCCGTATCCGTATATCAAAATTGCAATGTATCCTCTGTTTATTTTTTGAGTGGTGGGGTAGGAGGTGGTACTTCTGAAGTTCACCAATCCTGCGCATCTGTTGCTCTGAATATTTTCCAAGGTGGTTCATCCGATGGCTCTTCAATCAGCAAGCAATCCTGCCCAGCAGCAGCGAATCCCTTGGTGGGTGGAAGTGGCGATGGTTCAGCGGCCTTGTATTCTAGCTGCTCTTCTAAGTTGTTGAATATCTTCGGTGGAGGAGCTAGCAATTCCTCAGGAAAGGTTTGGAATACCTGCTCTTCTTTGACTGCTAATATTCAGATGGGTGGTTCTGCTTCGGGTTCGGCAGCTATTTTTAACTCTTGCAATCAAAAGGTAGTTAATCTTTTTATCGGTGGATCAAATGATGGAAGTGCAACGATTTGGAGTAATTGTTCTTTAAAATCACTGGCTGTTTTCAGTGGTGGTAAACAAAATGGTTCTCCTCATATTTGGGATTATTGTTCTATTAAATCCGTTAATTTTGCCAAAGGTGGCGCTTGCAGCGGTTCTTATGCGATTGCTTCTGTTTGTTCCGGTACCTGGATGACACACGCATGTTTCTGTTCTTCTTGTTGTCCCATTCCGCTCGCTGCTGCCAATATTACGGGCTCTTCAATTATTTGTGAAGGGCAAAAAGGAGTTTCTTATTCTGTTCCGCCCATTCTTGATGCAACCGGTTATCAATGGATATTGCCTGCAGGTGCTAGCATTGCAACGGGAGGTAATTCAAATTCAATAACTGTTAATTTTTCAAGTGGAACAAGCAGTTCTACGATATCTGTTTTGGGCACAAGTGTTTGTGGAAATGGCCCACCTTCAGCTGATTTTTCTATTTCGGTAAATCCGCTGCCTGCTTTTGCAGGAAGTATCAGTGGAAAAGCTATGGTCTGTCAAGGCGAATCCGGTGTGCAGTATTCCGTTTCCTCCATTGCCAATGCCACCTCTTACAGTTGGACCATCCCCAATGGCGCTAATATTGTCTCAGGAGCCAATACCAATTCGATAACGATTGATTATTCTTCCTCTGCCTCATCGGGATCTATCAGCGTAGAAGGGGTGAATGCCTGTGGTAAAGGTGTTATATCGACACAAAGCATCACCGTCAATCCGCTACCTGCCTCTGCGGGAATCATTAGCGGAAAGTCTTCAGTCTGCCAGGGCGAAAATGGGGTTCAGTATTCCGTTTCCTCCATTGCCAATGCCACCTCTTACAGTTGGACCATCCCCAATGGCGCTAATATTGTGTCAGGAGCCAATACCAATTCAATAACGATTGATTATTTACCTTCTGCCTCATCGGGATCTATCAGCGTAGAAGGGGTGAATGCCTGTGGCAAAGGTGTTATATCGACACAAAGCATCACCGTCAATCCACTACCTGCCTCAGCAGGAATCATTAGCGGAAAGTATTCGGTATGCCAGGGCGAAAATGGGGTTCAGTATTCCGTCCCCTCCATTGCCAATGCCACCTCTTACAGTTGGACCATCCCCAATGGCGCTAATATTGTCTCAGGAGCCAATACCAATTCGATAAC
>Ga0114970_10003229_pt1 | contig 12036 bp, 10 predicted proteins | sample M_140205_XF_Meta_FD_87030 | JGI IMG/M metagenome (GOLD analysis project Ga0114970, IMG submission 87030) | Freshwater microbial communities from Lake Montjoie, Canada to study carbon cycling - M_140205_XF_MetaG | ecosystem: Environmental > Aquatic > Freshwater > Lake | place: Lake Montjoie... | reverse complement strand
CGGCCGTCCTCGCTCCTGAACGTCCGCCGCCATCCGGCCACGGTCCACGACGGGTGGAAGTCCGAGTAGATCAGGTGGCCGCCCGGCGCGAGGACGCGTGCCGCCTCGCCCAGCCACGCGCCGAGGTCCGCGACGTCGCCGCACATCAACGATGAGGTGACGACATCGAACGCTGCGGTCGCGAAGGGCAACTGCTGCGCGTCGCCCCGCACGCGTGGACAGGCCGAGCCGCCGTGCCGCAGCATCGACGCCGAGAGGTCGACGCCGGTCACGCACGACGCGCCTGCCTCACACAGCGTCGCCAGATTCCGTCCGGTGCCGGTGCCCACGTCGAGCGCCCGCCGCGGCGCCGTCGAGCGAATCAACGCAGAGACAACGCCCGCCTCCGCCTCCATCAGCGGATTGTGCGGGTGCGCCGGGTAGACCGGCGCCCACCGCTCGTAGCCGTCGAGCATCGACACCGGTTCAGGGCCGCCGCTCCACCACCGGGCGAGTCGCACAGGCAGATGCATCAGAACCCCGTCGTCTCGGGACGCTGGTACTGGAACACACGCTGCAGCACCCGCAGTTCCCACGGCGCGCCGTAGACGCCGAGCGCGTAGCGCCACGAACTCGCCGCGCGCAGCAGCGCCCGGCGGGCCGGCGTCATCCGCCGATCGGTGACGGTCGGGTAGAACGCGTTGAGCACGCGCTCGAAGTTGCGGATGCGCCCCTTCAAGCCGGCCGGCAGCCACGGCAGCTGTTCGCCGCGGCGCATCATGGCCTGGGTCCACTGGTCGGATGCCCACGCGTCGAGCGTCGCCGGGAACTGGAACCCTTCGCTCTCCGCGGCGCCGAACAGGGCGTTCTCGCTCGGCACCGGCGTGTAGGTGTAGAGAATCACCTCCGTGGCCGGGTTGATCTCCTTGATACGCCGAATGAAGTCGAACGACCGCTCGGTGTCCCCTTCGGGGTCGGGCGGGGCACCGAGCACGAACGAGAACTCGGGCACAACGCCGAAGCGCTTCATCCGCGCGGCCAGTTCGAGCGTCAGCTCTGGCGACGCCGAGCCGCCCTTGTTCATGGCGGCCAGGGTGACTTCCGACGACGACTCGGCGCCGGAGAACACCATCTTCAGCCCCGAGCGGGCCATCGTCTCCCACGTGCGATCCGAATAGCGCATCAGCGTGTCGACGCGGCCGAGCGCCCACCAGGACAGACCGAGCGGCGCGATGCGCTCGGCGAATTCCGCCGCCCGCGCCTCGACGATAAAGAAGTCCATGTCGTGCATCATCACGGAGTCGATGCGGTAGTCGCGCTGAAGCCGCCGCATCGTCGCCTCCATGCGCGCCGGCGCCTGCGAGAGCCAGCGCCGATTCGTCATCGCCACCACCGCGCAGAAGTTGCACGCGAATGGACAGCCGAACGACGACGCGTGCGCCACGGTGCGCGCCCCAAGGTAGGTGGGATGAAGGTACTGCTCCATGTCCACCCGCTCGTACGGCAGCTCGGGCAGGTCGTCGAGCGCCGTCATCGGTCCGGACGACGTGCTGGCCAGCGTCCCGTCCTCGCGCCGCCACGACAGGCTGCTGACCGTCTCGATCGGTCGTTCACCCTTGAGTGCGGCGAGCAACTCCAGCAGCGGCCGCTCTCCTTGCGAGCGCACGACGAAGTCGACGTAACCCGACGACAGCACTGCGTGGGTGTGCTGCGTCGGGAAGTAGCCGCCCCAGACGATGCGCACGTGCGGCAGCGAGCGGCGAATGGCCTTGGTGACGGGCACGGCCTGCCTCACCTGTGGTCCCGGCATTACGGTGACCGCCAGCAGCGCGACCGAGTCGCTGGCATCGCGCGTGGCGAAGGCAGCCTCGATGGCTCGTGCGGGGTCTGGTTCGGTGTTGCCGTCGACCAACTGCCACCGCTCGGTCCCGTCGACCACTGCGGCCAGCGCCAGCAGCGACAGCGGCAACGGCTGCTTCCCCGGCGTCGTCGACAACGGGTTATAGAAGACGATCATCGCGCCACCCACACGCCGAACATCGCCGGCTGCCGGCCGAGCCGCAGGCCCGCCCAGGCGCGGCGCAGGCGCCACAGCCAGGGTCCCGACGAGCGCGTGAACGTCGCCGCCATGCCGAAGGCCCCGGCGGCCAGTCCGAGTTCCGCGAGCGTGAGAAATCCGCGGCCACAGGCGATCGGCGACGACAGCCCGAAACGCGTACGCAGTCCAGCCAGTTGTTCCTCCACCATCCGCTCGCCGTCGTGCGCCTGCACGACGATCGGCGAGTCCATCACCACCAGCGCGCCACCGTTCGCAAGCAGGCGCCGGCTCTCGGCCAATACCGCACCCGGCTCGTCGGCGTAGTGCAGCGACGCGTTAAAGACGACGACATCGAACTGTCCAGATGCGAACGGCACCCGTTCGAACCCGGCTTGCACCCGTGGAAACGCCACGTGACTCGCGGCGGCCGCCCCCAGTCCATCCTCCCCGTCGTCGTTCAGGTCGACCGCCACCACCGCATGTCCACGCGCGGTCAGCCGCTGGCTGAGCCAACCGTTTCCTGCGCCCAGATCGAGCACGCGCGCCGACCGGCGCGCGGTCGAGAACGCCCGCAGCAGGGTGTCGAGGCTCTGCTGCCGGATGCGCCACTCGTCAACGTTGGCGGCCGTGGGCGACACGGACGGCAACGCCTGGTATTCCGCAGCCGAGCGCACCACGTGGCCGTCGGCGCGCCGCACCGTCCGGTACTGCGCCAGGAACGGCCGCGCGCGGTCGAGCCGCGCCTCCGAGGCGCAGCGCAGGATGCCGTCGCGCTCCAGCACCAGCGTGCCGCACTGCTCGCAGCGCAGCGGTGCCGCGGCGAGCGGCAACGCCGTGCCGCATGCGGCGCAGGCCAGCCTCGGCATCCACATCACGTCAGGTCCGCTGCAGGACGACCAGGAAGTGGTCTCCCATCGCGCGCAGCAGCGGCCATGTGCCTACGGTGTCGTCGATTGCCAGCAGGCGCGACACCAGCGACGGATGCCTCGCGGCGAACGCCTCCAGATAGGGCGGCGGCGCCACCACGCCAAGCCCCTCGAGCGCTTGCACCGCGAACCCCGCGCGTTCGAACAGCCGCGTGAACTCGCCCGGTGAGACGTAGTGCATCCAGACGGTGCCGCCGTCGAGCGGCACACCGACCGGTCCGCGCCGCAACCGGGTGAAGGCGCGCGCCCACTGTCCCCGCGCGACGTAGAGCGCGATCTCCCACGGACAGACGCGGCCGATGACGGACGCCACAAGCAGGCCGCCCGGGCGCAGCACGTCGTGCAGTTGCTCGGCGGCACTGGCCATGTCGGCGACGCAGTTCAGCGGGCCGAAGTTCGAGAACGCGGCGTCGAACGACGCCTTGGGGAATTTCGCCAGCTGCTCGATCGACCGGCAGAGCACCACCGGCCGATGCGGCCCGTCGAGACGGGCCGCGCGCGCCCGCGCCTCGTGCACCATCGCCGACGACGCGTCGATCCCGGTGACGCAATAACCCGCGGCTACCATGGCCGCATGGTCGGTGCCAGGTCCGCATCCGAGGTCGATCAGGTCGGCGCCGGCCGGTACGCAGCGCTGGAGCATGGACAGCGTCCGCCGACGCATGTGCCGGAGAATCGGGTTCTCGCTGTTCGTGCGGTGGTAGTCGCCGGCCACGCCGTCGAACGCACGCGCCGTCTCGAGGCCCGACGCCTGGTCAGGCGGCATCATCGCCACGGTGCACTCCGCCAGCCGGTCTTCATCGAACACACGCACCGTTCGCACACCGGACTCTCCGACATCTCGAGTGCGGCCCGAAACGCGCGCAGGTTGCCGTCCACGACCGCACGCAGCGAGCCCTGACGAATCGTGCCGACGGCGTCATGGAAGAAGCAGGGGCGCACCGCGCCATCGGCCTCGATCACCACCGACATGTACGGGGCGTTGCACTGGTTGGACGGGAACGGCGCGAGACCGGCCAGCGCCGCGTAGTACTGCGGCAGGCGACGCAGCTTCGCCGGGCTCTCGGCCACGAACCCGCCGGCGAAGTCGTCCTCGCGCTCGACGATCGTCCGCTCGACCACGTCGGCGAACTCGACAATTTCCTCGCGGGTGAGCGCCAGCGGCCTAGCCGCAGCCGCACCGGTCCGTCCGAACGCGGTCGAGCCGACGTCGGCGGCCAGGAAGGAGATGCTGTCGAGCGCCATGGCGCGGGCGTGCTCGATGATGCGCGGCAGGTCGCGGAAGTTGAGACGATGCAGCGTGGACCGCGCACTGACCGGCAACCGCGGCGCCAGCGCCCGCAGTCGTGCCACGCCGCGTTCGAGCGTGTGGAGCGCCGCGACGCCACGGATCTGGCGGTAGCCGTCTTCGTCGTGTGAGTCGAGCGACACGATGACGCGGCTGAAGTACTCGACCACCTTCGCCGCCATGCGGTCGAGCAGCACGCCGCTGGTGTGCAGGTGGAGCTGCAGCCCTTCGCGGCGGAACAACGCGGCGATCCCGAAGACCTCGGGGCGCAGCAGCGGCTCGCCGCCAGAGAAGAGCACGATGCGCGTCCGCAGCTCCGGCAGTTCGGCAGCGAGCCGTCCGATCTCGGGCAGTGTGAGGTCGCCGTCGCCACTCGCTCGCCACCAGTCGCACGACACGCAGCGGCTATTGCACCGACTGGTCGGAAAGAACACAACGACCGGCAGGGCGAACGTCCGGTTCGTCCACTCGTTGAGGCTGACGAAGGCCGCAGGATTCAGCACGTCAGTGTCCCTGCTCGCTCGGCAGCGCCGCCGACTGGCGGGTCAGCAGCGGCACCAGCACCGGCGCGTCGCCCTCGGGCCGCTCCCGTGCCTGCCGTCGCAGACGCACCGACAGCCACGGCAGTTTCAGCAGCGGCACGACTGCCGCCGTGAGCGTCGCGACCGCCTTTTTCGACAGCTGATGCGGCGACGACAGGATGTCGCGCATCATGCCGACGGCCCGCTGCAGCCGGAAGCGAGCGTGCACGTAGGCGTGCAGCGTGCGGTAGAACGCCGGCGTATAGGTGGCGCGATACATCATCGCGAGGTCGGCCGAGTCGACCCAGTTCTGCTTGGTGCCGAGCTGCGCCTGCACCCGCGCGTGGAAGGGCGTGCCAGGCAGCGGGTACGACACCGAGATGCCGATGTCGTCCGGCCGGCAGCGGCGCACCATGTCGATCGTCTGCTCGATCTCGTCGAACGTCTCGCCCGGGTAGCCGAACTGCAGGAAGAAGCAGACCTCGATGCCGGCCGCCCGCAGCCAGCGGGCCGCCTGCTCGACCTGTTCGACGCGCGTCCCCTTCTCCATGGCATCGAGCACGCGCTGCGAACCGGACTCGGCGCCAATCCAGACCGTGCGGCAGCCGGCGGCCCGCAGCGCCGCGGTGGACGACTCGGTGATCCCGTCGGCCCGCATCAGGCACTTGAACGGGACGACCGCCTCGTGCGCCTCGAGCGCCTGCGCGAACACCTCCACCCAGCCGGGCTTCAGGCCGAAGATGTCGTCGGTCACCCACAGGTGGTCCGGCGCGTAGGTGCGCGCCAGCCACGCCACCTCGTCGGCCACGCGCTCGGCGGACCGCGCCGTGTAGCGCTGGCCGTAGATCGGCTTCGCGCACCAGTTACAGTGGAACGGGCAGCCACGCGTCGTGGTGATGTTCATCGAGAAGGCGCCGTGCCGCCGCAGCCAGATCGCGCGGTAGCACTCGACGTCGACGAGGTCCCAGGCCGGCCACGGCACGGCGTCGAGGTCGCGCATGATCGGCCTGGCCGGCGTGCGCAGCAGTCGCCCGTCGTCGCGCACCACCACGCCCTCGATCCGGGCCAGCGGCGTCCGGTCGCGCCGTAGCGCGTCGATGACGCGCACCAGCGTCACTTCGCCCTCACCGGCGATAACCACGCAGGCGCCACCGTCGAGATAGAGCGCTGAATGATCGGTGGCGTCCGACCCCGCGACAACCACCGGAATGCCCCGCTCCGCCGCGGCGCCAATCATCGTCAGCGCCGCCTCACGCATGCGCGAGAGGCACATCTTGCTCAGGTAGTTGAAGCTGTCCTCGAAGAGCACCGCCACCGCGGGCTGCTCGCGATCGAGGGCGGCCTCCCACTCGCGTTCCGACTCGCCAAGCATGGCGTCGAAGAACGCAACGCGATAGCCGCCCTCGCGCACGCACGCGGCGGCATACAGCGCGCCGAGTGGCGCGTAGGGGCGCTGCGCCGCCCACAGGGTGGGGTCGAACCGCAGGAAGTACGCCTGGCCGATGAGGACGTCGGTGGCCATGATCAGGCTTGCAGCGCGGCTTCGGCTGCGGCCCGGTCCGCGACCGGGTGCGCCACCGCGGCGCGGTACACGTCCAGGGTTTCGGCAGCGGCCCGCTCCCACGAGAAGGTGCGCGCGCGCGCCAGGCCCCGCCTCGATAATTCCTCGCGTTGCTCGCGGCTCGACGCCAGCCCGACGAGGGCAGCACTGAGCGCCTCGACTTCGAGTGGGTCGACGCGCACGGCGGCATCGCCCGCCACTTCATTCAGCGCGGCCACCGAGCCGGTGACCACTGGCGTACCGCAGGCCATCGCTTCGATCACCGGTAAGCCGAACCCTTCGTAGACCGACGGGAAGACGAACAACTCCGCCAGGTTGTAGATGGCCGGCAGGTCCGCGAACGGCACGTAGCCGGTGAAGTGCACCGCGTCGCGCACGCGCAGGCGGTCGATCTGGTCGTCGATGTCGTCCGACAGCCAGCCGTAGGGACCGGCACACACCAACTGGTGCGGCAGGTCGCCGGCGATGCGGCGCCGCGCAAACGCCTCGATCAGCGTCGGCAGGTTCTTGCGCGGTTCGATGGTCCCGACGTACAGGATGAACCGTTCGGCCAGACCGTAGCGCTCGCGCACCCGGCGCAGTTCGAACGGATCGTGGATGACGCCGAACGACGGCGCGGCCGCCTCGTGCACGACATGCACGCGAGACGGCTCGAGGCCGTAGATCCGCACGATGTCCTGCTTCGCCGCCTCCGACACGGTGATGACCGCGTCAGCCCGCCGCGCCGCCAGGTTGACGAACGGACGATTGAGCAGCACGCGGCGCCGTGGATGACACGCCGGATACAGGGTGAGGCTCATGTCGTGAATCGTCACCACCGTGGGGACCGGCGACGCCAGTGGCACCATCCCGTTGGTGAAGTGCACGACGTCGGCCTTGATGCGCCGCAGGATCCGCGGTGCGTGCGCCTGCATCCACAGCAGGCGCGGCAGCATGGACGGCACGACCAGCGTCGATACATGCGCCGGCAGCGGCTCCGTCGTCTCGACCGGCCTGTTCGAGATGACGGTGATGGTGTCACCGTCGGCCTGCGCGGCGGTATGCCGCAACAGGTGCTCGGTGTAGTAGCCCACGCCGGTGCGGCCCGGACGCAGCGTGGTTCCGTCAAACGCGATATGCATGACGCTCCGCCCCCTGTGGGCACGCCGACGCAAGTCCGAGCGCGACAGCCATGACGATGTAGGTGCCGGTGAACGACAGGAACGAATCGGTGAGGCCGTGTACGGCAATCGCGACGCAGGCGGCGGCCACGCCGAGTTCGGCGCCGCCCGCTGCGCAGCAGCGCCGCACCGCCGCTGAGACATCGAGCACGAGCCACGCCAGCACGGCCGCCCCAGCCAGGCCCATGCCGGCCAGCAGTTCGATGTAGGTGTTGTTGCTGTGCACGCGCGGGTCGGCATTGACGATCGACGCGTAGCGCCCGTACAGCAGGCGGAAGTTATCCGGTCCGACGCCCAGCAGCGGATGCTCGCGCCACATCCGTGCCGCGGCCGCCCACAGCACAAGCCGGCCAGGCCTGGCTGCCGCCACAGGCATGTGCGCCGGCCCCCGCCCCTGGTTGCGCAACGCGCCGCTGCCGTCGACGGCGACGGTCGCCGTGGTGAACGTCAGCACCGCGTCGGGCTCGGTGGAGAACCAGAGACGTTTCTCCTGCTCCAGGTCCCACACCAGGCGATAGCGGCCTGACGCCACCGGCGCATCGACCATCGCGATGATGTCGACCGTCTGCCCTGGGCGAACAGGCGCCGGGAACAGGGTGCGAAGTCCTTCCCACGCGAACACCACGTCGGACTGCATGTCGATCCAGTGGTAGGAGAGCGTGATCGGTGTGTCGTCCGACGAGTCCCACGTGGCGCGCCCCGTGTTGGTGAGGTGCAGCGGCACGCCGATCGGGCGACTGGTGTCGAAGGTCAGGCGTAATGGCGCGTCGACGCGCGCCGCGAACCACTGCCCCTGCGTCTCGCTGGTCATCCGCAGCAGTAGCGCTTCCGCCGAGCGCGACGACGCCAGCGACACTGCGCTGAGCAGCGCCACGCAGGCGAGGCACCACAGCGTGCGGTCGGCTCCATGCCGCCGCCAGTGGAGGATGCCCACCAGTGCCAGCGACGTGCCGACGGTGATCAGCCCCGAGCGCGTGAAGGTGAGCACGATGGCTTCGACCGTGAGGGCCAGCAGCAGCACGACGCCAGCCTGCCGGCGCGCTCCCTGTGACGCGGACGTCACCAGCACCCCAAGGCCGCACGCGAACGTCACCTCGAGATACATCGAGGCGATGGTCGGATACTGGAACGGGCCGGACGCGCGGACCTGCGCGCCGACGCTGGCGACCCCTTCGCGAAAGAGTGACAGGAACCCGCCCACGCCGGGGACGGCGGCGTAGTCGGCCACCACGAGCGCGGCGACGACGACGCCCGAGGCGAACGCCGCGGCGATCAGGCGCTGCCGCCCCCGCCACTCGGTCGCGGCCACCGCGGTCACCAGGCACACCGCCGCCGCCAGGCCGAGCCGGGCGGCCATGTGGAGCGCATTCGCACGAAACGCCGGTGCGGCCAGCGCCGCCGCACCAGCCACCGCCACAAGCAGGCCCCACGGCGCGACCGCGCGCACCGGGAGGACGGACCAGGTCCGCTCCCGTATCACCAGGAACACCACCGCGCCCAGCACCGCGAGCAGCGCCGTCTCGACGGTCGTCATGCGCTGGCCTGGCAGCCGCACCAGTGGATGCAGTGCCTCGAACGGCGCGACGAGCAGCAATACGGCGATCCCGAACGCCGCCGTGCGTTCAAGGGGCACGGTCCGGCCTGCGCGCAGCTGGCTGCGAGCGTCGGCGAGCGCGAGGTTGCTACGCACGGGTGCGCCGGCAACAGACATGGTTGTGCCGGCGTGAGTCCAAGAACCTTGCCACTGGAATTCGCTGCGTCAGCGGGAAGGGCACGTCGAGTGCATAGGGACGCAGACAACGACGATGTCGCGAAACGCTAGTGAATGTCCTGATCCGCACGAATTACGCGCTGTTCGGCCGACGTCCCGCGCCTTTCCCGGTCCGGCGATCGCCCTTCACGGCGTCGCGGCGATTACGGCTGGCGAAAGCATGTTTCGCGATGGGAAATCGGGCGCGGCGCACATGCTCTACCGCGCAGCCACCGATCTCCTCGCCAAGAGCGCGATGTTCATCGTCACCGTCGTCGCCGCCCGGCGCCTGTCGCGAGCCGACTTCGCGCTGTTCGCGCTGGCCTCGACGCTCGGCTGGCTCGCCTCGGTCGCCGCCGACTTCGGATTGCAACTGCACCTGGCGCGCGCCGTCGCGCAGACGCCACACCAGGCTCGTGCACTGCTCGCGCGGTGGTGGCCCGTCCGCGCCGGCAGCGGTGCCGTGGCCCTCGCCCTCGCCATTGCCGCGCTGCCACTGACCGGCGCCACGGCGACATGGCCCAGCCTGTTCTTCCTCCTCGCCTACGCGGCGAACGGCGCCACCGAATTTCTCTACTACTACTTCCGCGGCCACGAACGCTCCGACCTCGAATCGACCCTTACCCTTGTGCAGCGATGCGCCATGCTGCTGCTCGCCCTGGCCGCGCTGGCCGTGGCCCCAGGCACGTACTGGCTCTCCGTCGCGATGCTCGTCCCGGCCCTGGCTGGACTGGCTGCGGCGCTGCTGCTCGCGCGCGGGCTGGGAGGCGATGGGCAGGCGACGGTGAGGCCGTTCGTTCCGCGCGGCCCAGCCTTCCTGCGCGACGTCGCGCCGATCGGCGTCGGCATCCTGCTCTCGGCGCTCTACTTCCGCATCGACGTCTTCCTGCTGCAGCAGTGGAGCGGCGAGGCCGTGGTCGGCGTCTACAACGCGATGTTCCGGCTGGTGGACGCCCTGCGTCTGTTCCCGGCCGCCGTGCTGGCCGTGGCACTCCCGGCGCTGGCACGCGCCGGCGACCGCCGACCCCTGGTCGCGCTCGCGACGCCCATGACCGTCGCGGCGATCGCGGCGACCGCCGCTGGCTGGCTGCTGGCGCCGTGGCTGGTGCACGCCCTCTACGGTGCGGCGTTCGACGAGGGTGTGCCGACGCTGCGCCTGCTGCTGTTCTCGCTGCCGCTGATGGCGCTGAACTATGCCCTCACGCACCAACTGATCGGCTGGCACGGGCATCGTGCCTATGCCGGCATCTGCGCGGTGGCACTGGCCGCGAACCTCGTCTTGAACTGGTGGTGGATCCCGCTCATCGGCATGCGCGGCGCGGCGTGGTCGACGCTGTGGACCGAAGTGCTGCTCACCCTCGGCTGTGTCATCGCCCTGCGCCAGACCGATGTCAGCGCGGGGACCTCCCCGGATGGAATGCCAGGAGCTGCGCTCGAGGCAGAGTCGTGATGCTGCCACTACGCGCCGACCACGACGTGCGCCCAGGCCTGTCGCCGGCCGAGGAGGCGATTGTCCGCAGCGTGCTCTATGCCGCCGTGTTCGACTATCCGCTGACGCTCAGCCAACTGCGCCAGACCCTCATCGGCTCGGCGCAGACGCCGAGCGAGATTGTAGCGGCGCTCCGCCACAGCGCGGCGCTGGCCACACTGGTGCACATGCGCGACGGCTTCATCTTTCCGGCTGGGCGGTCGGACCTCATCGAGATTCGCCGCCGGCGCGAGCAGCGCAGCCGCGGCTTCCTCGCCGAGCACGGTCCGCTGTTGCGCCTGATCGCCGCGCTCCCCTACGTGCGCCTGCTCGGCCTGTCCGGCAGCGTGGCGCACCTGAACATGGAGAACGGCGGCGACCTCGACATCTTCATCGTCACCAAGGGCGCGCGCGTCTGGAGCACGGCGGTCGCGGTCATCCTGCTCGCCAAGGCGCTCGGCCGCCGGCGCACGCTCTGCGCCAACTTCATCGTCGCCGACACGGCGCTGAGCTTCGACCAGCCGGATCTGTTCAGCGCCAACCAGGTCATCAACCTGAAGCCGTTGATCGGCGACGACATGTATCGACGGCTGCTCGAGGCCAACCCGTTCGTGCACGACTTCTACCCGAACTTCCACGCGCCGAACGCCGGGCACCTGCGCGTGAGGCAACCGGCGCTGCTGCGCGGCGTGAAGGCGGTGGTGGAAGCGGTCGGCTGGCTGCCGTCGGCGCTGGCGGAGGTGGTGTGCCGGACGGCGTATCGCGGCTACCTGCGGCGCCAGTCGGCCTCGTGGCGCTCGCCCGAGCAGGTGGTGCTCGGCGACACGGTGCTGAAGCTCCACACCCGTAGCCACCGCGCCACAGTGCTGACGCGTTTCAACACTGCGGTCGGCGACCTCTGAATCCGTTAACATCGCCCCTTATGTCGATGATCTCCCTCGCGCACGTCACCACGGCGTTCGAACTCCCCGGCTACCGCCTGACCCGCAACCACGGCGTGGTGCGCGGCATCGTCGTCCGCTCGCGCAGCATCATCGGCACGATCGGCGCCTCACTGCAGACGCTGGTCGGCGGCAATATTTCGCTCTACACGGAGTTGTGCGAGAAGGCGCGGGAAGATGCGTTTCGCATCATGCTGGCGCACGGCGCTGAACTCGGGGCCAACGCGCTGGTCGGCGTGCGCTACGACGCGAACGAAATCGCGCCGGGCGTCACCGAAGTGCTGGCCTACGGCACAGCGGTGACGGTGGAACCAGTGGTGGTTGGAGGATAGAGGGCGGAGGCGCGCGGCTACGTCGGAACGATCAGGTGCCTCGCCTGTAGCAGCGTCACGATCCGGTCGGCG
>Ga0114970_10003228_pt1 | contig 12036 bp, 15 predicted proteins | sample M_140205_XF_Meta_FD_87030 | JGI IMG/M metagenome (GOLD analysis project Ga0114970, IMG submission 87030) | Freshwater microbial communities from Lake Montjoie, Canada to study carbon cycling - M_140205_XF_MetaG | ecosystem: Environmental > Aquatic > Freshwater > Lake | place: Lake Montjoie... | reverse complement strand
CACAACGTCTTCAATCCATATCTTGTCCCATTTTTCCAGTGCTTTTGGGCAGTTGTCTTTGTTGACCCTGCTGGCATTGAGAACCACAAGTCCTTCGCGAATAGGAACAATAGTACTGTCAATATGCACACCTGAATAGAAGTTGCACAGTTCAATTTTTACATTGGGGAATTGAGCACACAACCAATCGTATGCTTTACGGTTACCGCTGGCAGATTCCAAATACAACCATGTGTCGCCTAATCTGCAGATGTTGGCTGCATCAAGTACCATGCCTTCATTTCTGGGCATATACATATAATTTGCAGCATGGTCCACAATGTCGTGATAACATTGCAGTTCCATATCTCTGCAGGGATACATCATAGCAGGATCAACAATGGTATCGCCATACACTAAAAAACGATCACGTGGGCAGTAATTGTACATGCCATCGTGTGCTTGAAAATTTAGGTGTTCTGGGCGATATACTTCAACTCCTATGTTTTTTAAAGTTGTTGCCAGTAAGTTAAGGTCTTGATTGGCTTCATTGATAATATGGTCGGGCACAGGACCGCTAGGCACAGGACTAAAAGTCCATGTTGTTTTGTTTTTCTCTTGTTTGAAAACAGGATCATTTACTGGCCAATTGGCATCAGTAGCCGATCCAACCACTACACTGCGTAGTTTGTCCCATTCATTGTAGCTTGATATCTTCATACTAGTCCAGTTAATTGTAATGTATATCTGTTTGTTTTACCTACGTTGGCTGCAAGGTGCAAAAAATCACTGTTCCATGTTACCCAATCTCCTGCACGCCAACCTGTTATAGGTTTTTTATTTAATTCTAAATAATGTCCGCTTTGCCAATCTTCTAAGAATACCACGGCACGTACAATTTTTTTAGTGTCTATTAGATCATGTAATTCGCAAAATCGATTATATGTATCTGCATGTTCTGGTAACACATCTCCGGGACGCATGCAATAAACACTCCAACTGAGATGATTTAATGCAAAATGATCTTTAAATTTGCTCAACCAATCTGTTTCGGGTTGACGCATATCGTACATGTCTCCGGTGAATCGTTTTTGAGTGTATCCCAACAACCGCCATTCTCTCAAACTTTTAGGGTCGTTAAAGACTTCATTAACATAAGGAAGATCCCTATGAGATGTACCCCACCAAGGATCAACATGTCCTTGTGCCCAGGTATTATTTTCTTGTGTTTCCATAATGTATTACTGTTATACCATCAACGTCTGCTAATTGACGCCAAGGGTCAACAATAACCGATCCTCGGGGGATATCACAGTATGCCTTTGTTTCGTCTTGTTCGCCAGTGTATTCGTATGTGATTTTACGGTTGTGTGCCCATAACACAACCGAAGGACCGACCATTTCAGACACAACTTCTGTAGGATCATCTGCAAGTGGGTCAACATATCTAACGTTAAACCCTGCTTGCTTGACATAATAACCTACTAGTGTCGAGTATGATCCGATGCAATAAGGAACATCAGGCTTGTATGCCTTGCCGTGAATTACCACACTCATTCCACGCTGCTTGGCTTCATTGACCAAGAACTTGGCCAAGTTTTCTGCTTGAATTTCACGAGCATGCATCACCGTATCAAACAAGTCGTAACCAATGTCGTATTCTTTTGCTAGCCAACGTAATGCAATGTTGTCGCGTGGATGACAAGCGCCAGCATCGCCCATGCCCGCAGTCATATACTTTGGGCCCATGATCCGCATGGTACTAGCAGCAAGAGCATCTGTAACCACGTCAACATTGATGTTGCCAATCTTCAATGCAAAGTCCTGGATCATGTTAACAAGACCAACTTTGGCACTAATGAATGTATTGTAGAAGATTTTGATAGCTTCGCATTCATCCCATGTGCCCACAATGTAGCGTGGATCATTTTTCATCAATGGTTTGTAAATGTCAATGAGCTCTCCTGCTAGTGCAGTACGATCACCATCTTCTGTACCGATCATGACCATTTCTGGATTGACCATGTCCCACTTCACACTGCCCATAGCAATCAAATAAGGATTGTATAGGAATTGATGTTTTTTGTCCAACAAGGAATAAAAGTTTTTGCGTGTGGTGCCTGGCAGCACAGTAGAAATCAACACAACTTTCTTGCTGTCTGTTGCAAATTGATTCACTTGATTAATAGCATCAATTACTGCATCATGTCCAAAGTCTTTGGGCTCCATGTGACTGGATGGTACACTACCATCATAGCCGTCGGCATGTGGTGTAGGTACAGCAATAAAGATCCAATCGCTGTTGTTTATAGTATTCTCGATACTGGAAACTTTAACTAGGTCGCTAGTGCGTGGGTAAATATCGTATCCAGAAACAGGATAATGTTGTGCAAACACTTCTGCACAATCCAGACCTAGTTTTCCTAGACCGATAAAACCAATTCTTTTCATGAGTATTCCTTTAGATAATCTGTATCACTGGGTAGAAAGCCTATTGCCTGGACCCTGTGCGTTGTACTTATTTTACCCACATGGCCACAAAGATATTTCGCATATTAGTCTACTTGATCAGTACAACGATCATTGCATCACACCCTCTATTCTGATGCACGATCAAGAACCGTTGGATTATGAACTGTATGCAGATAACGAAAAACTTACACTTAACCAAAATTTGTTATGGCCTGGAAACGTACCTCAGATGAAAGTAATAGAAAAAGCACTAGATGAGTTAACTAAAAAACACATGCCAGGAATTAATCTTTTGTATGTTCCGTTCCAAACCGGGTCACAAATTTATGATCAAATGATGCTAGTGCATTCAGAAAAAAACAGTAATGATCTTGAAAAATATATCAATGATGGGTATGTTTGTGTATATTATTGGGCACATGCTGTTATCGCATTAGATTGGTTTAGATTTGCCAAGATGGATGGCAGATTAAAAAGATCAACTGTTGACAAAAAGTTTTTAATTTACTGCAGAGATTGGAGTAATCGACGAGAATATCGTCTTAAATTTCTTAGCTTGTTAATAGAGAATCAATTGGTTGAATGTAGTAACGTAACAGTACTCAAGACCAACACAGAAGGGCAAAGATACGATGCTTACAAATTTAACAACTCCGACTTTGATGTTAGCAACTTATCCGAACTAGAATTATTGGAGGATAATAATCATCTCAGTAGTTCTAGTGCAGACTATGTACCCCAAGACTTTGCAGAATCTGCAATCAGTGTGGTATTAGAAACAGAATTTGATGGTGCTCGCATTCATTTAACTGAAAAAATACTTAGAGCAATTGCATGTAAACATCCATTTATATTGGCTGCTGGACCAAATAGTTTAGAATATCTTCGAAGTTATGGGTTTCAAACGTTCTCTCCGTGGATTGACGAAAGTTATGATTTAGAAACTAATAGTGTAACTAGATTAGAAAAAATTATCAACAGCATGAAAAAAATCAACGATCAATCGCCTAAGGAGTTTGCAGCCACAGTTGAAAAAATTAATGAAATTGCCGAATACAATCAAAAACACTTTTTCAGTTCTGTGTTCTTTGAACAAGTAAGCGATGAACTCGAAAAAGGATTATGCAATGCATACGATCTAATTATTTGCACCCGAGGTAAAAAATTCTTACATCTACAAAAGTTGCTTAAAAAACACAATCACGCACTAATACGTGACCCGGTGCTAGTACCATTTAGAACCAAATCAATATTAAAACTTCGTCAACTTAGGCGTAACGCTTGATGATACCATCCCATTCTTCTGCAGGTTCTTCGACTTTGAACTTTTCAATCCTAGAATGTACATCTTGGTAAAAGCTATCTAGTTCACCATTCCATCTGCCCACTAAGTGTTCCATTGCCTGTTCACAAAAACTCCAATTGCGTTTGCGATAATTTTCTATTAACTCTTGATGCAATCGGCGATGATTATCAATCAAACTCATTTCCATTAACGGAATATTTTCAACCACGCACCAAGCAGTGACAGTGGCTTGTTCTGGTGCAACTCGAAATGTATCTAGTTCCAACACAGTATGTTTCTGTTTCATTAGCTCAAGTTGAGCTTCATCTAAAATTATGTTCACGGTCTAAATCCTTTTAAATATGTATCATGACAATAGCATTTGATTTAATTTCTGACTTACATCTTGATCCCGAATCGGACTTTGATTGGACTGGTCAAGCAACCAGTCCAATATGTGTAGTTGCCGGTGACGTTAGTAGAGATTATCACACAGTTCGAAAAACTCTTAAACACCTAAGCAATTGTTACGCTGCGGTGTTTTATATTGATGGAAATGACGAGCATAGATTTATGCTAGACAATGTACCTAGCAGTTACCGAATGCTTGCTAAAGCTATTAAAAATATACCCAATGTTACATATCTTCAGAACAATGTTGTGGTTATTGAAGGGCTTGCAATTTTAGGTACCAATGGTTGGTGGGGATTTGATATGGACGAAGAATTGGACCAAGATGTTTGTAAAACATGGATGAAAGATTCTTACCTTGCTAGCTATCCCGACATTGATGTAGATACTACCATTATTGAAGAATTTTCAAGAACAGATGCAGCATATTTGATCAATAGTATTAAAAGACTTCAAACCCACAATGATATTAAAAAGATTGCTATTATTACACATACTGTGCCTGGCAAAGATCTTATACAACATGATATTGATCTTGCAGGTAAACCACAATTCAATTGCATGGGGAACGATCTTTTACGCCTAGCTCTTGGCGAAGATTCTGAAAACAAAATTGATACCTGGTGCTTTGGACATTATCACGGCAATGTAGATCGTGAAATCGACGGGATCCGCTATGTTAATAACTGCCGTGGCAAAGGCCTCTATCAAAAATCCGTTTATTATCCCAAACGAATTGAGATAAAAATTTAATTATATAATTTCTGGTTCGAGTTTGATTTGCAATGGGTATTCTTGTGCCCTGGCACTCACAGTAACTTCGATGCCTTTTTGTTCTGCAATTTCATAAGGTAGTACAGCCACAGTAGCAGCACCTTGCTCGTGAATATCCAGAGTCAGTTGATGTGCGGTATCTTGGTTGTAGTCAAAAAACTCAACCAAACTTCCGACTACAAATTCCATAGAAGTAGAATTGTCGTTGATATAGATTACCTTGAACAAAGGCGGCTCTTTCACTGCATTTTTAGTTTTGCTAATTGTTGCTGCTTCAGCGTTGGCCATTTGATTTCCTTTTAAGAATGTGGAGAGCAATATGCCCTCCACATATTTACCGAGTTTTAGTTAGAGTAAGTGACTGCAATTGACTTGGGCTTGGCGCTCTCGGGCAATTTACGTTCTAATTTTACTATTAGGATACCATCACGGCATTCTGCACTTTGTACTTCTACATAGTCGGCTAGACTAAATGAACGCACAAACTTTCTAGCACTGATTCCTTGATGTTGATAAACAACATTAGCATCAGATTCTGTTGTTTTCTCACCAGTCACAGTCAATTGACCTTCGTGGAAGTTAACATCAATATCTCCTTGTCCAAAACCAGCCACAGCTACTTGAATCTCAAAGGTGTCTTCACCTGTTTTGAGAATGTTGTAGGGAGGGTAGTTTGTGCCAGCAGCATGGTCGATTTGACCAGTGATGCGATCGAACAATCGATCAATACCTATCGAGTTACGATAGAATGGGGTGAGATCTAAAGCGGTTAGTTTTGTCATTTTTTTCTCCTTATAAAGCAAGATGACGTTGTGTGGACCCGACCATCGGCGTCCACATGTATTTAGTATAACAGACCCCGAAGGGCTTGTCAATTACATCATGCCGGGCATGCCACCCATTTGTGGGCTGGTTTCGCCTTTTTGCGGCACATCACTGATTGAGCAATCTGTAGTCAGAATCAATCCAGCTACACTGGCTGCATTAACCAAGGCAGTTTTGGTAACTTTGGTTGGATCAATAACACCTTGTTCAACCAAATCACCATATGTAGAATTAGCAGCATTGTAACCGTAGTTGCCTGTTTTGCTCAACACTTCATTAAGGATAACATCTGCAGAATCACCTGCATTGTATGCAATGCAACGAGCTGGTTCTTCAAGAGCACGAAGTACAATACGCACACCAGCAGTTTGATCATCGTTTGCACCTTGTAAGTTTGCAATAGCTTGTTTTGCACGAATCAATGCAACACCACCTCCTGCAACAATACCTTGTTCAACAGCAGCACGGGTAGCGTGAAGAGCGTCGTCGATACGATCTTTTTTCTCTTTCATTTCCACTTCTGTTGCGGCGCCGACCTTGATCACTGCAACACCGCCGTCTAGTTTGGCCAAACGTTCTTGCAACTTTTCCTTGTCGTAGTCACTGGTAGCGTCTGCAATTTGTGCCCGGATTGTTGCAACTCGAGTTTGGATTGCAGAGGATTCTCCTGCACCATCAATAATGATTGTGTTGTCTTTGCTGACTTCAACACGAGCTGCCATGCCCAGGTGTTCAATTGTGGCTTTGTCTAAAGACAATCCAATTTCGTCACAAATAACAGTGCCGCCTGTGAGCACAGCAATATCGTTGAGCATTTCTTTACGTCGATCACCAAAGCCAGGAGCTTTTACAGCACACACCTTGAGGATGCCACGCATGGTGTTAACAACCAGTGTAGCAAGAGCTTCGCCTTCTACGTCTTCACAGATAATCAACAATGGTTTGCTGGATTTAGCAACACCTTCCAACACAGGCAACAAGTCACGGATGTTGCTGATCTTCTTGTCAGCTAACAAGATGAATGGATTGTCTAATTCTGCAACTTGTCGTTCTTGATTGCCAACAAAAAACGGACTTAGGTAACCACGATCAAATTGCATACCTTCCACAACTTCCAGTTCGTCCTGTAGACCTTTGCCATCTTCCACAGTGATCACACCTGCTTTGCCAACACGTTCCATTGCTTCTGCAATAAGATTACCGATCGTAGTGTCTGAGTTGGCAGAGATACTGCCCACTTGTGCAATTTCTTTGGTAGTATTACACGGCTTGGAGATCTTGTCTAATTCTGCTGTTGCCGCAGTTACAGCAAGATCAATACCGCGTTTTAAATCCATTGGATTGTGGCCTGCGGTCACATACTTCATGCCTTCTTTCACAATGGCCTGAGCCAATACAGTAGCAGTTGTGGTGCCATCACCTGCTTTGTCAGCAGTGCGACTGGCTACATCTTTGACCAATTGGGCGCCCATGTTGGCTTCTGGGTCGGCCAATTGAATTTCACGGGCAACTGTTACACCGTCTTTGGTGATCTGTGGAGCACCATAGGCTTTTTGGATCACTACGTTACGGCCTTTTGGGCCCAGTGTTACTTTAACTGCATCAGCTAGTGTGTTAACACCTTCTACCAGTTTTGCTCGGCCTTGATTGCCGAATGTTACATTTTTTGCTGTCATAATTTTTCCTTATTCAATGATTGCCATTACTTCATCTTCTTTGAGTACATGAAGTTCTTCCTGGTTTACTTTTATTGTTTGTCCAGCTCCTTGTCCAAACAATACTCGATCGCCAACTTTGACTTCCATAGGAATAATGTTGCCGTCGTCAGTAAGTCGTCCAGAACCCGTAGCAAGGACTTCGCCTTGATTGGGTTTTTCAGCTACACTGTCAGGGATTACCAAACCAAATTTGGTTTTAGTTTCGGGGGCGAGTCGTCGAACTACAATTCGATCTCGTACGGGTTTTAGTTCCATTTTTTCTCCTAGTGAACAAAAAAATTGTATCAACTCGTATTGTAGCACATGCACTTGCATGCGTCAATAGATATTGGAGAGGATAGATAAGATAATTGTCTACCTCCTCAATGAGCGAGTTGACGTTTGTAGCCCACAATTGGCACTACAATATTATTTATTCCGGATGATTCCGGTCTTGAATGATTTTGAAATTCCAAAAGCTTTGTTCGCCGCCTGGTCTAAATGTCATAGCAAACAATGAATAGTAATGCTCATTGTCAAAAGTAACCCTATAGAAATACTTTATGGTTTTGTCTCGATAAGGTATGTTGTCGTGACGTTGACTCCATTCACCTATTTGTTTTCGTATACTTCCCAGTGCGGAATACCAAGCAGTTCCACTATTACCCATATCGGGTCCCGAAGGCAAGCGGAATTCAATAAACATTAAAACTGTTTTTTAGGTAGAGCCTGTTTGATTAGCTCTTTTTGCCAGCGATTTTTAGCTGCACTCTTTTTGCGTTTGCGTTCTGTAGTGGGTTTTTCGTAAAACTCACGGGATCTAAGCTCATTAAGTAATCCGTCTTCCATGATTTTCTTTTTAAATTTACGAAGTGCTTTTTCGTAATTGCCATCTGTAACTAAAACTGATCTTCCAAATAATTTCACGCAGTCTCCTTTAGTGCATTTGGAATATTTACCAGCTCAAGATTGATTTTAACTGTTTTAATGCCCATACCGTTGTAGCGATTTAACTTGAACATATGAGGCATTAGCACACGTTCTAATTCGCTGTGCAATCCTCGAGCACCAGTTTTGGTTTTAAGTGTGCGATCTGCAATCAAATCCAGGGCATCTGTTGTGAATTCTAAATCAACTCCATCTTGATCAAACAACCACTGATATTGTTCTACGTAGCTGTTTTTAACGTCTGTTAGAATATGCACAAGATCTGCTTTGCTCAGGGGTTGCAAGCTAACCCAGTTTGGAAAACGTCCCACAAACTCTGGAATCATACCAAACCGCACAAGATCGTCTGGACTTGTTTCGCGTAGATCAACTCCGCTGTCAGTGGTCACTGGTGAATTAAATCCAATTGCACTGCCACGAATACGGTTTTTAACCACGCTATCCATGCCCACAAAAGCACCGCCGGCAATGAACAAAATATTAGTAGTATCAATCTCAATCATATCACCACCAGGATGTTTGCGCCCACCACCTGCAGGGATACGGCACTTGGTTCCTTCTACCATTTTTAACAAGGCTTGTTGTACACCTTCTCCACTTACATCACGTGTGATACTGGTACTTTCGCTTTTGCGAGCAATTTTATCAATCTCATCTACAAAGATAATGCCACGTTGTGTTTTTTCAATATCACTGTCAGCGGCTTGATACAAGCGTACAATAAGGCTTTCTACATCATCACCTACATAACCAGCTTCGGTTAAACTTGTGGCATCTGCAATAGCAAACGGCACATCTAAATACTTGGCTACTGTTTTTGCCAGTAAAGTTTTACCGGATCCTGTGGGTCCAAGCATGAGCACATTGGCTTTGTCAATGCGTAAGTCTTTGGGAGGGTTGTTGATTCTTTTGTAGTGATTTACAATTGCCACACTCAACATAATCTTGGCATCATCTTGACCAATAACATGTTGGTCCAGGAACTCCTTAATCAAGATTGGATCTAGTTTAGGGGCACTATCTGTTGATGCTTCTTCAACTGGATCGTCATTGAGTAATCCTTCGCAGAACTCCACGCATTCGTTGCAAATGCCCACACTTTCACCTACAATAAGTTTTTTAACTTGATCTTTGTGTTTGCCGCAGAAACTGCAATTTTCGATATGGTCTTTTGTGCTCATTATGTTTTTGTTTGTAAACGTTGTTCTACCTGTTCGCGTTCTGCATCACTCAACAGGTCTGGATCATATTCACCACTACTGATTTTATTAATCAGGTGATCAATGTAGGCAGTGTTATAAGTGTAACTGTCTGTTGTGGCTTTGTCAATGTCTATCCATCGAGATCCGTTGAATTTGAACAAACAGGTAGGCAAGGAATCTGTCTTGACCCATGTGTCTCCTTTTTTGGCTTGGGGTGGAAATTCGGGTCCAAATCCTGTGTCGTTGTCTGCTATTAACCCCAACCATGGCAATTGCTCAATGCGTCCTTGCTCTAGCAGTGTGCGTTGACTTTTTAATGTGGCTCCGGGATTTTGACGTTTCCACTCACGCTGTGCTTGTTTTTCTTCTTCTGTACCATCTTCTGTATCTTCTTCCGTTGTTTGAGGTGGATTGTATACCAGTGGCTTTAATCCTTCAAAGTGATCAAATCCCTTCAACAAGTATGGATGTTGTTCTAGTAAAGATTTTTCCGGTTCAGGCTCAACAAATGGCCCGTCTACTACATCGCACGCCTTGTTGGGACAGAAAAGACCTATACCCGGAGCATTCATCAATTCGGTACCACACTTGTAGCATTTGATTGTAGGATCAGAAACTGGTAGTTCTCCTTTAGCACGTTCTCGTAATTGCTCTAATACTTCTTGGTTGATAGGACCATCATCTGGTTCGTATGCATGTTCCGTGACAGTGGGTTCGGGCTCAGGTTTGATTTGTTTTCGATCTTCCCTTGTCCAGTTCAAGCTTTCAGTGGCAGCAAGAACCATCATGATGGCCAGCGGATCAAACACAACAACCAACAATATGATAACCCAGCGCACAGCTTTTTCCAGTACGTTGGCCTCAGGATTGTCTCCGTAGATCAAGGCAGCGATATATTTGATTGGCCCAACTTCAGCTTCTACTTTACGTACTTCTGCACGAATAGGTGCGGCCTCGTCGTTAAGAGAAGCAATAAGTTTCTGGTTGGCTTCAATGTCTTTGGCCAACGCAGACCTATCACGCTGTTGGCTTCTACGTATAGTATTGGCTTTGTCGGCACCTTTTTCATCTTGGCTTCGTGCCATGACTTGGTCAACAGCCTCATCCATCTGTTTGAGTTGTTTGCGGTTAGCTTCAATATTCTCTTTTGCGGTTTTAATTTTTTCATCATATATTGCAATCTTGCTCATGGTTTCACCACTCACAAGACTTTGATCACTGTGTGCTTTTGATAAGAATCCAAAAATACCCATGCTGGTAATCAACATAAGCATGCCAACTGCAGGCACAAGATATATTTTCATTGCCAAACGACAACGATCCCAATATTCGTGTAGCCACACAGTGATAGTAACCTTGGCCACCTCTAGAATGCCGCCCATGATAATGATAGGTATAGCCGCGGCGGCGAAAATGGCAGTCAAGCCAATAATGCTATACCAAGCAGCGGTTATGCTAAGGCATAGAGCCACTGCCAGGGTAAAGTAACTTAGAAACATAAGGTTATTTATTGGCTCTCCTGAGCGAGTTTACATACTAGTAAAAATTGTTCATATGCTTGTTTCACGGCTGCATGCTTCATTAATTTGTCAGCTTCTTCCTGCATGGCCTTTACGCCTGCTTCGGCACAATCACGGATGCATAAACCAGATAGTGTAGCAAGCTCAGATCCAAATTCTTTAGCTAACTTTTCCCATGCTTTCTTTTGTCCTAGTGTAATAGGAGTCTGTTGAGGGCGCAGTTCGCTGGCTTTGCTGATAGCTCGACAAACAGCATCCTCGGCCACACGCCCGGCAGCAATCATTGGTGCATATGCTGGATCAATGTTGAACCTACGACTGGCACCGCCAGGATACACCATGAGCAAATGTGTACCGTGGGTGTAGCTGTCCACAAAGTCGCCGTCGTATTCAGCTACCGGAACATATCTACGACCTTTTTTCTCATAGTAAATTTTTTTCATAACCAGTTCAATGCAAAAATAATCGCATCCTTTTCTGTTGTAAATTTGAATTCAGCATGATCCCAACCTGTTATCACTCTATGTTTTCCATTGAGGAATTTTTGACACCATTCACGGGCATCCTTTATCTTATCATCATAGGTGTAGTAAGATTGATATGTGGTAGCGACAATGCTGATAGTGTGGGGAAATTCTCTTTCCGCCTTGCGTCTTTGAGAACTGTTCATAACCAGTTGTGACAAGACCAATTGTTGAGATAACGCATACTTGCCTTGCATGATCCAAAGTGTCGATCATGAAAATTATTGTATGCTTTCTGCCACTTCTTTTGAACAGGAGCAGGAGCATGACAAGCAAGATAGTGTAGCCGACCAAATTGTTTAAAGATGGTTCGTTTGTTCAGACCATATCCCACAGGATACCATTCATTTCGACTATGTTGATTGTAACTGGTTGTGCGGCCATACTTCAGCCGCATTT
>Ga0114970_10003227_pt1 | contig 12040 bp, 17 predicted proteins | sample M_140205_XF_Meta_FD_87030 | JGI IMG/M metagenome (GOLD analysis project Ga0114970, IMG submission 87030) | Freshwater microbial communities from Lake Montjoie, Canada to study carbon cycling - M_140205_XF_MetaG | ecosystem: Environmental > Aquatic > Freshwater > Lake | place: Lake Montjoie... | reverse complement strand
GGGATCCAAGTGGGGTAAATGCCGGTGGGGCATTGCGGGCTGAAAATGGGTGGCGTCATGATTTTTTGTTGGTTAGTCATCCGATCCCTTCAGCAAAATCCCCAGAAACAGCAAAGCCCAAACTGAAACCAGAATTTGGAAAATATAACTAATCGTTTGAATCATGACTGATTGAGATTTGAAAGTTTCACGATTTCGATCCAGCGCCGGAGGCATGCTTCTTGCGCCACAGCTCCGATGCCCTGGCCTGCTCGAGCACTCTGCTCAAGGGCACGGGCGGCTCTTTCGCCAAGGCCTTGCGGGCCGCGATATCCGCCGGGTGGGGAAGCTGAATTTCACAGTCCGCCGGGCTCAAGGCCACCACCTCACCCGACTTGAAAAGACGCACCAGATACCGACCCCGGGCATCGCTGCCCGTCAGAGATCCCTCTTGGTTATACCAAGGCCGGCAGTAAATATGGATGATAGTCATGGGTTCGGTCAGATTTCAGGCAGCAATCTTGGTATTCTCAGCCCGCATGGCCGCCGCCAATTTTTCAGCCAACGACGCGTGCTCCTCCGCCGCTGCAGTAGCCAAGTCTGGATCTGGCGATTGCATCAGCATTTTTGCATGGTTGGCGAGGGCTTGTAGCACTTGGATTTTTGGGCTGTTCATAACGTCAGTATTTTTTTCGCGGCAATAATTGCACGCTTGAAAAGACTTCGCAAGAAATAATTTGCGTTTTGATCAAATCTTTTCACATTGGCAAGAAATGAAGTCATTTCCCACTACAATCAATACAATTTTGGACCGTTCGCCGTTTAATGCCGCAAAACTTTGTGCTGAGGCTGGACTCAGCGAAGGCAATTTTTCTCGCGTCCGCAGCGGAACCAAAGAGGTTACCCATGATCTTTTGGCCAGACTTTTGGCTTGTGACCTTATGCCAGTGCCTGATCGGAATTTGCTGCTTCTTTCCTATCTCCGGGATGAGGTGCCGGACGGTTTTGAAAAAAGCGTCTCAATCACGCTGCAGGAAAACAGCATGAACTTAGGGGAAGGCCTGATTGATCCACTGAGAGAAGCAGTCGAATACCTTTACCAGCGCGCCTTGACGGACCCCGATATGCAAAACCATCTGACGGGATTGCACCGGATGCTGAAACCCTTAAATTCCAAATGAAACGCCCCCCATTTGGCGCGGACATCCTTGCCCCGCTCGCCGGGTTCCTCTTCGCCGGTCTCACCGGAGCCCTCTGGTGGCTCCTCACACGTTAATTTTCCCATTCAGAATCATTCCGATGCCCCATCCCAGGAAACCGGCCACATAAAGCATCACGGGAGATCCCAGGAAAAAAAGAATGGCTCCCCAGCCCTTGCCCTGGGCCATCGCCACCAGAGGCACCACCAGCCAGGCCAGCAAATACAAGGCCAGCAACGCATAAAGCACCAGCCCTGACATCAACGCAGAAGTTTCCATCAACGCAAATCCCACCTCCCGGACATTTTCCAATCCCTTTCCATGCAGCCCGTGCCCTACCAGCGCGGGCTGTTTTGCTTTTTCCAGCGAGATCCAAGCTACCACCGCCATCAACAAAACCCCCATCACCGCCGTCAACAGCCAGCCCGCATGCAACACCGTTTTTGCCGTTTTCTCCACCGGTCTCATTACTGCAACACGACGACGCCCCGCCCCGGGCGGCACAAACACATAAGGTTTCAAGGTCATCCCCACCCCTACTCCAATCCCGCAATAAATCCACAAAAAACCAAACTTCGTTACAAACCCGTTACACCCAACCCCAAAAACCGCATAACCCGATGATAATCAACAACAACACAAACCGAAACATCACATTCGTAATGAGCGGGTCAGCGGTTCGATTCCGCTCACCGGCTCCATTTTTTGGGAAAATCGGTGGATTTCGGCGGGATTCGGGGTGAATTTCTGGGGGAAGGCTGTTACAAATCGTTACACTATGGTTAGAATTTTGAAGTCGAAACACCCGCGTTACGCTTATGAGGCGGGATGGCGGGAGGGTGGGGTGGCGAGGAGAAAGTTTTTCCGGACGCGGCGGGAGGCGGAGGATTGGGCGGGGCGGAAGAAGGCGGAGTTGTTGTTGCTGGCTCCGGTGGAGCGGGGGGTGTCGGCGGAGGAGCTGGCGGCGGTGATGGAAGCGCGTCGGCGGGGGCTGGATTTGGGGGAGTTGGTGCGGCGGGCGGGGGTGGGCCTGGGGACGGTGACGCTGGTGGAGTTGATAGAGCGGCGGTTGGCGGAGGTGGTGCAGGCGCGGCGGAGGCCGCGTTATTTGGCGAGCCTGACGGGGTTGTTTCGGCGGCTGGTGGAGGTGGTGCCGGGAGATCGGATGGTGGATTCAATTGCGGCGGGGGAGTTGGCGGGGCTTGTTTTTGGTTATACGGCGGCGGGGAGCGTGGCCCGGGTGCGGGCGGGGTTGTCGGGATTGTTTGCCTGTGGGGTGCGGCAGAAGGTCTTGCGGGAGAATCCGGTGGAGGCTTTGCCCCGGGTTTCGCCGGATCGGGATGGGGAGGTTTCGATTTTGACGGTGGAGGAGATGGAGGAGCTGTGGGCGGTTTGCCTGGAGGTGGTGCCGGTGTTGGCTCCTTCGCTGGGGCTGGCGCTTTGGGGGGGATTGCGGCCGGCGGAGATTGCGGGGGCGCGCTGGACGGATGCTCGGCGGGGGCCGGGGGTGTTTTTTGTGGGAGGGCTGACATCCAAGACGCGGCAACGGCGGCTGGTGACGCTGACGGATCCGCTGGTGAGAGCTTTGGAGCGGCGGGAGGGGGCGGTGGGGAAGATCCTGCCGAGGAATTACCGGCGGCTGTGGGATGAGCTGAGGCGGGCGGCGGGGTGGCAGGGGACGCGGGATGGGGGGCCGGGGAGGCCATGGAGGCGGAATGTGTTACGGCATTCGTTTGTCAGCTATCATCTGGCGTGGTTTCAGGACGCGGGCCGGACGGCTCTGGAGGCGGGGCACAGCCAGACGGTGCTGTTCCGTCATTACCGGGATTTGGTAAGCAGGGCTGAGGCGGGGCGGTGGTGGGGTGAAAAATAATTGTAAAACTTATTTGACGGCGAAAAAGTAATGTGCAATGGTGAGTCGTCGGTAGCAGCCGACACTCAACCAACTACAAACCGGAGATCAAAATTATGAAAATTACTCACGCCATCACGAATGCAATTACAGCCTTGTCTGACACCCGTATCAAAGTGGGGGAAATCCAATGGGATGGAATCGATAGTCGCGAATGGCGCGGCTATCTTTACGTTGCCGGAACCACCAATGGCACTGTTGCTTTTTATGGAGAGACCAATGCGGACGACATCATGCTGGCAGAATGTGACGAGGATGGCGGATGGGTCTGCCATGAAGACAGCGACGGGGCCGCCTATTTGCTGACTCAGTTGGAAAATATTACTTGGGATGAAGCGGCTCCTGAAAGCCTTACCGAATTCGCAAAAGAACTGAAATCATTTGCCAACTGACCCGAGTAAACAAAAAGCCCCGCCTCCTAGCAGGGAGGCGGGGCAACCCACCGGAGATCAATCCAATGAGGAAACAATTGTTTCAATCCGCGCCGGTCAAACCGGCGACAAAGAATCCTAAACGAGGTCCGGCCAAAGGTCAAGGCGGGCGGCCTTTAAAAAGAGCGGAGGAAAAAAGCCCCAGGGTGAAGCTGACGGTGCGCATTTTGCCGGAGACGCTGGCTAATATTCGGGCGAAGGGGGAAAGCGCGGCTCAGGTGCTGGATGCGTTTTTCTCGGCCTGAAAGGAACAGGCCAGAGGCCTGTGCTCCTGTCGTAGCTTTTTTGCGCCCTCGGGCTGGCATACCTCTGCGTTATGGAAGGATGCGGATGACTTTGCGGAGGAAAGAGCGGGGGCGGGATTTTTTGTAGACGCCGCCGCCTTCGCGGCTGCCGGCCTCGTCGGTGTTGCCTTCGATGGTGTAGATGATGTTGGCAGAATCGGTGCAGAGGAGGCCGATGTGGCTGGTGTCGAAAGTGACGATGTCGCCGGTGTGGAGGGTGGCTTCTCCGGGGTTTTCGTTTTCGTCGAAAATGGTTAGCTTGCGGCTTGCGGCCCATTCGTGGAATCCGTAGGCGGCGGCGGTGCGGGGTCGCCAGGCGGCGAAGGTGTCGGGGGTGAGCTGGAGGGCTTCGAGCACGGCGGGATCGCGGCCCCATTCGCGGAGGCACCAGCAGACAAAGGCGGCACACCAGGGCCAGCCGGTGCCGCCGAGGTTGGTGGCGCGTTGGTATTGGAGGACTTGGGGGCCGGTGTTGGAGTTGCGGGGGACTTCGCGGACGCCGACCTGGGCGGCGGCGATGTCGATGAGTTTTTGGCGGAGGGGGAGGGGGAGGGTGGACATGGAGAAATGGGGAAATGGAGAAATGGGGAAATGGGGAAATGGGGAAATTGGAAAAAGAAAATTTTTAAAGTGTTAACGTTGAACATTGAACGTTGAACATTGAACGTTGAAAAGGGGATGTTGAAAAGGGGATGTTGGAGGTTGAATGGGGGAGGTTATAAAAGGCCTTTTAGCGTGGCGGTTTCGTAGGCTTTGCTGACAAGAGCGGGAATGATGTAGCTGTTGATTTCGCCCTCAAATTCATGAAGAAGCCAGCCGCCGACGGCTTTGGCTTTGGTGAGTCCGCTGGCGTTTTGGTAAAGGGGGGATTTCTGCACATCGATGACTTGTTTGATGACTTGCTGGAAATCAGCGAGGGAAAGGCCGGCTTTACCGTCGGCTTGACTGAGCTTGACAAAACGAGCAGCGATGAAGCGGAGGAGGGGGATGAGCCAGAATTTTAGGGAGGAGAGGTTCATGGGAAAGTTGATAGTTAAAGGTTGATGGTTGATGGTTTATGAATCGCTAGAAGGGGATGGTGTGGCTGAGGGTGAAGCGCGGGCGGTTGGCTTTGGCTTTGCCATTGGGTGGGTTTAGGGTGCAGGCGGGGAGGATGAGGAGGAGGGGGAGGAGAATGAGGGAAAAGAGACGTGTTGGAACATTGAACGTTGAACATTGAACATTGAACGTTGAATGGGTGGCATGGAAGCATTTCATGCTAGTTCCGCTTTGGGGGGATGAAGGGTATTTTTGAGGCGGAGAAGGTTGGTGTAGAGATCGCGGAAGAGGGCGAAGGTGGCGGCGAAGAGGTCGCGGGTGTTATCGCTGGAAGTCCAGTTTAGTTCGGATAGAAAAGCTTCGTAAAGGGTGTCGAGTTCGGCGTTGGTGAGGTCGAGGAGTTCTCCGGGGATTTCGGTGAGGCCGAGAAGAGCGGTGACGATGTCGGGGACGGCGCGGGAGAGGATCCAGACACAAGCCATTTTATGGACTTTGCCGGTAAAGGGGTCTTTGGCTTCGTGGAATTCCCGCCAGATTTTGGCGAAGCAGAGGAAGAGTTCGGTGGTTTGTTGAGTGCTTTTCATGGGGGGGCGGGATTGACGTGATTGACCGAAGTGACAGGGACTTGGGTGATTATGTTCCCGAAAGAAGTGAGAGGGACGGGAATAAAAAGTTTTAAGAGATTTAGGATGCAACTCAAGGAGCTGATGATCAGGATGGTGCGTAGGGTGCGTCCTTGTTTTTGGAGATCGCTTTCAACAGCCATGATGCGTGCTTCCATTTCTGTCAGGGTGGCGGGGTTGGCGGGTTGGGATCGGTCGGATTGGGCGGATTGGGCGGGAGGAATCGGTTGGGAATCCATCTGAAAAGGGCCGGGATAAAAATGGTAAGGAAAAGGACGCCGGTGCCGCCGAGGATGCCTGCGGCGGCAAGGGCGAGAAAGCTGGTGGGAATGTCAGGAAAACGGGGGGCAAGCCAGACGGCAGCCATGGGGCCGAGGATGGTGCCGGTGGCGAGGTTGGCGGCCCAACGCTTGCGGAAGGTGAGTTGGCCGCTGGCAGATTTGCCTTGGAAATAATAGCTTCCCATGTAGCCGCCGAGGCCGGCCCCGATGATGCTGGCAGTGAGGATCTGGGCCTGCTCGTTGGCAGTGGCCATGCCTAGGAGGGAGAGGGTGAGGGCGGCAAGGGTGATTTTCAGTTCCATGTTATGGATGAGCTGTTTCTTTCCTTTTTTGATAGGCGATCAGATCGGGCCAAGCGGCGGCAACTGCAGCAAACGCGGCGGCGACTGAGGGGACGGCGGCAACAGCTTCCCAGAATGGCAGCCGGATTTCCCGGCGTTCCTTGAAAAGTCGTTCCCCGGTCCTTTTGTCGAAAGGGCAATATTCCCCGTAAATGGTATCGTCTCCACTCATTGCGTGGGCGCGGATTGCCAGGTCCAGGATGTAGAGTTCTGCGAACTCTTTTGCGGGACTGGCGGGGACGGGAGGGACAATAGTTTCTTCGGGATTTGGAATGATGATTTCGGCCATAATTTTAGTTGATAAATTGTTATTTGGCAACCCATCCAGTGTTGCTGCTTGCGCCAGATTCTTTGACGTAAAAGCTGGTGCCTGCTCCGCCATCCGTGCGGTGATAGACTGCCCCTACGGGAGCAGCGACATTGGCTTCCGGGGTGCCAGTGCCAAAACGCTGGTAAAGGGATTGGACTGAGCCACCAAACACTGCAGTTCCAACGGTAACCAACGACGCTCCAGCAGCAGTGTTACCGACACTCCCAATGTAAATTGTCCTCGGCCTTGTCGCCCCGCTGGCTCCAATGTCATATGCGTTATCTGTATTAAAAATTAAATGGGTGTTGGCTGTCAGCCCTCCAGAGCCAAGGATGAGTTGCACTGCGCCATTGCGCATCAATTGGACGTTTCGAGCCGTGGGGTAAGTAGAGCCCGCTCTTTCGGCTCCAATTTCCAATACGTTACTGACAAATCTAAAAAAGCCCCGTTCGTAGCTAGTGCCATCAACAGTCACGCCATTGTATACTAAAAAGGCCTGCGGATTGCTGAGATTGCGCTGCTCAATGAGATTTGTGCCTCCAAATAAATTTCCAGAAGCGCCTAATGTAAGACCCGTCAGGGTGGCGGTGCTGGGAGTGGTGCCGCCGATGGGGCCGGGGATGGCCGGATTAAAGGCGGTGGCAAAGGCTCCGCTGGCAAAGGTGCCCCCGGCGGCACTGGTGAGGGAGGACGCAGTGACGCCGCTGGCGAGGGTGCTGCCGGTGAGGCTGCCGGCGGAATAGGTGGGAGTGGCGTTGCTTGCACTGGTGATGCGGCCTTTGGCATCTACGGTGAGGACGGGGATGGCGGAGGCTCCACCGTAAGTGGTGGCAGTGACTCCGGTGCTGGCGAGGGTGGCGGTGCCGGTGACGTTGGCAGACCCGTCGAAGCCATCGGAGGTGTAAGTGACGTCTCCGGTGGTGCTGATCGTGCGGGGAGTGGCTAGATTGGCCGGGGCTCCAGAGGCAATGCTGGCAGTGGTGATGCTGGTGATGCGGCCCTTGGCATCAATTGTTGGGATGGGGACGAGGCTGGCGCTGCCGTAAGTGCCGGCGGTGACTCCGGTGATGGGGAGGTCAGGCAGGAGGAGGGCGTCTTTGATGGCGGCAGCGATTGCTCCGTAACCGTTATCGTTAGGGTGATATTGATCGGCATCGAGGGCGGCAGCCTGGAAGGCGCTGCCCATGCGGGCGTAGGTATCGACGAGGAGGAGGTTGTTTTCGGTGGCTAGCTCTTTGAATTTGGCAACGTAGCTGGCGACGCCGGCGGTGACGTAGAGAGGGACGGGAGGGGAGGCTCCGGAGGGGAGAGGGATCCAGAGAATTACATCCGCATAGGCGGAGACAGCGGTGATGATGGTCTGCATGCTGGCCTTGAAAGCGGCGGGGCTGATTTGGGCAGCAGCATCGTTGAGACCGAGGGAGAGGATGACGGCGTGCGGGGTGGTTGCCGCGACCATGGACAGCGGGGAAATAGCGGGGATGGCTCCGGGGGCGGCCCATGTGGAGGCGGCAAATTCGCAGATGCCTAGATTGCCTATCCGCATGCGCCGCTGGGTGGAGTGCCAGCCCTCCACACCCAGCACCCAGACTTGTCCGCTATTGGCGATGGTGACAACAGCGGCCCGGGACTCCGGGCAGGAGACGGTGACGCGGCGGATCTGAGCGGTGGTGTTGAGGTTGCTGGTGACGGCGGTGCCGCCGGTGGCGGTGATGGTGGCGGTGCCACCGCCGGGATTACAGACAAAATAGACGTAAAACCTATCATAGAGGACGCCATCGTCAGGAGTGAATCGCAAGGGCTGGGTGGCGGATCCGGTCTCGTATCCTTTGGCTCCCCATTCGCTGGTGATCCAGCCAGTGGGGACGGTCCAGCGGGTGTCTGGATAGGTGGAGTTTTTGGGGCCGTTGGAGACGCCGGGGGCGGCTCCGGGGATCATGCTGGCAAGCTGGCGGGGGTAGGAGCGGCGGGGAGCGGAGGTGGCGGTGGTGCTGGATTTATTCCCCCAAGTGGTGGAGTCGCCAAAACAAGTCAGGATAACATCTGATGTGCCGGCGCGGAGGGCATCGAGGGCGAGGCGGAGGCGGGGGAGATTGGGCCCGGGCGCGGTGAGGGGAAAGAGGAGCGGGGCGAGGTTGCTGGTGAGGGTGGAAAAACTGGCCAGGGTGGCGTAAAGGGCGTCCGCCTGAGATTGGGTGAGGGCGAGGGCGGCGTTGGGCGGGCTGGGGGCGCTGAGGCTGGCGTTGTGCCAGGCGAGGTGGACGATGGCGGTGTAGAGGACTTGGAGGTCGGAGCCGGTGGTGGTGTAGATGACGAGCCAGTAGTCTTTGGATTCCAGGCCGAGACTGCCGACGGGCTGGTTCCACTGGGCGGAGGTAAGATCCAGATCCCAGGGACCGGCCCCGGTGGGGGAGGTGAGGATGGTGGAGGCCTTGGCAGTGGAGGTGTCGGTGCGGGAGCCGCGGATTTCGACGACGAGCTGGGTGGCTCCGGCGATGGGGTAGAGGGCGCTTTCGGTGATCCGATAGGTGGCGGGGGTGCCGGCGAAGTGATCGAGGCGGGCAGGAACGGTTTGGACGGAGGGGGTGATGGGGATGATGACGGGCTCCATACTTGGGGGAGCGGGTCAAATTATGTGGAAATGGGGAAATGGGGAAATGGGGAAAAGTGAATAAATTTATTGACGTATGGAGGATTAACAAAAAGGCCCGCTGAAGAGCGGGCCTTTTTTTTGAGACGAACAGGCCAGAGGCCTGTGCTCCTGATTAGCGGTTGCCGAGGAGGAGGACGGTGACTTGGGCGTTTACGTCCTGGTGGGTGTAGGGGCTGGGGAGGGTGGTTTTGAATTGGACGTCGAGCTTGGCGGCGGTGCCGGGGGTCCAGGGCTCGGGGGAGGCGAAGATGGCGGTAAAAGGTTTTGTTATTTCCCAGTTGGCGTCGGAGGTGGCGGCGGCTCCGTAGGGGAGGAATTCGTCGGAGAGGGTGATGAGGACGGAGCCGTCAAAGGGGCGGGCGACTTGGGGGGTGGCGATGGCTTTGCCATCGGCCAGGGTGGTGGTGGGCTGGGGATAGGGGGAGTTGTTGGTGGCGACGAGGCGCAGGCCTGCGGTGGTGGCGACGGGGAGGGAGTTGCCGGTAAGGCCGGTGATGCGGGCGGTGAGGAGGAGACTGGTGGCGGAGACGGAGGATGCGGAGATGTCAGGGTTCTGGACGCTGCCGACGTAGTCAGTGCCGGGTGTGCCGGTGTAGTTGATGGCCCGGATGAGATTGGTGAGGGTGGCAGTGGCGGTGCTGGCGATTTTGATCTGGCCGGCGGATCCGGCGAGGGTGGTCTTGGCGGTGTAGACGATGGAGCCTACGGTGATGGTGTCGCCGTCAGATAGGTTGGTTCCGTTGCCGGTGAGGAGGGCGCAGGCGGGGCAGGAGGTCCAGGGGAGGATGGGCTGGACGATAATGGCTAGGGCGCGGATGGTGGCGAAGGAGATGGCGACGCCGTTGCCATCGAGGAGGGCGATGGGGCTGCCGCCGGAGCGGTTAGCAAAATTGGGGAAGGTGCCGAACTTGAAGCCATCGTTGACGGCGGTGCCGCCAAAGTTGAATTGGGAGTTGCCAGGGAGGAGGGTGCGCAGGAAGACGGTATCGGTGGAGCGGATGTCGAGGGCGAAGGGGAGATTGAGGGCGGGGCCGATGGCGGTGGCGGGGGAGCCGGGATCTGTAAGGACGGGGGAGGAGGAGAAGTCCAACCGCAGGGAGGTGGATTGGGCAGTGGCTGGGATGGCGGGCATTTACGAAATGGGGAAATGGGGAAATTTGGAAATTGGGAAAAGGGAAATGTTGGAACGTTGAACGTTGAACGTTGAACGTCGAATGGGGGCGCAACTGGATGTTGCGCCGCGTTTTAGGAGACGTAGGTGCGGAAGGCCAGGCCGGTGAAGGTGAGGGTGGCGTCCTGGGCGTAAAGTGGGACAGCGATATCCAAGCTGTAGAAGATGCTACCGGCGGGAAGATCGCAAGTGATGCTGGAAGATTGGCCGGGATCGGTGACCTGGAGAGGGAAGACGTTGGTGGTGACGGCGTTGATCTGGCTATAATCCGCGCTGTTTGCATAACCATATTTCAGGGTTGCATTGATGCCAGCGCGCAAATAACCGCCGCCGGGATAAGCCGCGCCGGAGGCGGAGGAATTGATGAGGGTAAGCTCAAAATTCCGGAGGTTGCCGAAGGACCAGGTGAGGGCGGGGGCGGTGATGGTGCCGCTGGTGCTGGCGACGTAGGGGGTATCAATGGTGAGGGTGGAAATGGAATCAATGCTAAGAATAGCAAAGGTGCCCACATAAGTTCCGGTGAGGGTGACCAGCTCACCGACATTGTAGCTCGCGGTGCCGGTGCCGACAATGGTGAGGCGGGCCTTGCCAGCAGTGCCTGACACTGCGCCAGTAAATGACCGGGCGGTGGGGGTGGTGGAGGTGGGCACTCCGACTTCCACACTGTTGAGGGCGCGGAGGGCGGCGGTATTGCTGCCACCGACGACGAGGGCCCCGCGTTTATCGATGCTGTAGGCGTAGGTGCCGGCGCTGGTGACCTGGGGGAGGAGGAGCTGATGCTGGCGGGCGGCGAGGGGAGCCCCGAGGAATTCCGCGTCGGCTCGGGTCCAGCTGCGTTGGTAGGGTTGGCCCAGCTGATTGACGGATTGGCCGCTGTCAGGGAGGGGGAAGAAATCGATATCGAGACCAGAGCGGCGATTGAGAGTAGTGGTGGGCATGGGGAGAGGGGAATTTGAGATTTAAGATTTGAGATTTGAGAGGGGGCCTGTTGGGGGTGTGGCGGTTAAAGGGAAGTGGGGGTCAAAAGGGCGGGAAGTTAGGATGGGCTGTATTGGTCGACGTATTCCCAGTTGGCAGTCCAGAAGTAGAGGGCTGTCTCGCCTACGGAAAATTGGGAGTTGGTCTGGAAATTGCGGAGAACCCAGCCGTAATTGACGTTGATGGTGGGATCCATCAAGGTGCTCCAGTCGATGGTCTGATCTGCGCCATTAGTGCCTGGCATGGTGGCGGCGGGGGGGATTTTTGTAGGAGCGGATGGGAGGAAGGGCGGGTCGGTGGGCTTACCAATGTAGACGCCTTGCTGGGTGATGGCGCGGACACGGTCGATGATGCGGAATTTCCAAAAGTCGCCGGTCTTGGGATTGTATTTGCTGGGGACGTAGGGGGTGTCGAGGTAGTAGACGTAAGCGCTATCTTCTCCCAAGGCGTCTTTGTAGGTGCCATACTGGGGGCCACCGCTTTCGCGGGTGGAGATGGAGAGGGTTTCGGAGGTGGCGCGGGCTTCAAACAGGAAACCTTTCCATGAAATGGTGCCTTCTGTGAAGTTGCCAGGGAGGGAGGTGACGCCACCGGAGGGGCCGGTGCAGTACATGTTTTTGTAAAGCGGGTGGACGGCACCAAGGGGGAAGGTTCTTAAGAGGTTATCACTGCTGCCTTTGACAAGGACGGGGCGGGAGATTTCATCGAAACCGAAGACGTCGACGGTGGGGGAGTCTGCACCCATGGTGGCGTAGGGGGAAGATCCCTCGGCGGTGGTGCTTCCGGCAATGTTATCGTGGATGATGGCCATGGGATTAGCGGGTGCTTGACAGCTCGGTG
>Ga0114970_10003223_pt1 | contig 12046 bp, 5 predicted proteins | sample M_140205_XF_Meta_FD_87030 | JGI IMG/M metagenome (GOLD analysis project Ga0114970, IMG submission 87030) | Freshwater microbial communities from Lake Montjoie, Canada to study carbon cycling - M_140205_XF_MetaG | ecosystem: Environmental > Aquatic > Freshwater > Lake | place: Lake Montjoie... | reverse complement strand
TTGGACATATAGTGAAACCTTTTTATTGGTATTTATAAATTAAAAAATTCCACCGTCAAGGGATCCAGTTACATTCGCAAAATCTAATTTCTTAACCACATATTTGTCTGTATCTGCATTATATACAAGGGTAGCGTTTTCGATTTCTCCCGTTGCATCTACATCTAGTAGGCGATCTAATCTATTAGGACCGCTCAAAGCCTGACTATTTTTAAGAGTAACAGGAATGTTGGAGTCTACGATTCCAGCCGTAGCATTCATAGAAACCTTAATATCTCTTTTTCTTGCTACTACTACGTTGGTCATTTTTATCTCGTTACTTGTGGTGTTACCGTTACAATCCCCTCAACAACACGAGAAACAGTAACTCCATTATTTATTTCAACGTCGTATACGTATCTACCAGAAACCAGAGCGCCTGTTTGTGTATCATTTAACGATAAGGTAATCGTTCCATCAGGAACACTAATATAGGTTGTAAATGTAGCGGATGCAGTTGTTGAGGTATACCACTTTCTAATTTGAGAATTAGCAGTGTATCCATCTAGGTCCAAAGGGTCTCCGTTTTCATCCGTTAGGGATAAATCGGTTGAAAAAGTTGAGCCTTGATCTATTACTAAGTTTGCTTTAGTTGCCATTTTATACCGTCATGCTAGTTCTGAAGATCTTAACAACTGTGCCAGAAGCAACAGGAGTACAAGTAAGGTTAAAGTTACCAGTAGCAAGACCAGCTGTAAATGTTCCTACTGGAGTGGTAGAATTTGAAATAGAACCGTATTCTGTTATAAACGTATCAGTTCCATTGTGAACGCCAAGAATTTTAGTTATCTGATAATTAGAACCAGAAGTTAACTGTATTGTATACTCTACTGTTCTATATGTTGCAGCTGCAAATGAATCAACGATAGCAGCAGCGCCAGAAGCAAAAGTATATGTGTTTGTAGATGAAATAGCAATAGTAGTAGTCGCATTAGCAAAAGCAATATTTCTTGTATTTACAGTGTTACTTACAGTAACTGTATTACTTGACGAAGTAAAGATTAAACCAGCGGATGCGCCAAAAGATGTACCACCACTATTATATTGAATTTGAGTATCGGAACCAGCTGCTGTTGCGGCACCAGTAAATGCTACAGTTTGGGTGCTTCCATCAGGGAACTTAACACCACCAGTAGTTGATTCTATAATACCCGCAACAGTAAGCTTACTTCCAGGAGCAGCATTACTAATACCAACACGAGAATTTGATGTATCGATATACAGAAGGTTTGTATTAAAAGTAGAGTTAGAAGCGCCAGATGATATTTCTATACCTTTACTAAATGTGCCCTTACCAATAAAACTGTTGTTCCAATATAAGACTGATGAACCAATATCATAGGTTAAATTGGCGGCTGGAGTAAAGCTACCTGTTGTAGTGCCACCGTAAATTAGAGCGCCCTGAATTTCAAGGCTTCCTACTGTTGCTTTATTTAATACATATAAATTATTAACGTTAGCGTAGCCTGGAGTTACGATAGAAATTGAGTTGATTGAAGTATATGCTCCAGATGAGCTGTATGGCGAGAAAAACTGACCCGCATTACCTGCTCCAGTAATATCGATAATAGTTTCTGCGGTAAATACTAGTCCAGCTAAATCGCCAATACCTGTAACAATAGCAGCGCCAGCCTCAGTTGTTAATGTAAATCCTGTTACTGATGGTGAAGTTCCAGTTATTGCAGAAACCTTATAAACGTTTCCATCTACATAACCAGTAATAGAACCTGGCCCAGTTTTAACGCCAGTAACTGTAACACGATCACCAACTGCTAATATCGTAGCAGTACAACTAAACTTACCAGTAGTATCGGTAATTGCTGCAACGCTTGCTAATGTTGTAGTTGTTGTTGATGTTTTAATTTTAAAAGTATCTACAGTGAAACTAGCAGTTGCGATGTAATATGTTGTGGTACTATTTAAAGCTGTTGGAGTTCCGGAAATAGCAATAGCTGTTAAACCATTCGCATTATAATAAATTTTATCACCAACAGAATAACCATGTGTTGTAATTGTTACAGTATCTGTTGTTGTATTAACATTTGCTGTAGCAAGTATTGTATAATTTGTATTTCCAATATAAAGAGAATTATTTGAAATTACAGAATTTACAGAAGAATTACCAACTTTGATAGCAGTGCTATTTGCAGTTACGTTTGCGCCAAATGAAGCAGTACCACCAACCGAGAGTGTATTAGAAAGAGTAGTTGCACCAGTAACACCAAGAGTGTTAGAAAATGTTACAGCGCCAACTGTTGATAATGTGTTAGAAAGAGTTGTAGCGCCTACAACACTTAATGTATTTGAAAGAGTAGTTGATCTAGTTACAGCAAGCGTTAAAGAAAGAGTCGTAGCGCCAGTTACGCCGAGTGTATTAGAGAATGTAACAGCACCAGTTGTTGAAAGTGTATTAGAGAATGTAACAGCACCAGTTGTTGAGAGTGTATTTGAAAGAGTAGTAGCATTAGTTACAGCAAGTGTGTTAGAGAATGTAACAGCACCAGTTGCTGAGAGCGTATTTGAAAGAGTAGCAGCACCTGTAACCGATAACGTATTTGCAAGAGTGGTTGTATCTAAAACTCTAAGCTTGTCACTGATATATGTGTATGCATTAATGTTTGTATTTGTGCCAGTAATATCAGTATTTGATTTAATATAAATGTTAGTAGAATTTATATTTGCTGAAGTGCTTTGAGTATAGATGTTAGAATTTATAGTCGTATTGGTTGTCGAAACAACAAGATTGGTGCTGTTGATATATGTGTTTGTTGAACCAATATTTGAAGTGGCTCCAGTAATAGTAACATTACTAGCGATAGTAGTATTGGTCCCAGTAATGTTAACATTTGAAACAATATCGGTGTTTGAAGTTGTTACTACAAGATTACCGCCAGTGATATATGTGTTTGAATTTATATTCGCAAATCCGCCAGTAGTTTGGATAGTTACATTAGAAAGAATAACAGTATTTGTGCCAACAAATTTAGTATTCGAAGCAACGTTTACAGAAGCCGCATTAACCTGTACAGTATTTGATGGCGCATCAATTTTTAAAATTGTATAGGTTGAAGATGAATTTAAATATAGATTAGCAGTCAAAATTATATTATTTGACGCAGTAACGCTTACGTTATTACTTGTGACTAAGGTATTAGAAGTAATAGATGCAGTTAAATAATCGGTCGTTAGAACCGTATTAGCTGTTGTTGTAATTGTTAAATTGCCAGAATTTATAGCAGCGTTAACTGAAGTTACAGTTAATGTATTAGAAGTTACGGATGCGTTAGATGTAGTTGTAACGTTTAAATTATTAGTAGTAGCAATCGTATTAGCTGTTGTTGTAATTGTTAAATTGCCAGAATTTATAGCAGCGTTAACTGACTGAACTGTGAGCGTATTAGAAACCACACTAGCATTAGAAATGGTAGAAACGTTTAAATTGTTTGAATTTATAGCTGTATTTGATATGGTGTTTACCCATAAGAAATTCGAATTAACCAACGCATTAGCTGATTGAACTGTTAGCGTATTAGAAACGATACCAGCGTTTGAAGTTGTTGTAACTAGCAAATTGTTTGAAGTACAATATGTATTTTTAACTGTGTTAATAATTAAATTACCAGAGTTAATATAAGCGTTCGATGTAGAGTTAATTATTGAAGTATTAACATAAATGTGAACGTTAGTTCTGTCTCCAAACTCAGCACTTGAATTTGCAAAAATCATAACTAGATTAGCAGGTCCTGCAGGAACACCAGTTCCTCCTGGTGAGCCTGTTGAGTTTACAAAATTAAATGTAGTGTTAGTCGTTACAGTAAGTGTATTAGAAGCCGTTACATTTCCACCACGAAGGTTGTTGATCGCAAATAAAGTATTTGACCCAAAGTAACCGTTAACAGTGCCATTTCCGTTCGTAAATCCACCAATCACAGTATTATCAGTAGTTACTGCGTTTGTCGATAAAACAGCGATAGTTTGGTTGGTTCTTGCAAGCCAAGTACCGAACGTTTGCGAATTAGCTACCTGTGAAATGTAAACTGACATTTATCTCTTTTCCATTAATTGCATTAGCATTTGTTTAATTTCGCTTAAATCATTTTTAGTAGATTTTATTTCTTCTTTCAAATTTTCATAACCATCTAATACTTTTTTTATTCTTAGCTTTTCTTCTTTTTCTTTTTTGTATTTATTCAATGCGTCGTTATTGACATTTAGAATAGCTTTAGAATTCGAATCACGAACTAAATCAGGTTCATCAGTAACTTTATAGTACATAATAAATATTTCCTATTAGAAGGCGCTTACTGCAATTGCACGGAAATCTTGCAATCTTGGAATAATACTTGAGTTATTTGAAAGTAATACAATTTTTACAGAGTATGCTTTGTATGTATCAAATGTACTGCCGTCTCTATTATAATAACGTATAGTGTTATTATTATCACTATTTAAAAATGCTGTATAGTCTCTTATACTATCGTTACGTAATATATGAACTTCACCAGGATCATCAGTTCTTGTATCCGTAATATCAATATTTGCACCACCAAGAGTAGTTGATAGAGCGATCGCAGTATTATTTGCAAAAGAAACATAATAGTATGCATTAGCAGCTAGTTTATTGTCAGTAGAATCAATTTCCGTAAGACCATCTGGTACTTCATAGTATACTTTATCGCCAACTTTAAATATATTGTTAGCTATATTATTAACTACTATAGTATTTGAAGTTGCTTTGACTCCTAGAGTATTCGCTGTAATATTAAAGCTAACTGGACCGCCTGTAGGTAGGTTATATTCGTACTCAATAAAATCATCTACATTAGCTTTGCTACTTACCAAAGTATTATCTGTTGTAAGTTGTGTCCACTGTTTGATATCAAAAGATTCTGGGTCGTAACCATTCCAAAACTTAGCAAATACATATATATCAGTTCCTGCTGGCTTATAAGCAGCAACATAAACTTTAAGGTCTTCTGCATCTTGAGTATCTGCTAATACAACCTTCTTTGAAATATATCTAGCTTTCGCTGTACCACTTCCTGGAGCTTTTTCAGTTGCAAGAATAGAAAGCGAATTGTTCACATATCTCATAGTAGCAGTAACATTACTACTTAATAAGGTGCAAACATTAGAACCAGGAGTAAATACAGAAGGATCTACTGACGAAGAACCACCAAGATAATTTGCAATTATAGTACCATGAGTAGTATTAGTTGTATAAGAATATATTATATTCGCTGATTTCGCTGAATTAACTGAACCATCTGATTCAACAAAATAAATTGGGTCGCCTACGTTAAACGCACCATTAGCATCGATGTATTGAATAGTAATCGCCTGGGTTTGACTATTTGATACATCTTCGCTTACAATATTATAGGTTGTTACAACTCCAGCCTTAATCATATCAACTAAAGGAGTTAATTTAATATTATCTGATCTAAATTTTGCATTAATTGATAGAGTTTTAAGACCACCATTAAGTTGAATTTCTTTACTCTTGCTTAATATTTTTCTTTCTTTGTCAAAAAATGGAGTTTCTTGAGCAAAAATTAAATTATAATAACCAGAATCAATAGAGAGTGTATTGGAATAACCTCTTAGTGAAAAATCAATACCTGTAAGTGGAGCAGTTGAAATTGCAAATTTTGGGGTAATTACATTATATTTTACTTCATTTATTGTTTTAATTGTTGCAGAAGATCCTGAAGTTGACGCAATAATTAAATGATCTTCTTTCATATAAACTGTGCTATTTGCTGTTGAGTTTCCGATCATGATATAATTATTTGAATAATTTATTGATTTAACGAATCCATAAAACCCACCATTGCCGCTTAACTTTCCGACAGTAGCTGCAGCATCTGCACCAAATGTAATAGCCGAGTTCACAACAACAGAAGTTCCAGAAGCAGATACTACCTGTCTAACTAAAGTGCTAGAACCCGAAGCTTTTCTAACATATATTAAATCATTTTGAGAGAGACTAGAAACAAATGTAGAATTGAGTCCAGATATTGTTGCTGTAGATCCTGGAGATGCACTTGTTGCGCCAGTATAAGGTGTACTGTTTGAAAAATAAACTTTTTCATTAGTATCAAAAGGACCAATTAAATTATTTGCGGTAAGATATTCTGTATCGTCATTTGTGAAGTCAATATCATATCCGTCTCCAGTTGCAGAAACGAAATTAATTCTTGTTAAACCGAATTTTATATCTTCTTTTTGATATGGTGTCCAAGTTTTATTATCAGAAGATGTAAACATAACGCCAACTGCGCTATTTTTAAAGATAGGCGATTTGGATTTTACATCGTTTTGACCTTGTTCTGCAGTCCATATAGCGTAATCTGGGCTGTTACCATCTGCAAGAATACCGATAGCGTAATCTTTTTTATTTTCTAAAAGAATAGGAGCTGGGAATATAAATCTTGTTTTTACGCTAGCATCTGAAGAAATATTAACTGAGCTTGAATTTAAATGAACTGATGAAAATGGTACAACATTATATCCAGGGAAACCATTAAACATTTCTCTTATTTCGATACGGATACCTTTTTCTAAATCTTTTTTGAAAAAATATAGATCAATAGAATCAATAAAAATAGCAGAAATATCATCCGGCTCGTTAACACTGAAAGTTTGAAGTATTGGATCGCCTTGCTCGTTTGCAGGTGGTGCGTCTGCTTGGAAAGAAGATGAAAAGTTTGTTGAAGTTTTTGTAGTAGTTACAACACGAGAAGTTGAACCTGTTACTGCAGTAAGCTGGCCTGTTGTAGTATTCAAAGCTACATTTTTTGAAGCATAAGATAAATTAGTTGCAAAATACGTCGCAGCAGCTTGTGTTTGTATAAATTGTGAACCTGTTTCGAGATTATCAACATCTACAAGGCGAAATAATCTTTCGCCAGCATAGAAAGTTTTTTCTGGGATATTGAAAAATGCTTTAAGTGACCCATCAACTGCTACTTTCAAAGTAGCTACTGAATTTTCAGTAGCTGATGCATAGTTAAGTATAGGTATGCCATTTGTATCATATGTTGTAGTATAAGTAAATGCCTTACAATATTGTGTAACATTAGTATCATCAAAAAATGCAGTTAAAATAGCATTTGGTTTTAAACCAGTTGCAAAAAATTCTACTTTTTTAGATTGTACCCATGGTTGAAGTGCAATATTACTGTCTATTTCGCCAATATTATATTGTGTATTTTTAGGTTCTGATATTTGTAATTTTGTTGTCGATGCTGTCTGATTTGACTTCTCAGTTGTTGTATCTGTCGTAACTGTAGTTGTTAAAGTACCACCAGAAACGCCTGTTGAAGAAGTTGATGATATTGAATTAGTTGCAATATCTTTTGATGTTTCTCTATAGGTTCCAATAATTGTTCCTATTGCATCAGCAATAGTTGCAAAATTTGAATAAAGGTCTAAATTAATATTTAAATCTGGCTTATGCTCAATAGCAGGCATCCAGTCGCCTTCTGGGTATAATGTAACGTGACCATTAAAAATATATGTAACATCTTGAGATACATTTCTATACTGACTTGCGAAAGGCTGAGAAATGTAATTATTAACAAGATAATATGTATCTGTATCTGTTCTATTATAATATAATGAAACCAAACGACCGTTTTCTGAAATTCTATGCCCAGTATTGGCATTATACTTTAGATCGACTTTTATTTCCTCAACCATAGGTCTTGCTTCAGTTTTAGCATAGTCAACAGCAATTCTATATTGCGGGTCTGTTGTACTACCGATATCGTGACCTCTGAACGAATCAGCAAGGAGCCCAAACTGGAATCGATTACCACCAGTTTCATTCTTAATTAATAAACTTTTTGTTGAAAGTTCTAGGGTGCTTAAAGATGTATAATACTCAAGGTTTTCAATTCTTCTATCAAGGATAGAAATATCCTTCATAGTATATCTTCTATTTTTGTAATAAGATATATCTGTCGAAATATCATATCTACCAGAAGATGCAGCTTCAGAAGGAGCTAATGACGGATAAGGCGGAACTTTAACTAGAGCCAAAGTCATCATTGTTGGAATATCAGTTGGTGGAATAGGAGTTTCGTCAGCAGCGCCCTCGACAACTTTTATATTACCTAAAGAGTCTAATCCAACTTTATCATATCTTCCTACATAATATTCTAAATCTGCTTGGAAAGAAGCTTCCGGAACTGGAATAACTCCGAGCGAATTAGTATCGATAGATATAGTTTTTGGAGGATTTACCGTAGCGTCTCCGGTAACATTAGTTGCAGTGGCAGTGTTTGATGCCCTTACTCTAAAATCGATAGTATTTCTTAAATCATATTTTCCTGATGAAGAAGAATTATAAACTGGGATATTTTGAGTAAGAATAGTATTTGAAGATATACCGGTATCGTCAACAGGATAAGAATCTATACTGATATATCCTTTAACCGAATTATCAATAATAAAAGCATCAAACTCAACTAATATAACATGACCAGGAGTGATTGAAGCTCCTGTTTTTAACCCAATATTTGCTAGATCATAAAATGTATCTCTTTGACCGTTATCTAAAACAAATAAAGAAGTTTTATCTGTCAATGAACCGTAATTTGCTCCAACATATACACTTTTAATTTTATATACATCAGGAATACCAAGACACCATGGTCCAGTGTTCTTTTTAGTTGCAGTTGCAGTGTCAATTTTAACCTTAAGGTTTTCGTTTAGTTTTTTCTTAAGTGGCTTTGCTGTGGCTCTTCTAACATTATAAAGAGCTTGGATATCAAAAGAAGACGGTGACCAAGTTGAACCTGAAACAGAATAAAAATTTCTATTAAGGGCTAAAGTTGCTGTTGTTTCATTAGTAATTGTGATAGTTGTATTTGGTAAAACAGAAGAACCAATTTGATCGCCAGAAGTTAGATATAAACCGATATTAGTTTGACCGTAATCGAAATCTACAGCATTAACAAGGGTAATTTGTGTATCTGAATCTACTGAAGCTATTCTTCTATATTTAAAATCAGTAACAGCGCTTTTTGCACTACCGTTACTAAATTTGATAATATTACCATTTGAAAATTCTGAAGTGAATTTTGTACTATAACCAGTTACAATATAACTTCCTGAAGATGCCGTTACATGTCCGGCTATATTGGCTGCATATACACCAGATGCACTGGTATAAGTTATAATAAAATCTCTTTCTTGAATGTTACTAAGTTGGCCAGTAGAATATGGGAAAAAATTATTTCCCCCATTAACTTGATCGACAGGAATAGTTGCAGTACCAGTTGAACTTACAGTTCTATTTTTTATCGCCTTAAAATCAAATTGAGATTTATTTAAATCTATTGAATCAGGAAATAAAGTTTTAATAGCTTTTTGATTATATTGGAAAGTCAATGTTTGTAGCGATACATCTTGAAGAACACACAAACCAGAACCACTAAGTTCAATATCAGCATGTCCTTCTCTTGAAGACAGGTCTACAGCGTATATACTTTTAACTTTAGAAAAATCACTACAAACAATATTTGTAAGATATACTCTATAAACACATGAACTAGTTCCTGGGCTTCCGTGGTCATATTCCACGCCAATTATATTAGCAGTTCCTATTTCAACACCAGCTGGGCTTAAAGACCCTACAGTAGCGCTACTACTAGATCTTGATGTTATAGCTTGTGTAGCGCCATTTCTTAACGATACTTGTTGAAACGATGTTGGATCAAAAATACCAGCAAATTCTTTAACAAATACATAACTTCCTATTGCAGTAGTAACTGTTTGACTAGGAACAGTTTTTGTATCCGTACCACGACGAATTGAATTTATAAGCTTACCAACAGTTTCAACTCTATATCCATTAATATACGCTAAACCCTTTTCAATTTCTAATTTTAATTGATTAGCGACGATATCACCATTCGTGTCGTATTTTGTCCCTAAACGAACGATAAAAGGATTTATAATATAATTACCGCTTTCGTCATAAGTACGTTCTGCTAATTGTTTTCCTAATCTAGAATAAGAAGGGTCTGTTCTGATTACAGAAGGCTGTCCTTCTGCGAAATCAACGATAGAGAAAAACGGAGATGTGTTTGTTGTATCTTGTGTTGCTCTTGAAGTTAATACTGGTGTGAGCTTGAGTCTATGCGCACCTGGTGCAGAATAGTTAGGAGCACCAGAAGCATTATCAAGAAGTTGTGTATTTGATTCAGGGGTATCTATAGTTTCTATTGAAGTATAACCAACAGAAAGACCATCTGGGGTAGAACTATATTTCGAAAGAACATAACTTTGTGGCTCTGCTCTAATAAAGAACCCTTTTTGAAAAATAACACCTTCTTGAGCATGAACAATATAACTAAACCCGATCGGAGGAGTTGCTCCAGAAATAGTTGTATTTGCAACAACAACATTTCCAACTGGGTTACCAGAAGCTGTATAAAGAGTTAGTTGCTCTCCTGGAGTAAAAAATTTATCAGTACCAGTATCTGATGCTTGGGTGTATCTAACAAATAGAGTATTTAAATCAGGAGTTTTTGCAACACCGCCTGGATATGTATTTAAAATAATAGCTGAAACGTTTGCAGAATTAATTGCAGTTAATCCTAAAAACTCATTAACGTTTCCAAAAACTGAACCGTTTGCATATTCGTCAATAATTTTTACATATGAGATACTATTTTCAAAAGAAAGCTGGCACCCCTCAACAACAGAACCTTCGATAAAAATTTGACGACCAAATTTAGCAATTTGATCCTGCTGAATAGATTGTAATTCATTAAGTTCTCTTGTTTGAACAGCTACGGCTGGTCTAAAGAGAATTTGATGATACCCACTATCTGTGTTAAAAGTATCAAAGTACGGACTACGAGATAGGTTGGTATCTAAAGCCATTATTTCCTCTAAAATTTAATAATTAATTTAAGCTGTTCATTAGACGAAGGATCTTTGTCAAATTTACTTATATTATCATGATAAATCACCTTACCACTATATTTAACCAAATCTGGATACACGATAGAATCAGGTAAAGTAGTTTCGCCGTAAGAACCAGAAGTGACTCCCCACAAAACATTATTTCCTATTCTAAATTTACCAAGGTAAGGAGTAGTTTCGTTATTGTTTATATGGTCAACATCTGCTAATACTAGTACAGAGTATGCTTTATTTATTACAGTAGATTTTGTTTCTGTTGAATTTTTTATAGTATCAGAAGGATTAAACGCTTTATTTGTGAAATCATCGAATCCTTCTGTTGTTACAGAGGTAAGTTTTATCATTTTATTTGCTGTGTTTACTGACGTAATTATTGCTGTAGCATTGGTGTCTGTGTTTATTATCTTTTCGCCCGCAATAAAGTTTACTTCTGTAATATATTCAATATCTAATTCATCATTTGTACTTATTATCTGCCCAGTTGCATAAGTATCTGATTGGTATACATATTCATATTTTTGATATGGATCCGAATTAGCAGATAGAGTTATTCTTGCAGTTTGATTAAACTTCTTACCGAATGATAAGGAAGAATCTTTTTCACCGTTTGCGGTTAAAATTTTAGTAATTTGAGCATGAGCTTCTGTTCTTGGTTCGAAAATATAATCGCCAACTGAGAAAGAACCTAAAACATCTGTAAGTCTAATTTTAGTATTTTTTGCATCTAAATTTGTAACATTTAATTTGAGCTGATGAACTTCAGGAGTTATGAAAATAGTGTGTTCTTCTGCAGGGTCATCAGTTCTTGTATCTATTATATTAACATTTGACCCGCCTCTTGATGTAGAAAGCGCGAATTTAGAAAGAGTGTTAAAATAATGAATTTCCCCTGGACCAGTAATAGGCGAGGCTAGGTTTACATTTGCTCCACCTTTTGTATCTGAAATAGCAAAAGATGTACTATCAACATAAGAAACATAGTAATATGTATCTCTAGTTAAAGGAGAAATTGGAGTATGAAGAACGCTTAAATTATAATAAACTTTGTCGCCAACTTCTAATTTAT
>Ga0114970_10003222_pt1 | contig 12049 bp, 10 predicted proteins | sample M_140205_XF_Meta_FD_87030 | JGI IMG/M metagenome (GOLD analysis project Ga0114970, IMG submission 87030) | Freshwater microbial communities from Lake Montjoie, Canada to study carbon cycling - M_140205_XF_MetaG | ecosystem: Environmental > Aquatic > Freshwater > Lake | place: Lake Montjoie... | reverse complement strand
CGTGCTACGGCACTGATCGGATGGTGAGTCCGCTCTCGGCCGCCATGATCGCGCCATACACGGTCGCACCGGGCATCAGCCGAACGACAGGCGCGGTGACCGTGGTCAGTTTGCCGGCGGCGCCGACGAGGGCCGAGCGTACGTAGATGTCGGTTTCTGAGATCAGGGGCCCGCTCACCCGCGAGCCCGCCCCGATGTCGATGCGTCCACGTGCCGTACAGGAGCCACTGACCACCACGCCTTTTTCGATACGAATCTCGCGATAGGCCTTCATCGATCCATTCACGCGTGCCCCCTCGCGCACAAAAATCGATCCCGTCGCAATCACCGATCCGGTGAGTTGCGCACCGGCTGGGATGGTGAGGTCGCCCGCCACGCGCCAGTAGTTGGGCCCCATCGAGACGGCCGGTTCCGGCACGAAGTCCCGGCGTGTGACTGTCGCCATCGCCGGTGGTTCCTGCGCCACGTCCCCGCTCACGCGAACCACCCCAGACTCCAAGCGGTCGAAGGAGACATTGGTCGCCAGTGTGATCGAGTCGTCGGCGGTTGCTCGACCGATGAGACGCGTCCCAGTCTCTGCCACGAGGTGGCCGCGCGCATGTACCCAGCGAAGGATCGTGGAGTTGCGCCCGAGCAGCACATCCTCCTGCCCGAGCAGGGCGCGGTACGTCACGCCAGCGCTTCCCTGTGTAGAGTATCGGGCGACGCATTCGCTTTCGAGCACGGTGTTCTCGGGAAGCGGTTCGCGATCGAGGAGCACGACTATGTCGGTCACCGGCTGGTCGGAGGCAGCAAGGGGGGCATTGTGCGCATGCGCGCGTACCCGTGTGCCATCGGAGAGGCGCGCCGGGACCGTCATGCCCAACAACCCTTCCCGCGTTGCAAACTGGGTGAAGGAATCGGCAAAGTAGGTGAGCCGTCCAGCATCGTTCCCAACGGCGTTTAGTGGAGTGGCGTCTCGCGGACGAATCAGCTCCATTATGGCCGGGATGAGCGGCAGGAACAGCCACAGGAGCAGGGCGCCGAGCAGCAGGGCGAATGCGGCGATTGGAGAGAGGGTGTTCAGGTCGATCATGGCGTCCCCGCGGAGCGCGTCGCACGATGGCGTTCAGTCTTCTGCCACTGCACGGGCTGACCACGCAGCCACGAGGCGCGCGACATCGCCGCCCGTCCGACCGATAAGGTGCTTACCAAGAAGCCGAGAAAGAGGAAGGGCAGCATGCGGATCCGTTCGCGTGAACCGTCGAGGCGGCTCGCCGCAGCGACCTGGAAGAACGCCGCAAAGTTGCCGACCGTGTTGAACGAGGAGATCGCGAGGATCGTGACGCGTCCCCAGCTTGGTGGCGAGCCGGCATAGAAGAGCGTCAACGTGCAGATCCAGCCAAGCAGGAGTACGAGGGGGACCACGAACACGCCGAGCAACAGCACGCCGTCGAGGACCTGAATGAGCGGCAGGCCGCGCCGATTACGAATCAGGGCGCCCAAGTAGCGGCGTAGCGCCTGGTTGTGTCCCTTGGCCCAGCGTTTGATCTGCCGAATGCGCGACTCCCAGGTTTCGGGCACTTCCTCGTAGCACTCGGACCGATTCTGGTAGACCACGTCCCATCCGTTCAGCACGAGGCGCACCGTGAGGTCGGTATCCTCGGCCAGTGAATCCACGTTCCAGCCGCCCACCTGTGCCAACGCTGCGCGACGCACGCCACCGACGGTGCCGCCGTACTGTGGCACCAGCCGCAGGTTCATCCGGGCTTGCTGATCCACTTGGTATCCGCCCGCCCGCTCGAGGTCGAGGAGCCGCGTCAACAGCGACAAGCCGACGTTCAGAGGCACGACGCGCCCCATCACGGCGCCGACTTCCGGGTCGAAGAACGGCGCGACGAGCTGCTTGAGCAGCCGTACCCCTGGGATGTAGTCTGCGTCGAAGACCAGCGCGATCTCCCCGTCGTGTTCGTTCATGGCCTCCGCGAGTGCGGCCGCCTTCCCGGGAATGCCGCCGTCGCGCAGGAAGGGCTTCACCCGTCCCGGATAGGCTGCCGCGTACTCGAGGAGAATCGCGCGCGTGTCGTCGACCGACCGATCATCGATGGGGACGATCGTAAACCGGTCTTCCGGATAATCACAGGCGAGCAGCGCGTCGAGCGAATCGCGTACCACTTTGGATTCGTTGTGCGCGGGCACAAATACGACCAGCGATGGCCAGTTCGCCTGAATGACGTCCACGAATGGCTGACGGTGACGGCCGAAGAGTCGATTGAGCGTGAAGAAATAGTGACGCACCGTGTAGATCGCGAGCACGACAATGCAGAACCACAGGCCGATATTGGCCGCCATGAGGATGTTCATGCTTTGGCTCCTGAGCGCACGCGCTGCGGCAACACGGGCGGACGGCGATCCGTCGAATCGAGGACGCCCCCGGAACGCCAGCTCATGCCCCAGCCGTACAGCGCGACATACACGAACACATCGAGGAGCACGCCGAACACCAGGAAGAGCATGGGCATCGCGAGGAACGAGCCCCGATAAATGATCCACCCGTGGACGGTGGCCTGCAGTGGGATCATGATGGACAGGTGCCCGAGCAGCAGCGTCACCATGGCGGCCTTCTGCCAGAGCGGAAAGTCGAAGATGTGAAATGTGAACGCGACGAGGAACGGAGCCAGCAGCAGAATGACCATGCCACAGACCAGCAACCCGGAGATGTACTCGGGAAGCGTATAGGGAAACGGCGCCGCCGCGAGCGAGAACCAGAGCTGCGCCGTGAGCTGGATGACGGCCAGCGCTCGCATCAGATAGCCGACGGGTAGCAGCCGGCCGCGCAGCACCGCGCCGAGCAGCGCGAGCACGACAACGCAGATCCACCCGGTTTGCAGATCCGCCGCCAGCGGCGAGTAGGCGCTGCTGGTGTAGAACGGAACGGCCACCGCGAGCGGGCCAAGGTCGACGATGCGCGTTGCCACGACGCCTGGTAGCTCCAGCGGTACGCGGACGAAATCGAAGAACGTACGCCACGCCTCCATCAGCGGAGCGAGGAGCATGAACATGACCACGGCGAAGATGGCGGGCAACACGATGAGATCCACCGCCAACGTCCATGAGATTTTCAGCCCGATCATCGCCCGATGCGGGGCGATGCGGCCGCCGCGAAATCCCTGATCGCGGAGCTCGCTGATGCGTTGTGACCGCTTACCAGTAACGTGCGACACCGATGGTCACTCCGCTGCGCACGTAGAACGGATTGCGATAGACATCACCCTGCATGGTGAGCGCCCACGGACCCGAGACTTTCTCGCGCCAAGACAGTGAATACTCCTGCGACGAAAAGCGCTGGAGTGTGGTGGTGCTGCTGATGATCTGCCACCCTTCGGTCCCGCCGCTGGTTCGGAGCGACACGCTGCGGCGGGGCGACGGCGTGAGTACGGCCACGCCGAACAGCCGGTGCGATTGGATTTCACCGGGACGGCTCAGGTTGTAGCGCACGCCGGTTTCGAGCAGGAGCGCCCGGGGCGCATACCATGCCAGCGACGAGGTGCCCGCTACGTCGTACAAGTCCGTGACCGATTTCACGTACGACCCGCCAGCGGTGGCTTGCCACTGTTTGCGATCGCCGAAGCGCACGCCGAGTGTTGCGTCGAGGCGCGCCTGCGGAAGAATCGCTGCGCCGCTGCCCACGGTTGCGCCGATCGCGTGAAAGAAATTGCCGGACCAGTCGTGTCGGTGCGTCACCCCGCCTTGAATGCCGCGTTCGCCGAATGCCTCGAGCGCCAGCACCTCGGCGTAGTAGGTGTCTCGCATCCCCGGCTTCACGCCGCGCAGGTAGATGCCAGACCAATCGCCGAAGTCGTTGGTGACGCGCTGCCGAAACGCATTCGTCTCGAACCACGCGCCGGGCAGGCCGCCTGGGAGGGGCGACTGGCTCTGAGCCGCGGTGGGCGCAGAGCTGCTCACCGCGGCGAGCAGCAGCGCAGAGATCCAGCGGCGTCGTGGCCGCTCGATGTGATCAGTCACGAGCAAGGCGCTCCAATGTGGCGTTCACCTGGGTATGGTCGAGACGGCGCGGCAAGCTGCGTTCAGGGGGGTGCCGGAGGAGCGTGCCGATCACCTCGGCAATGCGGAACGCTGCCTTGCCGTCACCAAATGGATTGCGCCCCGACGAGCGCGCCTGATAAAGCGTTTCGTCGGCGAGTAACTCGGAGGCGCGCGCAAGGATGGTGGTGGCGTTGGTTCCGACGAGTTCCCCAAAGCCGGCTTGCACCACCTCTGGCCGCTCGGTGCAATCCCGAAGAATCAGAATAGGCTTGCCGAACGACGGCACTTCCTCCTGGATCCCGCCGGAGTCCGAGAGGACGAAGTAGGAGCGCCGAATGACCTCGAGGAGATCCGGATACGGAATGGGCTCGAGCAAGTGAATGCGCGGGTTCGCGCCCAACCGATGGTGGACCACGTCGTGCACGCGAGGATTGAGGTGCACCGGAAAGATGATGTCGACGTCGTCGTGCATGTGCACGATCGCCTCGAGCGCATCGCAGATCGATTCGAGGTGATCACCGAGGGATTCACGGCGGTGCACGGTGGTGAGCAACACGCGACGCGTTCCCCAGGGCACGGCATTGAGGGCGGCGGTGTCGAACGTCTTCCGCGGCGGTACGGAGTGAATCGCGTCCACGACGGTATTGCCCGTGACGAAGATGTCCCCTTCGGGGATCCCTTCTGACACGAGGTTGTTGCGCGCCTCGCGTGTTGGTGCGAAGTGCACATTCGCCGTGCACGTGGCGATCCGTCGGTTGACTTCTTCCGGGAAGGGGCTCGACAGATCAAACGACCGCAGCCCAGCTTCGATGTGGCCTACGGGAATACCTTGATAGAAGGCGGCCAGCGCGGCGGCCGACACGGTGGACGTATCGCCTTGCACGAGTACGAATTCTGGCCGCGTCTCCAGAAAGCACTCCGTCAGTGCTGCCAGCGCGCGCGAGGTGAAGACGCCAAGATTCTGGCCGTTCTGCATGAGCCCGAGATCGACGTCTGGAACGATACCGAACACGTCGAGCGCCTGCTTCAGCATCTCGCGATGCTGCGTGGTCGCGATGACCATGGGTTCGAGATGCGGGTGCTGCCGGAGGGCCGCATAGACCGGCGCCATCTTGATGGCCTCCGGTCGGGTGCCAATGACGAGGCAGACACGGTGCACTTCGGCGGACTTCGTCATGGGCGGCAGGTAAGGCGCGCGTGCGCGGTGACAGTGCGAACAGTGGTGACCCTGGGCGGCGATGGACACCGTCGGGTCTGTCGAAAAGACGAGTTCTCGGTGTCAAGGTCACTCCACCGGTCTTATGTATTACAAGACGCCGCGTTAAAGCGTTGCTCTATAACAACAAAACAGGCGTCCCGTTACAGAAGGGGACGCCTGCTGGTCTTGCGCGCACCGGGTGCGCCGCTAGGCGCCCGCGGCCCCGCTGGTCCGCCGCCGGGATGCCACCCCGAGAGCGAGGAGACCGGCACCCATCAGAAGGAATGTCGATGGCTCAGGTACGGTCCACACGTCGAAGTTCGCATTGACGACCTGCTCACCGCCGAACGACATGCGGACGTTGTCTACCGCGCCATCCCACGGGAGCGGCCACTGGCTGCCAACTCCCACCCCTATGCCGATGACCTGGACATCGGCCCCGTAGAGACAGCCGTCCTCGCCGAAGAGACCCGAAGTGTTACTCGCGTCAACACCACCCTGCCACATAGACATCTGGGTGTTGCAGCTCCCCGACGCGCTGTAGCCCGCCACGCCGCCGATGTTGCCGACGTACCAGAAGTTGTCGTTCTGCATGCCGTCCTGCGCCACCCACTCATTGACCGGCGTGGGGCCGCCCAGTGCGCTCTGGTTGTAGTACCCTTCCCAGATGATTTCGCTGATGATCGTCACGTCGTCGCGCGTTTCGACCAGTTGAAGGCGCAGGACTGGAGTCTTGTAGCGCCAGTCGACGGGGTCGGTGCTGTCCCAGTCTGCGACGCCAGTGCGGAACCAGTCGAAGGACAACGACGAAAGGTCACGGAGGTTGCCGAAGCTCTGATCTTGCACCGCGAAGAGGGTATAGAAGGCGTAGTCGAGGTATCCCGTGCTGCCGTTGCCGACACCGGTCACGCCGAGCTGCAGCGATCCATTGCCCACGTTGCCGTAGCCACCGGAGCACGCTCCGATGCTGGCGAGCCCGCACGGCCGGTCGCTGGTCACGGCGGCGTAGCCGCTTCCCTGAAGATCAGGGGTCCAGTTCGGGGCATTGCCCTGTACGACGACACCGCCGTTCGATACGACCTGGCCCTGGGCGGCTAGCGTCACCGGCAGGACGAGGGTCGCGAGCAACATCTTGAAAGCCTTCATCGGACGTGACCTCTTCTATAATAAAAGAGCGCTTGAACAGAGAAGCGTTGGGCACCAGCGTCGGAAGCCTCGATAAGCAACCTACAGTGCATTCGCCATGCCAGAAGCGACCTCTGCCATACACTCAAAGTCACATCAGCGCGCGCTCTGCTGAGCGGGCACTCGACGTAACGCGAGTAAGCGCAACGCAGTGCACGGTAAATCTGGCGCTAGATCTGTTACGCCGAGCTTGCTGAGATTAGCGCACGGGAATGTGAAAGGCAACGCTCAGCTGTGGCAGCGCCGATACGCTTCTGTTGGTCATATGTTGCGCAAGTCCAGCAGTTTGTAGTGGTCGGGCACAGTGCGGGGAGGGGGCGGGCTCCCGGTGAGGGGCGAAGTACGGGCTGGCCTGTGAACTGGATGCGATCGACCGCTTGACATCTTTCCTAGGCTCCACCATGTTACCGATCTCCTCCGGAACGCCTAGGAATGGCAGGCCGTGTGGAAACCGTCGGCGATCTGCGGCCGGCACCTATGGGCCATCCTTCGGGATGGGGGCGGGAAAAGTTACTCTCGCACGCTGTACCGGCTTCGACGTCTGCGACGTTTGAAGCTCCCGACAAACAACGCAGCCAATTTAACGTCGGTTACGGAGTCTGCTGTTCTCTGTAGCCGGCGCGCTTGGGTCCCCATTCGCGCACCAGCGGCGAATGCACCCGGCGGCAGCGGATGGATACCGGTCTCGCGCAAAGGCGAGGCGACAGGTCCAGCCGTTTTTTTGCTGGTCCACTTTTCGTCAAAGATTGGCGCCGCGTAAGCGAGTCGCCGCCGAAAACTATGCCGCGTACGACCCCGCTTGAGCATTATCGCAATATCGGCATCATGGCCCACATCGATGCCGGTAAGACCACGACCACTGAGCGCATCCTCTACTACACGGGGAAGTCGCACAAGATTGGTGAAGTCCATGACGGCGCCGCCACCATGGACTGGATGGAGCAGGAACAGGAGCGCGGTATCACGATCACGTCGGCCGCGACGACCTGCTTCTGGCAGCGCCATGGGCAGAGTGACGCCACGGGCGAAGGCCCGGAGTATCGCATCAACATCATCGACACGCCGGGCCACGTGGACTTCACCGTCGAAGTGCAGCGCTCTTTGCGCGTGCTCGACGGCGCGGTGACGCTGCTCGATTCCGTCGCCGGCGTCGAGCCGCAGACGGAAACGGTGTGGCGTCAGGCCGACGGCTATGCGGTGCCGCGCATGATCTTCGCGAACAAGATGGATCGCGTCGGTGCGAATTTCGAGCGTTGCGTCGCGATGATTCACGACCGGTTGTCCAAGAGCGCGCAGCCGCTCCAGCTCCCCGTGGGTTCGGGCGAACTGTTCACCGGTCACCTCGACGTGATCGAACGCAAGCAGTACATCTTTGACGAGCAGACGCTCGGCAAGACGTTCACGGTGACGGACATCCCGGCCGAGTACCATGACGCCGTGGAAGAAGCCCGTCACAAGCTCATCGACACCGTCGTGGAATACGACGAGGCGTTGATGGAGAAGTATCTGGCTGGTGAAGAGCTGTCGGTGACCGAGATCCGCAAGGCGATCCGCATCGCGACGTGCGCGGGCAAGTTCATTCCGATTCTGTGCGGCGCCTCATTCAAGAACAAGGGTGTGCAGGCGTTGCTCGATGCGGTCATCGACTTCCTGCCGGCGCCGCTCGACGTGCCCGCGATCAAGGGACATCTGCCGGACCAGGACGACACGTTCGTCGAGTGCCCGGTGACCGATGACGCGCCGTTCGCTGGCCTCGCCTTCAAGATTGCCACCGACCCGTTTGTCGGGAAGCTGACGTTCTTCCGCTGCTACTCGGGCGTACTCACGTCGGGCTCGTACGTCTACAACAGCACGAAGAACAAGCGTGAGCGGGTTGGCCGTCTGTTGCAGATGCACGCCAACAAGCGTGAAGAAATCCCCGAAGTGCGTTGTGGCGACATCGCCGCGGCGATCGGCCTGAAGGACACGCGGACCGGCGACACGATGTGCACGGAAGACGCGCCGATCATCCTCGAAGCGATGAAGTTCCCGGCCCCCGTCATCGACGTCGCCATCGAGCCGAAGACGAAGGCGGACCAGGACAAGCTGGCGATCGCCCTGCAGAAGCTGGCCGAAGAAGATCCGACGTTCCGTGTGCGCTCCGACCCGGAAACGGGCCAGACGATCATCGCCGGCATGGGCGAGCTTCACCTCGAGATCATCGTCGATCGTATGCAGCGCGAGTTCAAGGTCGACGCGAACGTGGGTCGCCCGCAGGTGGCCTATCGCGAAACGATCAAGAAGCGCGTCGAAAAGATCGAAGGCAAGTTCATCCGGCAGTCGGGTGGTAAGGGTCAGTACGGCCATGTGGTCATTAACATGGAGCCGAGCGAGCCGGGTCAGGGCTTCGTGTTCGAAGACAAGGTCGTCGGTGGTGTGATTCCTCGTGAATTCATCGGCCCGACCGAAGCGGGTATCAAGGAAGCGTTGGATACGGGTGTGCTCGCGGGCTACCCGGTGGTGGACATCAAGGTGCAGCTGGTGTACGGCTCGTACCACGATGTCGACTCGTCGGAAATGGCGTTCAAAATCGCTGGCTCGATGGCATTCAAGGAAGCGGCGCGTCTCGCGAATCCGTGTCTCCTTGAGCCGGTGATGAAGGTCGAGGTCGTGTGCCCGGAAGCGTACATGGGCGACGTCCTCGGTGACCTGTCCTCGCGTCGCGGCAAGATCGGCGGCATGACGCAGCGCGGCGAGGCGCAGGTGATCTCGGCGAGTGTCCCACTTTCCGAGATGTTCGGTTACTCGACCAAGCTGCGCAGCATGTCGCAGGGGCGAGCGGTCTACTCGATGGAGTTCGCACTCTACGAGGAAGTGCCGAAGTCGAAGGCCGAAGAGATCATCAGCAAGGTGAAGGCGTAAGCCTCACCCACTCATTCACTACCCAATTACAAGAACCGAACCATGGGCAAGGCAAAGTTCGAGCGGAACAAGCCGCACGTGAACGTGGGAACGATCGGCCACGTCGACCACGGCAAGACGACGACGACGGCTGCTCTCACGAAGATCTCGGCGGAATCCTACGGCACGAAGTACATCGCGTACGACGAAGTCGCCAAGGCGTCCGAGTCGCAGGGTCGTCGTGACTCCACGAAGATCATGACGATCGCGACGTCACACGTCGAGTACGAGACGGAAAACCGTCACTACGCGCACGTGGACTGCCCGGGCCACGCCGACTACGTGAAGAACATGATCACGGGTGCGGCGCAGATGGACGGGGCGATCCTGGTCGTGTCCGCCGTCGATGGTCCGATGCCGCAGACGCGTGAGCACATCCTCCTGGCTCGCCAGGTGAACGTGCCCTCGGTCGTGGTGTTCCTGAACAAGTGCGATCTCGTTGAAGACGAAGAGCTCCTCGACCTCGTCGAGCTCGAAGTGCGCGAGCTGCTCTCGAAGTACAACTATCCGGGCGACGACGCGCCGGTGATCCGCGGCTCCGCGATCAACGCGATCAATGGCGACCCGAAGTGGGTTGCTGAGTTCATGAAGTTGTACGAGGCGCTGGACAACTACATCCCGCAGCCGATGCGTGAAGTGGACAAGCCGTTCCTCCTCCCGGTCGAAGACGTGTTCTCGATCACGGGTCGTGGTACGGTGGCGACGGGACGTATCGAGCGCGGCATCGTGAAGGTCGGCGAAGAAGTGCAGGTCGTCGGCTACAACAGCGAGCGCAAGACGATCGTGACCGGCGTCGAAATGTTCCGCAAGCTGCTGGACGAAGGACAGGCCGGTGACAATGTCGGTCTCCTCCTCCGTGGCATCGACAAGAAGGAAATCGAGCGCGGCATGGTGTTGGCCAAGCCGAACTCGATCAAGCCGCACACGAAGTTCCTGGCCGAGGTGTACGTCCTCACGAAGGAAGAGGGTGGCCGCCACACGCCGTTCTTCAAGGGCTACCGTCCGCAGTTCTACTTCCGCACGACGGACGTGACGGGCACCATCGAGCTTCCCGAAGGGATGGAGATGGTGATGCCGGGCGACAATATCCAGATGACGATCGAACTGATCATCCCGATCGCGATGGAAGAAGCGATTCGCTTCGCCATCCGCGAGGGCGGTCGTACGGTCGGCGCCGGCGTCGTCACCAAGATCCTCGCCTAATCAGAAACACCAGGTGGGCAGTGGTCGGTTCGTATGAATCGGCCACTGTGTACCGGGTGGATCTCTACCAGGAATTCAGATGGCTGGCCGCATTCGTATTCGCCTCAAGGCTTTTGACCACGCCGTGATCGACCAGGCGTCGGCCGATATCGTTCGCACCGCTGAAAAGACGGGCGCGTCGGTGTCGGGTCCGATTCCTCTTCCCACGAAGACGCAGCGTTGGACGGTGCTCCGCTCGCCGCACGTGGACAAGAAGTCGCGCGAGCAGTTCGAACTGAAGACGCACAAGCGCGTGATCGACATTCTCGATTCGCGTCCCGGTACGGTTGACGCGCTGACGAAGCTCGATCTCCCGGCTGGTGTCGACGTCGAAATCAAGGTGGAGTAGTCGCAGGTCGTCGTTCGCAGGTGCAGGGTGAGTACAGAGGGCATCGCATAGGGCGTTGTCCTCCTCAGTCCAACGGTGAGGCTCTTCGGATCCCCCGCGACTCGTACGGAGCAGACTTTTCATGATCGGCATTATCGGCAAGAAGCTGGGTATGACCCAGCTGTTCAACGAGCAGGGGCAGCAAGTGCCCTGCACCGTGGTGGAGGCCACGCCCAATCCCGTCGTGAAGGTGATGACGCAGGAGAAGGCGGGGTTTGCCGCGGTGGAGCTCGGGTACGGCGAGCAGAGGCTCGCACGTGAGAATAAGAAGGGTGAGCGCACGCCGCGCGGACGTCGCGCGACGCAGGCGGAAGTCGGACATGCGAAGAAGGCGGGGCTTAGCGCGCCGCCGGCCGTCCTCCGTAGCTTCCGTCTCGACGACGCCCCGGGGAAGAATCCGGAGGCTCCGACGTACACGGTGGGCGATACCATCACGGTCGGTATCTTCGCGCCTGGCGAAAAGGTCAAGGTCGAAGGCACCTCGAAGGGCCGTGGATTCCAGGGCGTCGTGAAGCGTTATGGCTTCCATGGCGGCCCGAACACGCACGGTAACACGAAGCACCGCAAGCCGGGCTCGATCGGCGCGGGCACAGATCCGTCGCGCGTTATCAAGGGCAAGAAGATGCCGGGCCAGTACGGCAATGTCCGTCACACGGCCATCGGCATTCGCATCGAGAAGATCGATGCTGAGCGCAACCTTATTTATCTGCGCGGCAGCGTGGCGGGGCCGACCAACGGCATCGTCTTCGTGCGGAAGCAGAGCTGATCATGACCACGGAAACTCAGACCTTTCAGGCGCCTGTGTACACGGCGCAGGGCAAGCCGGGCGGTACGCGCCAGCTGCCCGAGGGCTTGTTCGACGGCACGGTGAACGTGCCGGTCATGCACCAGGCGGTCAAGGCGTTTCTCGCCAACCGTCGCCAGGGCACGGCCAAGACCAAGACGCGCGGTGAGGTGACGGGCGGTAACCAGAAGCCGTGGAAGCAGAAGGGCACCGGTCGCGCCCGTCAGGGCTCGATCCGCGCGCCGAACTGGCCGGGTGGCGGTACCGTGTTTGGTCCGATCCCGCG
>Ga0114970_10003221_pt1 | contig 12049 bp, 9 predicted proteins | sample M_140205_XF_Meta_FD_87030 | JGI IMG/M metagenome (GOLD analysis project Ga0114970, IMG submission 87030) | Freshwater microbial communities from Lake Montjoie, Canada to study carbon cycling - M_140205_XF_MetaG | ecosystem: Environmental > Aquatic > Freshwater > Lake | place: Lake Montjoie... | reverse complement strand
ACTTTGTTAAGTTGGGCAACAGTGCCGCAGCTCAGCCGGGGGTTGTCCGCAACCGGAAAACGTAATTCGGAGCCGTCTTCCATAAGAACGATCATCGCCGGAGCAGAGTAATAGACTCGCTTTGCTCTATTTTCCGAAGTGCTCATGCCATTTATCCACAATCAACTGTCTGTTGTGTTGCGCAAGTTGCTGGGCTTTGGCCAAGTCAGCGAGCCTGAATCCGCGTGACTCCCGTAACTCGACACCGCTCAGAACATCAAAGATTGCTTCAGCGCCCGCCTTCACGACATGGACATGGACCGGTTCATGGTCGTTACTGTAGAAGCCAAAGCGAAGTCCGTCTTTTTCGAAGACTTTCGGCACAACTGTTACTCACGTCGCCCGAGTCTTCCAAGCATCGACGATTTGTTTGACTGTCTCCTCGAGCGAGATGGTGATGTCCCACGCAGGGTAGTCGCGGCGCATTTTGTCGAGGTTGCTGATGTAGCAGATGTGGTCACCGATGCGATTTTCGTCGACGTAAGTGTAAAGCTGCTTTTTGCCGGTGAAGCGCTCGGTGATGGCAAAGGCTTCGAGGATGGAGCACGAGTTGTCGCGTCCGCCGCCAATGTTGTAGACTTCGGCCACGCGAGGAGCCTTGAGGAATTCCTCGATGAAGCGAGCGACATCATAGCTGTGGATGTTGTCGCGGACCTGTTTCCCTTTGTAGCCGTAAACTTTGTATTCCTTGCCCTCGAGGTTGCATTTCACGAGATAGCTGAGGAAACCGTGCAACTCGACACCGGAGTGGTTTGGCCCGGTGAGGCACCCACCGCGCAGGCAGCAACTGGGCATATCGAAGTAGCGTCCGTATTCCTGCACCATGATATCCGCCGCGGCCTTCGACGCTCCGAAGAGCGAGTGCTTCGACTGGTCGATGGAAAAATCCTCGGCGATACCGTCGGCATAAGCCGGATCGTCATAGTCCCACCGAGTCCCCAACTCCTGGAGCTTGATGAAATTCGGACGGTCGCCATAGACCTTGTTGGTCGACATATGGACGAAGGGCGAGGCAGGGCACGAACGCCGGACAGCCTCGAGGAGGTTGAGCGTGCCCACCGCATTGGTATCGAAGTCATCGAATGGGATGGCGGCCGCGCGGTCGTGACTTGGCTGTGCGGCAGCATGAACGATGGTGTCGGGCTTGAGAGACTGAATAAGGTCGAGCACTCCCGCTCTATCACGGATGTCGAGTTCGTGGTGCCGGAAACCAGGGATGAGGTCCCCCAGCCTCTTCTGGTTCCAACGCGTGTCGCCCGGAGTTCCGAAGAACACGGCACGCTGGTTGTTGTCGAGTCCATGGATCTCCCAGCCCTGGCCAGCGAAATGCAGACAGACTTCGGATCCAATGAGCCCGGATGAACCGGTCACGAGCATTTTTTTCATAAGAGCAGGGAGCGGGGAGTTTGGAGTTGAGAGCTAGAAGGAATTAGGCACCAAAAGGAGTTGACGATCGTCGCTTCCCGGTTGCGGTAGCCAGCAAACAGCACCGCGAAATCCTAAGCGCCGATTTCCTTGCGGAAATAATCTATCGTCCGCTCAATCCCCTCGGCGAGAGGAACGGCTGGCTCCCAGTGGAGATATTTGCGGGCCAGGGAAATATCGGGCTGGCGCTGCTTGGGATCGTCCGCGGGCAGATCGCGGTGGACGATTTTCGATTTGCCGCCCACTTTCTCGAGGACGATTTGGGCGAGTTCCATCATGGTGAATTCGCCCGGATTGCCCAGATTCACCGGCCCGACAGTTTCCGTTTGTTCCATCAAGCGCAGGAATCCTTCAATCAGGTCGTCAACATAGCAGAACGAGCGGGTCTGCGAACCATCGCCGTAAATGGTGATGTCTTGGCCCCGCAGCGCTTGGACGATGAAGTTGGAGACCACTCGGCCATCGTCGGGATTCATGCGAGGACCATACGTGTTGAAGATGCGCACGACGCGGATATCCACGCCGTTCTCGCGATGGTAGTCGAAAAAAAGCGTCTCGGCACAGCGCTTCCCTTCGTCGTAGCAGGAACGGCGACCGATCGGGTTGACGTTGCCCCAGTAGCTCTCCGGTTGGGGATGGACGGCAGGGTCGCCGTAGATTTCTGAGGTGGAGGCCTGGAAGACGCGGGCCTTGACGCGTTTGGCCAGTCCGAGGCAATTGATCGCTCCCATGACCGATGTCTTGGTCGTCTTGATCGGATTGTATTGGTAATGCGGCGGCGATGCGGGACAGGCCAAATTGTAAATCCGGTCGACCTCATATTTAAACGGGTCAATGACATCATGGCGCACCAACTCGAACCGGGGATGGCCGAGCAGTTCCATGATGTTGGCGCGGCGGCCGGTGAAAAAGTTATCGAGGCAGAGCACCTCGTGCCCCTGGTCGACCAAACGATGGCAAAGGTGGGAGCCGAGGAACCCGGCGCCTCCGGTGACGAGAATTCTCATGGGTCAGGTATGGGTATTGGTGCAGCGACAGCGGTCAGGAGACGGGATGCTTGCCGATGGCGAAAACACGGAAACCGAGATTTTCCAGATCAGCACGCGGCAGGATGTTGCGTCCGTCGAAAACAAAGGCGGGCTTGTGCATCCCCTCGTAAATAGCCGGGAAGTCGAGGGTCTTGAACTCATCCCATTCGGTCAGCACGGCCAAAGCGTGCGCGCCCTGTGCCGCCTCTTCCGCGGACTTCGCCACGACGAGCCTGGGCTCGTCCTTTCCGGCGCCGAGAACATCCCGCTTGATCTCGTCGGCAGACACCTGTGGATCATAGACCACCACGGTGGCATTCTCCTCAAGCAGACCTTGCACCACCGAGATAGCAGCGGATTCCCTCGTGTCGTTGGTATCCTTCTTGAAGGCGAAACCCAGCACACCGATGCGCTTCCCGGAGACGGTATTGAAAAGCGTGTGGACGATTTTTTGGGTGAACCGGTTCTTTTGCCAGTCGTTCATCCGCACCACGCCCTCCCAATAGCTGGCGACTTCCGGCAGCCCAAATTGGCCGCACAGGTAGACGAGGTTGAGGATGTCTTTCTGGAAGCAGGAACCCCCGAAGCCGACGGAAGCCTTGAGGAATTTGGGGCCGATTCGTGAATCTGTGCCGATGGCATGGGCGACCTCGTCGACGTCCGCCCCGGTGGCTTCGCAGAGCGCGGAGATCGAGTTGATCGAGGAGATCCGCTGCGCAAGGAAGGCATTGGCGACAAGTTTCGACAGTTCAGATGACCACAGGTTCGAGGTGATGATCCGCTCACGGGGAACCCATCGGCCATAGACATCGACAAGCGTGGCGACGGCTTTAGCGCCTTCGGGCGTGCGTTCTCCGCCGATGAGGATGCGGTCAGGTTTCTGCAGATCGGCGATGGCCGTTCCCTCGGCGAGAAACTCGGGGTTGGAGAGCACCTGGAAGCTGCCATTGCGTGAATTGGCGCGCAGGATGGTCAGCATCGCCTGCGCTGTCCGCACCGGGATGGTACTTTTCTCCACGATGATTTTCGGACCCTCCGCAACTGCAGCAATCATGCGCGCAGCACTTTCGATGTAGCGCAGATCGGCAGCTCGACCGGCCCCGATCCCGTAGGTCTTGGTGGGCGTGCCGACGCAGACAAAGATAATATCACCCGAGCGAATGGCGCCCTCCACGTCGGTCTTGAAGTGAAGATTGCGCCCGCGCGCACTGCGCACAATCTCGTCGAGGCCGGGTTCATATATGGGCAGCGTATCGGAGTTCCAAGCCGCGATGCGCTCGGCGTTCGGGTCGACGACCGTCACCTCGATATCGGGGCACTTTGCGGCGATCATGGCCATGGTCGGACCGCCGACGTAGCCGGCTCCAAGACAGGTTATTTTCATAAAAACGAAGGATCTTTCTAGCTTCGGGAGGGGTGCTTTGGAAGCGGGAAATGTGGTTTGGTCGCGAGCGCCTTGATCACTGGCAGCACCCGTGAAAAAAACTTCTGCCAGCCCGCGATCTGCTTGAGGCGGTCTTTTTGGAAAGCTGCGTCCGGCGAGGATGCATCGATGCTCTCGCGGAGTTGGCGGATGTGGGCCGCGCCGTTATGCACGTGCGGCTGGATCTGGTTGCGCAGGAAACCCGTAGCCAAGGTGCGCAAACGAAATTCCGCACGAAAGTGCTCTTTTCTCACCCCCGGCAGGGTGACGCCTTCGACCGCCCCCAGATCACGAAGCCAGCGGATCCCGTCAAACGTCGACCCGCGACTGATCCCTAGACGATCACCAATGTCATCTAGGCTTAGTGGATCCGAGGTTGTGAAGAGAAGCCCGTAGATTTGCGCAACGGAACGCGGCAGGCGCAGGACGGTTGCCGCCCGCACGAAAAGGGCGATGGTTTCCACCTGGAAGGGATTCAACTTCACACCCGCCTCACTGTCGGACATTTGTTTACTCACGGCAACAGAGGACAAGCTGCCGCACTTGGTCAAAACATGGCGTTTGGCCCGCGGATGGCATGCTTTCGGTACGGTCAACAGGAACCAGCCCGCTGACGCCTAGGCTAAGAATGGCCTAAAGCTCGATTTATTCAATAAAAAATGAATAAACTTTCCCGCCTCGCCTCTCCGTTTACGGAGGACGTTTCAGATTGTGGGGTCGGCCGAGGCGGGTGAATCCCCGTAGACGCCCTTGCCCCCGTAGGCACCGTAGGCCCGGTAGGCGTAGGCATAGTAGGAACCGCGACCGTGCCGGACACCGTTCAGCACGACGCCCACGGGCGGGGTGCCAGCCTCGACCAAGAGACGCGAAGCCTGAGCGGTGGCCTTGCTCGGAGAATGTCCTGCGCGGGCGATCAGGCAGATCGCATCGGCAAAAGGCGCGAGGAGCAGTGGGTCTCGCACGGCGAGCACCGGCGAGGAGTCAATGACGATTCGATCATACTTCGACTTCAGTTCATCCACCAATTCCTTGAGATGCTCATAGGTGAGAAGTTCGGAGGGGTTGGGAGCAATCCCGCCCGCCGACAGCAACCAGAGGTTAGCGACTTTTGTCGGCACAACAGCCTGCTCCAGACTGGCGTGCCGGAGCAGGACTTCCGACAGGCCCGGCTTGATATTTTCGCCAAAGATCATCTTGGAGACAGACGGCTTACGGAGGTCGGCATCGATGAGCAGCGTCTTCAGATCCTGTTGCGCGAGGATCGCGGCAAAATTGCAACTGTTGAATGTTTTGCCTTCGCCGGGAATGGCGCTTGTGATCAGAAACACGCGGTTTTTGTCACGGCCCGAAATATGAGACAGGGTCGCACGCATCGTCCGAAAAGCCTCGGCGACCAAGCCGCGGCGGTCCCGCATGCTAGTCAGCATGGCACCGCCACCGCCCTGCAAGGGAGGCTGCTTGAGGCGCGGCACGGTGGCCACGACACTAAGGCCGATGCGTTGCTCAACCTGTTCGATGGTGCGTAACGAGGGATCAAGATAGTTCAAGCCCAGAACCGCACCGATGCCCGCCGCCAAGCCGCCGACCAACCCGAGAAGGATGAACTTGACCGTCTGACTGGGAACGATGCTGGCACCGCGGGCATGCTCTTGGACGGTGATGGACTGGTTGGTCAAGCCGCTGGTCACATCGACTTCCTTGAGCCGGGCGAGCACGGAGTCGTAGAGAGCACGGTCGGCGTCCAGATTGCGCGAGAGCGTGTTGTATTCGACGGATTTTCCGGTGATGGTCAGCAGGCGCTGCTCCGCATCGGCCCGCTTCAACCGCAAGGTTTCCAACTGCGTCTCCGCTTGGGACCGGCGCGCCTCGAGCTGTCCGATCACCTCGACGACAAGCTTGGCCATATCTCCGCGCAAGACTTCCAGGCGGGTCTTGGTTGCCGTGTGCGCCGGATGCCCCTCACGGTAGCGGCGAGCCATTTCGTCCAAATCCCGATCAAGAGCAGCCACCTGCGCGTTGAGGGCAGCGACCCGCGGGTCGGCGCTCACGCTGGGTAGCCGCATAAGTTGCTCGGTGTCGCCACCTAAACCCGCGACGGAATTGAGATCCGCGTCGAGTTGCCGGGTAAATCCTTCGAGTTGCTGGATTTCGACGCTCGACTGATCGAGGGCATCCTGCGCCTCGCGCAGCATGGTCTCCAACGAAGCGGCGCGTTCCCTCTCGCGGAAGCTCTGCAGGGCTTCCTCCGAGAGCCTGAGCTTGGCGCCGAGCCTCTCCGCTTCTTCGACCAAAAATTGCGAGGCCGCTTTGCTTGCCTCTGAGGTTTGTTCAAGGAGCACCCGCAGATATTCATCGGCATAGCCGTTGGCCAGCTTGGTCGAGATGGCAGGGTCGGGAGAGCGGGACACGATATCAATGAGGCGGGTCAGCTCACGGTAAGTCCCGCGCACGAATCCGTAGGGCGCAAGAAGCTTACCCGCGGCAGCCGCCGTGGTCAGTTCGCCATCCTTGTCCTTGTTCCATTTGATAGCGGCCACAAACGCAGGATCGTTGGCAAGTTCCAGACGCTTGGCCACCCGCTCAGCCATGGGGTAGCCGTTGATGGTTTCAACGATCGTGTTAATCATGTCGATCGAGCGCACTTCGTCATTACGGACGGACTGCATCTGGCCGTTGAGCACTTTCTCCGTCTGTTGCTCGATGAACAGAACCGCCCTCGCGCCGTACAGAGCCTGCTCGCGGCTGATGAGGAAGGCGCTGAGGATGCCGCCGAGGAGGAGGAAGAGGCAAACCAGCCACCAGCGCTCGGCGATGACATGGAGGTAAAACCGCCAGTCGAAAGGCTCGGACTTCTCCGATGAAACATCAAAGGGATCGGATGGTGCGTTCTTACTCATATCGGCTAAGGTTCAAAACCAGCTTTCCGAAACTGTGATCACATCGCCGGGCTGGATCTCGATGGGCATTTCCTTGCCATCGGCCATGCGCTTGGTGTTTGCACGGATCGCGTTGACAGTTCCCTTTTCCTTGCGCTGGATCGTCACGCGACTGCGGTCAGCCACGCGAGTGAAACCGCCAGCCAGCCCGATCGCTTCGAGGATATCCATGCGCTCGCCACCTTGCAGTTCATAGCTGCCCGGCCGGGTGATCTGTCCCATGATGGTAAATTTCCTTTGGGCGTACTTGACCACGTTGAGGAAAACCTGCGGATTGACCAAAAACTGCTTGTCATAAAGCCCCCGCAGCAGTTCACGCGCATCACGGATGGTGAGGCCGGCGAGAGAGACCTCCCGGACCAACGGAAGCTGAACACTCCCATCCCGGGCAATGATCGCTTGAGTGGTCAATTCGGGCTCGCGGAATACGTTAAGTTCGATCACATCGCCGATGACGAGGATGTAGTCGCTTTCGCCCGAGGAGAGCGCGGTTGCCGGGCCGGTGCTCACCGTGGGCGGAGGTGCCGGGGCCGCGACGGCTTGGACGGCTGGGGCTGGGGCGGGCGCGGTCGTAACCGTAGGCGTTCCAGCCGGGCGGACTTTCTGAGGCGAGGGCGCGTCAACACCCTTGGTGGAATCCTCTGCGCCGCAGGGCGAGGCGAGCAGCCCCAGAACAGCAATAATATAAGCCAAGTGTCGCATCGGGAGTGACAGGGTATTAGTAGTTGGCGGACTCAGAAAATCAAGTTCAATCCGATCGACCCAACGGTTTGCGGCGAGTTGTTCTGCGACCCGCCGGTGCCAGTCATGGCATTGCCGGTCGATGACCAGATGCTCGCCTGCCAGTAGAGCCAGGAGTTGAGATCCCACCGGAGCCCGATCGAGGCGAAGGAGTAATCCGTCGTTTCCCCGTTCTGCTGATCCTCGGAGAGAGCCACGTTTTCGGTCTGTTGCCACCCTCCGGAAAGGCTCACGGTGACCTTGGAGAAAAAGCGCTGCTGCAGCGTGGCCACCAGACCGCGGTTCACTTGATACTGGTCGATGGTGGTGATGGAAAACTGCTGCGTTTGATAAATAGAAAAGTTCGCCGATGTGGTTTCACGCGGAGTCCAAGTTGCCTGCAATCCAAAACTCGGAACGATGTCTGTCCCCTCAAGGCTGCCATAGGCCCGCACCCGGGTTTTTTCCGTAGGCGTGTAGTCAACGTCAAGGTTGTACACGGGGCGGAAGCCGTTGTAGGCCGAATTGGTGATGCCGCTGCTAGTGACATAGCCGACCCCAAGCCCGCTGGTCACCAGCAGTTTGGACATCAGGCTGTGCTTGGCGGTCAGTAAAAATTCAGCGCCCTGACGGGATGTGGTGTAAGTCGTTGTGTTCGTCATCGGGGTCGGTGCCAGCACAGGCGCCGGTGCAACCACCGTCTCTTCGCCAGTTTCGGGATCTACCACAGTTGCCGGTTGCAATGGCGGGGGTGCCGGCGGAAGCGAGACAGATGTGGTCAGGATCGATTGCGAGGAGTAGACCGCATTGGCCCTGACACCGAGTGTGGTCTTGCCCGAGTAAAGCCAGTCTAGAGCGGTCCCGAGGCTGAGGTCATAGGCATTGCCTCCGGAGTTGTTGTCGTCACCATAGCGCGTGACGAAAGCATCTCCCCCGAGAAACATTCCGTAGGTGAGAAACTCGTTGAGGAGGTAGCTCCAATCCCCGTTAAGCTGCCCGCTGAGCGTCGTGGTGTTGGCCCCAGCGTCGATGTTCTGCCCCTGGCCCATAGATGCCGAGGCGCGCAGATTGGCTTGATGGCGGCGGCCGACTTGGGTGAGTCCCAGACGCAATGTCTGGTTAAATGGGTTGCGGGTATTTCCGGATTGCGCGCTGGTGTAGTCCGGATTGAGGTAATAGACATACCCTCCTCCATAGCCGAGCGAAAGGGTCAGGGGCCCGAAGTCACGGGTATAATCCAAGCCCAGAGAGGGAGCAAAGTAGGAACTACTGGTGGCGGATTCATTGGTGGATGTCGTGGTGCCATTGTAGTTGCGGTTAGAATATTCCCACCCGGCACCGAGCCCGGGCATGATGCGCAGTGAACCGATGTAAAGACCATTTTCCAGCTTGGAAGCCAGATCAGTCACCGGCTGGATGCCATCGGTGGCATACGCTGATTGATCAATCACCCGGTCGGCCTGCGGCCCGACCCACTGGGACCGAAACACCGCTTCGCTCACCGTCTGAGGTGGGGCTATACCTTGACCGAAACTGGGATCGGCACACAAAACCAGAGCCACCGCCAAAGCAACGCAGGCAAACAACGAGCACAAACTACTTCTTCGGTTCAGCATGACAAACCCTCTCTATTGCCGCAAAGCAGGCGTGGAGGCCAGCCGAGAAGCGGCCTGCCACGCGGCGTCCCAGTCTCCCTCAGCCGCATACCAGGCAACCGCCACGGAGAGCTTGGTGGGGTCGGGAGGCTGCGAGGACACCGCCTCTTGCAGGAGACGACGCACCGCGACACTGTTGCCCTGCGTCTCGAGTTCGGACAGCTCCGCACCCAGTTTCCCCAGCCCGCGGCCCCGCGATTCGAGTGGCACAGATGCCGCCTGCGCCACAAGACCAACGGCTCGGGATTTGTCGCCGGCCGCCGCATAATAAGTCGCCAAAGGCCGCCAGTAAGGCCCCGTCCCATCACCCGCCTGGCGAGCCTCCATGTAGGACACGGCACGGGATGCATCCGGCAGCGCGACCCAGCGATCAAGAAAAACGACCTGCTGCTGCGGCGGAATTCCCGCAAGAAAGGCCTCGGGGTTGGACAGCTTCGAGATCCACTCGGAAGCCGCCGTAGGCGAGGCCCCATGGAACCATTCCGCGGTCAGGAGCGGATTGCCCTCAACACCTTGGAGCAGTCGCATCTGCGCCTCGGGATGTTCTTTGAGGCTCGACAGTCCGCTCTGCAAATAGCCGAGCGGGAGGGTCGGGTCCCGCGACGCGACCAAAGAGGCACGACGAATCGCCACCACCCACGCTTCCGCCTCACGGGTTGGATCCATACCCTTCCAGAGGACCGCCTGCGCAGAGGCCACCTGCGGCAGGACCGGTTCCACGAGGCGCGCCGCAGCCATGGAGTCGGCGATTTCCTGTTCGATATCGAGGAAATATCTCTGGTATCCGGTGAGCCAATAATAGCTCTCGTACATGAGCGGAAATGCCTGGACCAGCTCCTTGGCCTTCGACTCCGCATCCTCCCATTGTTTGGCGTCGGCCAAACTCTGCAATTCGCGATTGAAAATTTCCACGCGGTACGGCGCCGGGTGTCTGCTCTCGTATTTGTCACGGGCAACAAAGATCCCGGCTGCGAGCAGGACCAGGCCGAGGAATGAGTAGACCATCCGCACAAGCGCAGGCCTTTTGATGGCGAGGCCCGAGGAAGGAACCGATGTCATCGCCACGACGAGTAGAAACCACCCCAAAGCAAAACGGTGCCACGGCACATCGATCGCGGCGTGCGCCACTGCGGCACCCACCGCGCTCGCGACCGTCCAACGAAGCGGACCATCTACCGTCGTGCGCGCCCGCCAGCAGCGCAGCAGAAACCAAAAGACCAGCGCCGCGAGCGCGGCGGCCGAGGGAATCCCGGTCTCGGCCGCGACCATCAGCCAGTCGCTCTCCGGATGTAACACCTTGGCGGCGCGCGAGGAATCCTTGCGGTACTGGGGAAAAACTCCGGCGAACTGTCCTAGACCGATGCCGGTCAGCGGAAAATCCGCGATGAGCCGCGAAGTATCGCGGGCGATAGGCTGCCGGAAATCCACTTCGGCAACGTGATCCTCGCCCACCTTCACGGCTGAGGCGGAATGCCACAGCGCAGCCAAGCGGTCACGCACTGTGCTGCCGCCCAGAGCAAAGAGCAGCACCGAAAAAGCCGCAAGGACCGCCAGGGCGATATGGATATCGCGGCGCGCGCGGCCGTGCGCAGCGCCGATCACCCACAGGACCAGGCCGAAGGCGAGGAAGACGACGCCCGCTCGGGATGTGGAAAAAAACAGGAGCCCGGCCAGCGGGGGTGCCGCGCACAATGCCGCGAGCGCCGCCGCGGCCCGATTGCCGCTGACCACCTCCCACTGCATGAGGCCAAAGGAAACAATAGCCCCGACAAAAAGCAGCGTGGCCGTGTGGTTGCGGTTCGGCAGGAGACCGAAATCAGCGCCACCCGCGAAAGGATACCTCCAGCCGGTTTGCCGCGCCATGATCGACAAGACCGCGTAAATGGCAACGACCAGCGCCACCGCATGGAGGAACAACGCGAGGCTGCGTCCGGCCAAGGGATTCGAGAGCAAGAACGACCCGACCAGACACGAGGCGACAAGCATCCACCACCAGAACCAACCAAGCCACGGTTGCGGTGAGATCGAATCAGCCAAGGGCACCAATCCCGATTGAGCCAGGGCCGCGCGCCACGAAGGCACCGGCCAGTATGTCTGCGGAAGGAAGGCCAACAAAGCCAGGGTACAGAAGGCCAAGGCGAGCAGGAGAGGAAACCAGCCGGGACGCACCGCAGGCCGACCGATCAATAGCGCCAAACCGGCACTGAGCGGAAAAACGGCTGCGGCCCAGACGTCCTGCGTCCCGGTGATGAATACCGCAACGGTTGCCCCCGCCAGCAGTAAAAGCGACGGGATCAGGCTACGGTAAGGAAATTCTGCTGAGTCCACACTGGAGAGATACCCAGCCATCCCTTGTGGGGCGAGCCCAGAACTAGGTTCAAGCGCCTTCGACGGACTATGGCCAAGCCACGCACCCCCTTTTCGCGTGGTCGCCGACACCTAAGGCTGCAAAACGGACTCCAGCCTCATAAACAGTTTCGACTCGGAAGCGCGGTCGGTTTGAAAGATCTGCCGCTGGCAGCCATCGGGCGAGTCGGTCTGATCGTCCGGTATGGTGACAAGCACTCCATTGTTACTCCACACACCGGGAACAGCCAAGTTGGCCGCCCGAAAACCAGTCGTCGTCAGATTCGTGTCGTTCGTTCGGATGATGGCGATGATGGCAAGATGACTCGTGCTGACCACGGTGGTGGGAGGAACTCCATCGTTGTTGGTGGGACCGCTCGCTCCACCCACGGCATAAAGCGCAAGCGTCTCGGGAGTGAGCAGCGCACCGCCAGCCCATGAGGCGAAAGTGCTGCCAGCGGGCGTAGGCGTCGGTGT
>Ga0114970_10003218_pt1 | contig 12058 bp, 10 predicted proteins | sample M_140205_XF_Meta_FD_87030 | JGI IMG/M metagenome (GOLD analysis project Ga0114970, IMG submission 87030) | Freshwater microbial communities from Lake Montjoie, Canada to study carbon cycling - M_140205_XF_MetaG | ecosystem: Environmental > Aquatic > Freshwater > Lake | place: Lake Montjoie... | reverse complement strand
GGCACTGGCGCTTGTTGTTACAGGGCTGTTTTTTTATATCAAGCCCGTAAATCAGTGGTACGACTTGTTGACAATCTCTAAATTGATGCGTAATTTGTCGCTCCAAATCAACGCTGGTTTTGTGTATGCCATTTTGGGCGCGATTGCCTTTAGCGGCAAGGGTGTCTTGATCAAACTCAGTTACTTGTACAAGGTCGATGCAATGACCTTGATCATGTACAGAATGTTATTTTCTTTGCCCTTGTTTCTCTGTATGGCAATTTATGCGGAAAGACGTGCCAGACAACAAGGCCATTGCTTGCGCAAAATCGACATCCTAGGCGTCATGGCCTTGGGTTTCATTGGGTACTATTTGTCTAGCTATTTGGATTTTCTGGGTTTGCAATTTGTGTCCGTCAGTCTTGAGCGGCTGATCCTTTATTTGAATCCCACCATGGTGCTGCTCTTGGGCTGGATTTTGTACAAGCGTCAAGTGCCCCTGAAGCGTTTCATTGCCATGGCTGTCAGTTACTCCGGAGTCCTTTTGGTGTTTGGCTATGAGATGCTGTCAGCGGGCCCGGATGTGCTCAAAGGGTCGGTGTTGGTGTTTTTAAGTGCCTTGACCTATGCATGTTATTTGGTTTTTAGTGAGCACATGCTTAAAAAAATGGACTCCTTGAGGCTTGTTGGATGGGCGAGCACAGTGGCTTGTTTATGTTGCATCGCTCAATTTTTTCTTTTTAGACCCATTGAGATGCTACACGTGGATTCTGCGGTTTTAGGCTATTCTGTGTTGAATGCGCTGCTTTGCACTGTAGCTCCCATTTTGTTTGTCATGCGTGCCATTGAGCGCTTGGGTCCCTCTTTGACTTCGCAAATCGGTATGATCGGGCCCATGTCCACGATGTTGATGGGCTACTGGTTTTTAAATGAGCCTGTTCATGCAATGGTAGGATTGGGCACTCTCTTGGTCATGTGGGGGGTGTATATGGTTTCAAAGTTGGGAGTTAAATAATGGATTTAGGAATCAAAGGCAAATGGGCTTTGGTGGGCGGCGCCTCCAAGGGCTTGGGTTTTGGGTGTGCCAAAGCACTTGTATTGGAGGGTGTGAATGTGTGTATCGTGGCTCGCACGCAAGGACCCCTGAATGAGGCCATCAACGCCTTGAAGGCCTTGAACCCTTTGGTCAAGGTGCTTGGTGTTGCAGCGGACATCACCACCGAGGACGGGCGTGAGAGCGTGTGGAATGTGCCCACAGGTCCTGGTCAAGACTACGACATTGTGGTGACCAATGCAGGTGGTCCACCACCAGGGGACTTTAGGAATTGGGACCGAGATGCATGGGTGAAAGCGCTAGACGCCAATATGTTGACGCCCATTGAGTTGATCAAAGCCACGGTAGACAAAATGGCTCAGAGAGGTTTTGGTCGAATCATCAACATCACCTCTGGATCAGTCAAAGCGCCTATTGATAATTTGGGCCTCTCCAATGGAGCTAGAAGCGGATTGACGGGGTTTGTGGCCGGGTTGGCCAGAACAGAAAAAATGGCGGGCAACAACGTCACGATCAATAATTTATTGCCCGGTGCGTTTGATACCGATCGCATTCGAGAAACCATGAAAGGCATGGTCGAAAAAACTGGCAAATCCATGGAGGAGGTGGCTCAAATGCGAGCCAAAACCATTCCAAGTGGACGTTTTGGAAACACCGATGAGTTTGGCTCGACGTGCGCATTTTTATGCAGCCAGCATGCCAGTTACATCACCGGCCAAAATATCTTGATCGATGGTGGAGCTTACAAAGGAACGCACTAGTGGCTGTGATGACCCTTAAGTGTCTGCATGTCAAAAGGCGCTTTTGATCCAATGGGATACCCAAGAGCATTCAAATTAAAGAAGGAGAAAAATTCATGACAAGAACCGTCAAAGCCATTCGCATTCACCAGCACGGTGGAGCAGAGCAGTTAAAGCTTGATAACGTGCCCATTGGGGAGCCAGGCCCTGGAGAGATCCGTATCAAACACAAAGCCATTGGGCTCAATTACATCGATGTGTATCAGCGCATGGGTTTGTATCCGATGCAAATGCCACTGAGCATGGGCATGGAGGCCTCTGGTGTCATTGAGGCGATTGGAGCAGGGGTGACGCACCTGAAGGTCGGAGATCGTGCCGCCTATGCAAGCCAGCCGCCTGGCAGCTATTGCGAAGAGCGTGTGATGCCAGCCAAGTGTGTGTGCAAGTTGCCTGATGCAATTGACTTTGAGACCGGTGCTGCGATGATGCTCAAAGGTCTGACGGCACAATATTTGCTCAACCGAACCTTGCCCCAAGGTGGTTTGAACAAGGGTGACTTTATCTTATTCCATGCAGCAGCTGGTGGCGTGGGTCTCATTGTTTGCCAGTGGGCAAAAGCATTGGGCTTGCAGTTGATTGGAACGGCGGGGACCGATCAGAAGTGTCAATTGGCCAAAGACTTGGGTGCGACCTTCATGATCAATTACGCCAAAGAAGATTTTGCTGCTCGAGTCAAAGAAATCACGCAAGGCAAAGGGGTCAAGGCGGTTTATGACTCTGTGGGCAAGGACACGTGGGACAAGTCTTTGGATTGTTTGGCCCCACTGGGTTTGCTTGCCAGTTTTGGCAACTCATCAGGCCCAGTGCCTGAGTTCTCTCCTGGCATCTTGGCTGCAAAGGGCTCCCTTTATGTGACGCGACAAACTCTTTTCACGCACATCAACTCACGCGAAAGTACACAGGTCATGGCCGACGATCTCTTTGACAAAGTGGTGAGTGGGGTGGTCAAGATCAGAATCGATCAGCGCTATCCTTTGGCCCAGATTCAAGCTGCACACAAAGACCTTGAAGCGCGCAAAACCACCGGTTGTACGATTTTGACGCTTTGACGTGGGATGCACTTTGAGGGGTGCGTCTTTGTCATTGATCTCTCAAGGCAAATCGGTGACAAAAGGGCACGCCATGTCTTTAGGACGGGGTGTCCTTCTTTGTCTCAGATGCTTTAGGGTGATGTTTTAACTTCAAGAGCTCATCCAAGATCAAAAGCGCAGCGCCCAATGAGATGGCGCTATCGGCGACGTTAAAGGCCGCAAAGTGCCACGTGGACCAATGAAAGTCTAAAAAATCAACCACGTATCCATAGATCAACCGATCAATCACATTGCCCAAAGCGCCTCCAGCAATCAAGGCCAAGGCCCAGCAAAATAAAGCGTGATGTTTATTCGTGTAAATCAATCGGTACATCACAAGACTTGCTGAGATGCCCAAGATGGGAAAGAACCATCTTTGCCACCCTGCATCAGACGCTAAAAAAGAAAATGCAACCCCCGTGTTGTGGACCCGAACGAGATTAAAAAATGAGACGATCTCCTGACTTTGTAGGTACACAAACGCCTGGACAATCATGTATTTGCTCCATTGGTCCAGAGCAATCACAATGAAAGACAGGGCCAAGCAATGCAGCACGCGAGAGGGCAGTGTGCCCGTATCTTTATCGTTGTCGTTTTCGTGTGTCATGCGAATTGTCTGACTTCACCACTGCCCAATAAATTGCTAAAGCATCGCAAGCACAGTCCAGGGTGCTCGCCTTGCGAGCCCACATCGCTTTGATAATGCCAACAGCGTTCGCATTTCAATTTGGTGCTGGCTTTGGGCGAGACTTTCAATGCTGTGCCCAAACGCAAATGAATGCTGGACGTGATCATGACAAACTTCAAGTCCTCTTTTAAAGAGCTTAAAAGCGTGTGATCCTCGGCATTCAAGGTCAAGTCCACCTCCGCTTGCAAGGAGGCACCAACTTGCCCATTGGCCCGGAGCGTTTCAATCTCTTTATTGACTGCATCCCTGATGTCGCGAATTTGATTCCATTTGTTTAAAAGAGACTCGCTCGCGTCCATGGGTTGGAATTTTTCAATGAAAATGCTTTCAGTGTGTCCCAAGAGTCCCCAAGCCTCTTCAGCAGTGAAGCTTAAAAATGGAGCCATCAAACGCAACAACGATTGTGTGATGTGCCACAGCGCAGTTTGTGCGCTGAGCCTGGCATGAGACTTTTGAGCGGTGGTGTAGAGCCTGTCTTTGAGGATGTCAAGGTAAAATGCGCCGAGCTCTTCAGAGCAGTACACCTGCAACTTGCTCACCACCGGATGAAACTCATATTGACCAAAGAGGCCCCCTTCAAAAATACCTTTGATGGGATCAAAACTGCCTGAGATTTCACGTTGCAGTTGTGACAAGCGTTGAAGGGCGTATTGATCGATTTCAAGTAAATCCTTGAACTCGATGGACTCACTTTGAGGATCAAAGTCACTGATGTTGGCCATTAAAAAACGCAGTGTATTTCTTATGCGACGATAAGCATCCACCACGCGGGCCAAGATCTTGTCATCGATGTTGAGGTCTCCTGAGTAATCGGTCGAGGCTACCCATAAACGTACAATCTCTGCTCCGAGTTTGTCAGTCACCTCCTGAGGAATGACCACATTGCCAAGAGATTTGCTCATCTTGCGACCTTGCCCATCTGTGGCAAAGCCGTGGGTCAACAGGCCCTTGTAGGGGGCTCTGCCGTACAAGGCGCAGCCCAATAGCAATGAGCTGTGAAACCAACCACGGTGTTGATCATGGCCTTCTAGGTACAAGTCCGCTTCAGGTCCGCTGTGATGGTAAGGCGCTCGGTCATAGGCGCTTGCGTGCGAGCCTCTGAGCACATGCTCAAACGTCGAGCCGGAGTCAAACCAGACCTCTAAGATGTCGGTGCTTTTGGTGTAGAGGGGGCCTTCTTTGTCGCCCAAAATGTCAACGTTGCTCAATCGACTCCAGGCCTCAATGCCACCCTTTTCAATCACGTCAGCGGCTTGATCTAAAATTTGAAGTGTGTTGGGATGAAGTTCGTTGGTTTCTTTGTGAATAAAAAAGGGCAAAGGCACCCCCCAACTGCGTTGGCGTGAGATGCACCAATCGGGTCGATTGGCAATCATGTCTCGAAGGCGTGTTTTGCCATTGGCGGGATAAAAAGTGGTCTGCTCTATGGCTTGAAGGGCCAAGGTCCTTAAAGTTTTAAGAGGCTTGTCTTTGGTAAAAACGCCGTCCCCCTCATCCATGCGAATGAACCACTGAGCCGCAGCTCGGTAAATCACTGGTGTCTTGTGTCGCCAGCAGTGAGGATAGCTGTGGGTGATGGTTTGCGTGGCAAGTAGACGCTGTGCGTCTTTGAGGCTACTCAAAATCGTTGGAATGGCTTTCCAAATATGGAGTCCGCCATAAAGTGCAAAGTCTTGCGAATAAACACCGTTGGCTTGAACGGGATTTAAGATCTCGTCATAGCTCATGCCATGCGATTTGCAGCTGTTGAAGTCATCCACCCCATAGGCGGGTGCAGAGTGCACAATACCTGTGCCTTCACTGGCCGTGGCATAGTCGGCCAAATAAACCGGAGCGCGTCTCTTAAAGTCTTCATGCACATGAGACAAAGGGTGTTCAAACTCAAGACCACCCAAGGATTGACCTTTGGTGGTGGCCAGGACCTCTCCGGACAAAGCCCAGCGTTCAAGGCACTTGTCAACCAACTCAAGTGCCACCAACATGAGGCCTTTTTCGGTGTCGATCAACGCATAGTCAAGCTCAGCGTTCAAGTTCAAAGCTTGGTTGGCGGGGATGGTCCAGGCGGTGGTTGTCCAAATGACGGCATAGGCAGGTTTGTTCAAGTGTTGCAGTCCAAAGGCCTGTGCCAATTGATCAGGCTGCGCGCACATGAACGCCACATCCAAGGTATCGCTCTTTTTGTCGGCGTATTCAATCTCAAACTCTGCAAGGGAAGACGCACAATCGAAACACCAATACACAGGTTTAAGGCCACGGTAAACAAAGCCGTTTTCGATGACGCGTTTAAAGGCCCGCAGTTGCCCCGCCTCGTTGGCTGGATCCATGGTTCGATAGGGGCGCTGCCAGTCGCCAAGAACCCCTAAGCGTTGAAAGTCCTCACGCTGTTGATCAATTTGCTCGTTGGCATAAGAGCGGCTTTTGCTTTGCATGTCGTCTCGGCTGAGTTGGCGGCCGTGTAATTTTTCAATCGCGTTCTCGATGGGCAAACCGTGGCAGTCCCAGCCTGGAATGTATTGCGCGTCAAAACCAGCGAGCTGTTTAGATTTGACGATCATGTCTTTAAGAACTTTATTCAAGGCATGGCCGATATGCAGTTTGCCGTTGGCATAGGGCGGGCCGTCGTGTAAAACGAACAAAGGTGCACCGTGCCTGGCTAAGCGAAGTTTTTGGTAGGTTCCTTCAGTGGACCAATTGTTGACCCAAGCGGGCTCGCGTTTTGGCAAGTCACCTCTCATCGGAAAGGGCGTGTCGGGCAAATTGAGCGTTTTTCTGTAATCGGTGTTTTGATTCATGAAAGAGGAATGGAGAAAATTTAAGGGATCAATAAAATCAAGCGTTCACCTGCACTCAGAGATGAGACAAGCGTCACTTTTTAAGTGTTCGGATGGCTTTGAAACCACTCTCGTGCATGTTCGCAGTCTTCTAGGATGCCCTTTTGCAAGGACTCCAAGCTGTCGTATTTCAATTCATCGTGGAGTTTATGAAGCAATTCAATTTTGACGATTTTACCGTAGCCACCCTCCGTTGAGAGTTCACAGGGCCAATCCAAGCAATGTGTTTCCAGCAAGATTTGTCCGCCGTTGACATCATTGGGATCAAGCGTGGGGCGAACGCCAAAATTAGCCACCCCGTGCAGTGCTTTTGGCGATAGGCCATGAACCAAAACCACAAAAATACCTTGAGTTGCAGCACTTTTCGCTTTAAAGCGAATGTTAAGGGTTCTGGCATTCAGGCTGCGGCCAAGTTGACGACCAAACACCACGTGCCCAGAGATGGCATAAGGACGACCCAGCAATTGAGAGGCCTCGCCCATGTGCCCTTGGCTAAGGGCCAAGCGCACGGCAGAGCTTGAGACTCGAAGGGGTTCATGCTGGGAGCGAGAGCTTTGGGTGTCAGTGCTCGTGGAACTTGTCTTTGAGGTGTGAGCTCTTGGCAAGGAGATTTCATAACTGTTCATCTTGCCCACATCTAGGCCCATTTGTTGCCCCATTTGGGTCAGCAAATGGTGGTCTCCGGCCCTTTGTTTGCCAAATCGAAAGTCGTCTCCAACCAAGATGTACTGGGCCCCAAGGCCATGAATCAATACATTTTGGATAAAGGATTGAGGCGACTGATTGGCCAGTTGATGATCAAAACGAAGGACCACGCACTGATCTACACCACATCGATTGAGCTCATCGAGTTTGTCCCTCAGGTTGGCAACCCTTGGCGGGGCAAGAGAGGGGTTTTGCTGAAGCTTGGCAAAGAACTCCCTGGGGTGGGGCTCGAAGGTCATCACGCAGCTGGGCACGCCTCTGTGCCGTGCCTCTGAGTTGAGCAAAGCCAGCATGGCTTGGTGTCCGCGGTGCACGCCATCAAAATTCCCAATGGTCAAAGCGCACTGCTTGGCCAAATCAGGGTGTTGAAATCCTCTGAAAATTTTCATTTTTGAAGTCAAAAGGTCTAAAGATTCTTGTTTGTCACGAAAAGAAGGTATATTGTCTATGCAAAGTGTGTGTGTGCTCGTTGAGAGCTCTTTTTTTTAATGAATTTTGCAACCTCGGACATCATAAGGAGCGTTTGACAAGAGCTCGTCGTTTGGGGTTTGCTCAAAGGGAGGCGTTCATTGAAAGTTTTGAAGTTATCCGCACAAGGTTTGCCACAGTCTTGGATTTCGCTTGAACAAGCGGTGATCCATTATGCGGCCGATGATGTGCGTTGGGAGGCGGGGGCTCAGATCGCCGTGTTTCGAGGGGGTCACAATGCGATCACGGGACTGCAATCCATCATCACGGTCAATAGCATCATTGGTACGAGAGGGGTACCAAATATCAGTCCCTTTTCATTGAGGCCTGGCTTGACCAATGGAAAGTTGTTTGCTCGTGATCGAAATATCTGTGCTTATTGTGGTGGCTTGTTCTCAGAGTTGGAGTTGACCCGAGAGCACATCATCCCCTTTGCCCAGCAAGGGGTCGACACGTGGATGAATGTGGTCACAGCGTGTCGCTCTTGTAACCACCGTAAAAGCAGCCGAACCCCTGAGCAAGCCAAGATGCCACTTCTCTATACCCCTTATGTGCCTTCGTTGTGGGAAGACTTTATTTTAAGAAATCGACGCATTTTGGCCGATCAAATGGAGTTCTTGACGGCGCATTTGCCAAAGAATTCAAGACTGAGTGCTCAAGCACTCTTGAACGATTAAGTGGCTTGTGTTTTGAGCCAGTTTTCAATGGCCCTTGGGTAAAGCAAGTGTTCTTGGGTCAGCACCCGAGAGGCCAAACCGCTTGCCGTATCCCCTGGCAAAATGGGCACCACCGCTTGGTCAATGACCTGACCTGCGTCCACAACTTCACTTACCCAATGAACGCTTGCGCCCGCAAATTTGACACCCGCGTTGATCGCTCTTTGGTGTGTGTGCAGTCCTGTAAAGGCGGGCAACAAAGAGGGGTGAATGTTCATCATCTTGTTGGTGTAGCGAGAGACAAAATGCGGGCTCAAGATGCGCATGAAACCGGCCAAAATGATCAGATCGGGGGCGAGAGGTTCAAGCGTATGGATCAATGCGTCTTCAAAAGCGCGGCGGGGGTTCTCTTCTTGCAAGAAATTTTTGTGGTCCACGATTGCGGTGCTCAAGCCTTGGCCTTTGGCCCAATCAATGCCTGAGGCCAAGGGGTCGTTTGACAAGACAAGGCCAATCTGGGTTTGATAGCGCTTTAACCATTGGGCCTTTTGAGACCGCTTGATGATGCTTTTCATGTTGGAGCCCCCACCGGAGATCAAGATGACGATATTTTTCACGGGATCAAGAGTTCAATGATGTTGTGGGGCTAAAAGCTGTTGTTCAAGGGGGCAGCTGTTGTTTTTCTGAAAACTCAAGGGGAGTTGATTTTTTCAAACCGAGGTTTGCATTGTCCATCAATTTCGACGGTCTCTAAAAACATACCAGCAGGTCGCACCCATGTGCTGCCTCCATTTTTCAAGGCTTCATAAACCACCATGGTTTCCAGAGACTCACTGTGCAGGGCCATACAGAGCACTTTGTAAAGCCCCCCTTTATAGTGGCGGTAGGTTCCAGGATCGATAAAAATATGGGGTTTTGGCATTGTGTCACTCATGGGTGAGAGAATACACCCTTATGCATCCAAAATTACTTCTCCAAGCTTGTAGCGACCTGGTTCGCAACGTGATTCAATTTGACCATCCGGCGGACGCCGTTGTCTCTAAATTCTTTCGTGATCATCGCAAAACGTATGCATTGGGTCAAAGGGAGAGGTCCTTGCTGGCAGAAACGGTTTATAACGTTTTGCGCTTTAAGCTCAGGTACGATCATTTTGCACCTTCTGGCTCTGGCCCCAAAGAAAGACGCTTGGCGATTCTCGGGTTTGCTCAATATTTAATCGACCAATCCCCGACAGGCGCACCCAAAATGAGTCTCAGGCCTGCTGAGGCCCCTAAGAAAACCCCCAGCAAAGACGCTCAACGCTACAAGGCCAATGAAGCGGCACAAAAGAGCAGGCACTCTCCTAAGGATGAGGGCCCGATTGAATTTTTAAAGGCTGCGCTGACTGAGCCGGAGATCCGTTGGATAGAGGACTGCTTGAAGATCAACACTTCGGATCTTTTGGATCGACATCGCCACAACTTGCCAGAGTGGTTGGTAGATCCTTTGAAAGCGCAACTTGGCACAGAGTTTTGGGATTTGGTCGATGCCATGAACGCATCTGCACCCCTGGACTTGAGGGTCAACACCTTTGTGGCCAAAAGAGAAGAGGTGCAAGCGCAGTTAAAGCTTGAGGGCATCAAAGCGGTGCTGACCCCTTTTAGCCCATGGGGGTTAAGAATTGCTGGCAAGCCGAGCTTGAGTGATTTGGTGTGTTTTAAAAATGGTTCAATGGAGGTCCAAGACGAGGGTTCGCAATTGTTGGCCTTGCTGCTTGATGCCAAGCGTGGAGAGATGGTGGCGGACTTTTGTGCCGGTGCGGGTGGTAAAACCTTGGCAATTGGGGCGAGCATGAGAAACACGGGTCGCTTGTATGCGTTTGATACCTCGGCCCACCGTTTAGATGCCTTAAAGCCCAGGCTTGCAAGGAGTCAACTCTCCAATGTGCACCCTGCCGTCATCGCCCATGAGCGAGATGAGCGCATCAAGCGTTTGAGCGGAAAAATTGACCGTGTTTTGGTGGACTCCCCTTGCTCGGGATTGGGCACACTCAGAAGAAATCCCGATCTCAAGTGGAGGCAGTCGCTTCAAGGCATTGAGCAGTTGGTGGTCAAGCAAAAAGACATCCTCACGGGTTCGGCCAAATTGATCAAATTAGGTGGTCGCTTGGTCTATGCCACATGCAGTTTGTTGGAGGAAGAAAATGAAAAAATTGCGCAAGCCTTCTCCTTGGCGCACCCAGGTTTTAGGCCCATGGCTGCGGTCGATATCTTGGAGCAGTTGAAAATTCAACAGGCCAAGGACTTGTGCTCCATCGATGGTTTGTATTTAAGGCTATGGCCTCATAGGCACCATTGTGATGGATTCTTTGCAGCCATTTGGGAGCGTGCCTCTTAAGCGGTCTTGGCAGGGCAACAAGCACCTTGAACAACCCCGTACGCCAAAGCTCAATCCTGGGCGTTTTTGTCCAAAGAAGTGTCATCGGCGTTAAAATGATAAACATGTGATTTTTTTAAGGTATTCATTTTTTTATGACACTGATGACAAACTCCCTCTTGTATGACGCATTGACCTGGGCCGATCAAGGACTTTTGAATTTAAGCGCTTGGTCGCTCGTGCTTGTGACTTTGGTGCTCACGCACATCACGATTGCTGGGGTCACCATTTATTTGCATCGACATCAAGCGCACAGGTCTTTGGATTTGCATCCTACAGTTGCGCACTTCTTTAGATTTTGGCTGTGGTTGACCACGGGCATGCAAACAAAAGCGTGGGCAGCAATTCACAGAAAACACCATGCCAAATGCGAGACCGATGAAGACCCGCACAGTCCTCAAACACGGGGGTTGAAAACTGTGTTTTGGCAAGGTGCTGAGTTGTACCGTTCAGAGGCTAAAAACCGAGAAACACTTGACAAGTATGGACACGCCACCCCTGACGATTGGATCGAGCAGCGGCTTTACAGCCGTCTACCCTGGCAGGGCTTGGGCGTGATGTTGGTCATTGATTTGCTGCTTTTTGGAGCGATTGGGTTGACCATCTGGGCCATTCAAATGCTTTGGATTCCCGTGACGGCTGCGGGAATCATCAACGGTGTTGGGCATGTCTGGGGATACCGCAATTTTGAAGCACCCGATGCCAGTACCAATATTGTGCCTTGGGGTATTTTGATTGGAGGTGAGGAGTTGCACAACAATCACCACACCTACCCAACCTCTGCCAAAATGTCCATCAAACCCTATGAGTTTGACATTGGATTTGTGTATATCAAGGCGTTGGCGTTGATGGGCTTGGCGAAAATTAAAAAAGTGCCACCTAAATTTGCACTCGGGGATATCAAACCCGTGGCGGATGCCAAAACATTGGAGGCTTTGATTGCCAATCGTTATGAGGTGATGGCCAATTACGCTTTGAAGTTGAAGGGTGTTTATCAACAGGAGTTAAAGAACTTAAACAAGCATTTGGACAACTCGGTTCAAAAGACCGCCAAGCGATGGGTGCACCGTGATTTTGAGAAAATTCCAAAGTCTGCCCTTCAAGCTTTGCAAGCTGCTCGAGAAGCCATGCCCAATATCGATACCATGCTCAAAATGAGAGAAGAGTTGAGATCTCTTTGGCAGTCGACTTCATTGTCGAGTGAGCAATTGACTTGGGAGCTGCAAGCTTGGTGCAACAAGGCTGAGCGCAGTGGGATCGTGGCTTTGCGAGAGTTCTCTGCGGTCTTGCGCTCGGCTAGGGCATGAGAGATCTGGCTGAAACGATGCAACAAACCCAGCACGTGATTTAAAAGGACTACGCGGGTCTAAAAAAAAAGCCTGCTCATGAAAT
>Ga0114970_10003214_pt1 | contig 12064 bp, 3 predicted proteins | sample M_140205_XF_Meta_FD_87030 | JGI IMG/M metagenome (GOLD analysis project Ga0114970, IMG submission 87030) | Freshwater microbial communities from Lake Montjoie, Canada to study carbon cycling - M_140205_XF_MetaG | ecosystem: Environmental > Aquatic > Freshwater > Lake | place: Lake Montjoie... | reverse complement strand
GCCGTTTGAAGACTGTACTAAAGAAGTATACGAGCAGATGATGTCTACATTACATAATGTTGATCTATCTAAGGTAGTTGAAATACAAGACAATACTAACTTTTCAGATTCACAAGCGTGTGGGGGAGGTAATTGTGAGATTGTATAGTTACTTAGGAACACAGTGTTGGATCTATTCATTAACAATTAATACAAATAACTTAAACTAAATAGTATGAAAGAAAGTGCATTAATAGACATGCAAAAAAAGCAAGAGGCTATAATAAGAGTGCTGCAAGAAATAATGAACGAACAGCAGCATTTAACAACTTTAGCAATGGGTGTTTTAGAAACAATAAAACTTATGCCCGGGTATGATGATGCGATAAAAGCCTTGATGGAAAAAAGCAAGGCCGCAAATGAAGAGCCTGAAAAGCCAACACTAGAATTATAATTTAATAAGAAAAAGGGGACCACAAAACGTGTATCCCCTTTTTCAATTATAGGAACTATTAGGTATGGTGCCTATTATTCTTTGCTCCTATTATTCTCCCATTCTTCTTCTTCTTTTTTTAAGTAACAATTCTCTTTTTCTTTTCCTTGCTTCTATTCTCTTTTCTCTTTTTTCTTTAAGATAATTTATTCTAGCTTCACCTCTTAATGCTCTTATACTATCTTTAGTTGCTTCTCTCGTTTCAGTAGCCTTTATTTTACCTTCCTCTTTACGTGTTGCTTTAGCGGTTTCTTTTATAAGTATATCTCCTTTTGTGCCTTCAATGCCTACTGTGTAAGGCGAATAACCTGCGGCTGTTGCAATTCTTTGCATTACAGTGTTTTCAGAATTAAAAGCCTGTGAAACATTTTCTACCTTATTAACTAATCGATCCATCGGGAAGTTAGTTCCAACCTCAACAAGTTTACCAGTCACAGAATACATAGGGCCTAAGTGAACTCTACCATCTTGCATAACTCCCCATCCTCTTTCTGCTATCAAGTCTTTATCATATTTAGTTTGTTGTAATGCACTATATGTTTTTCTTAACTTAGACCCAATTGGCGGAGACATATTAGCGACTTCAAGAACAACTTTAGCATATTCAGCTTTTTGTTTCTTTGCTCGTTCTTCAAGATATTTAATAATAGTATTTTTTAATGTTGCAGTAATACCACCAACAAAGCCAGTACCTCTGAGTATACTATCTAATACCCCGTTTGCAACATCAATGGCTGCGTCTTCTTTTGTTTTTTTCTTTTTATCTTTATCTTTATCCTCATCATCATCATCAAATGCAACTGCAAATAATCCTTGTTGTAATGTAGAGAACATTATGTTTTGCACCGCTAAGTAATAAAATATTTTAGATATATTAGTTTTAGCATCACCCCTTCCGTTTTTAAGGTCTAACGCAGCTTTTTTAACGATCCGAGATTGTTGCATTGTAAAGTTCTGGAACACTAATAATAATCTACCAGCTGCACTTGATTGCTGTTTTGATATATCTTTTGGATCACCAGATTGTTGTGTTTCATCTGATATTTTAGAGAAATCTTGCCATGCTTTTGATTCTGCCTCTTGTTCTGTTAAATCTTCTTTTAAATAAGAATTAATTCTATTTCTGTAAAAAGGAGCGCCTCCAGAAGCAATAGCAAAACTATCTGCCAATTGTGTTGGTGTATAACCTACCTTTAATAAATATGATGTTACCGCCACAACTTTGTTTTTACTACCTGCGGCAGCATTAGCAATCTCAGCGGACGCAACATCTTCTCTTAATCCACCACGTCTTTCTTTTAATTTATCTGAATTCCATATACGAGAAAAGTCTTTCCAATATTGGGGTTGATTTAAAAATGCTTTACCTGCATTGAACGGGTTGTTATCTCTCCAGTTTAAGAAGTTAACAGCTCCTAACATCTGTAATGCAGCAGATCGGGTGTTCATAAACATGATTGCTCCTGTTGAACCGTTTACCCAACTACTCCAAGCAGTTGTTTCTTTGTCTTGGCCAATACTTCTGTTTTTGCCGTTTATCATTCTATATATAGAATCTTCTAACGCTTCTCTAACGTTTGTTCCGTATACAGCTTCTACCTTGTTTATATTAGGTCCAACTAATCTACCGTCTTCCCATTTACCAAAAATATTTTCTGTATTTTCAATAAACTCACCTAAGAATTTCTTTCTACCAGCACCTTCTGTTATATTATATAAGTCAGAAATAATAGTATCAGAATCCCAAAAAGTATCTGGTGGTAACCAACCATCTTTTTGTCTACCCATTACTATTAACCCATCTTTAAATGCCGCAAGTTCAGGATCGTTATTAATAAGATCAGTTAAATACGTTATATCTCTTTGAGATAATCCCGGAATATCTGTTCCATATTGACTCCATATTGCAACACGCATTGCTTGATCATAAGTGAAGTCTTTATTAGGTGTTAATTTTTCAAGATCTTTCCTAACCTCTGGGAATGATTTTAACAATGCTTTATATTCTTTCTTTATAGATTGTCTTACCGCATCCATTAAATCCACTCCATTTATATATGGTTTTATTAAAGCGTCTTGGAAGAATTTCTTTTGATCTTCTCCTAATGGGCCTTTTCCCATAAACTTATAAAGCAACAATTCAAAATCCGCCGCAGATGGTGGAACATAAAAATCAAATCTATTTTTCTTTATTCCTCTTCTTCTAGCAGTAATATCAGAATACACCTTATAACTTTCTACGCCTTTATTTTCTTCAATGATTCTATTGAAATCATCAGACATAGACAGACTAAACTTAATTTTAGCTTGTTGAATTTTTGATTTAACATCTAACACGGCTAATGCATCCTTTACGGCTTTAACATTTTGTATTGCATCGTCAGAAAAGTAAAAATCATTATATCCTTCTGCTGCTTTACCAACCATCCAATCTGCTTTTGCTTGAGCTGTACTATTACCTAATCCTGTTATGTTTTCTAATGGTATATTAATACCTATTGATGATAGGAATTCGTGGATAGGGGCTGCTGCTTCTGCCGGACGAGCTGTAAGAATAAAGAAATTTTCTGGTCCAAATTTACCAATCATCTTCTTCATCTTTTCAACCATAGGACCTGGCTTACCGTCTACAACTTTACTGAATTCAGAAAAATCAAACACTGCTCCGTCTTCTAAAAACTTAGCCCCTTCTTTAGCAAACTCTTCTGCGTTTAATTTACCTTTAGAGCCATCAGACATTGTGTATAGCACACTACCTTTCGTTAATCCAACGGTATCATCAAAATCAAAAACAGATATACCTTGTGGTGACTTTGAAAAAGGTGTAAAAGATTTGGTTACAACTGTTTCTTTATCAATATTTTCAATTATATTAGCTGCGTTAAAAGGTATATTTTGAAATTGATCTTGTAACGTTACTACATTGCCTTTATTTAGTTCATTAATATCAAATAAATTTTTAGCTAAAGTTGGCCTTAAAGTAAGTATTTTAAGAGTGCCTAATCGCGACATTGTTCCTGTGGTTCTATCTAAAGCTAATCTATTTGGCTTTGAAATACTCATAGTTTCATTCATAGATGGTGCGATTTCTGATTTATTAATAACTCCAGAAAGCCATCTTATAGAGTTTTCCATAGCCGGTTCTCGCACATGTTCTATGTTTGCGGTAAAGCCATCTTTTGGTTTTTTATTTACTATTTCAATATGAGTTAAGTTTGCTAATTGGCGCGCTCCTGATATTAAATATGTACTTAATCTTGCTTTTGTAGCTAAAAACTCTAACCTTTTTAAGTAATCTTCTTTATCTTTAGCATTATATAAAAAGTCTTGCTCCGCTAAAAATAAAGAATTATAAAAATCTAAAATTACATCTTTATTTTTAATATATTTTTTAGTTTTAAGCCATTTTTCTAATTCTTTTATTCTTTCAGATTGTGTTTTAAACCGTGTATCATTATTTATATCATTTACTTTACCCTGCACACTGTTTATTTGTATAATTCTATCATCAGCTCCAATGTCTCCACTAATTTCTTTAAATCTAGTGTTGTTTTTGCCAAGATTACTTTCCATTTTTTCCCACGCTTTTTTATAGGCATCCGTCAATGGTACCTTATTTTGCATAGTATATTTGTCACTTGCATTATTTTCGCCTGTTGTAACATAACCAATACCTGATATAGACATTAAAAATGTTTTGCTATTAGATATATTAGGCAAAACACCAACAAATTCTTTTGCAATAGCTAAAAAAGCATCCGCTCTTTGCGTATCTAACTCATAATTTTTAAAAAGATACTCAAAAGACAAGTTTTCTTTATCTTTTTCTGTTATATTTATGGTGATTCCATTGTTTAATTCTACTTTGCCAACAGGTATAACTCCTTTAGCTTTTTCCACAAAACCAGGTTTATATTGCTTATTATCTTTTGCTTCCTTTCTTACGGCTTTTTTTATTGTACTAAATATAATTTGCTCTGAAATTTTTTCAGCAATTAACTTATCATATATTTTTTTAAAAGACTGTATTTTATCGTATTCAACCCATTGACTTGGGTCATTAAAATCACCCCGGCTAAATATTATTTTATTTACATCTTCCGAATTTAAATCTAAAATAGCATTTTCTAATAATTGTGTTGTGGTTTTATTTAATAAGTTTGCTTTTAAAAATTTAACATTACCTCTCTCTGCTTGGCGAGCAAAATCAATCACCATGTTAGAAGCAATTTCATATCCTTGCCTTTCTTGATTAGTAGCAAAAGCCTCAAATATAGGACCTTCTTCTGCAAAGTCAGCATTAATAATATCAAATGCTCCTTCTTCTGCCATTGCTTTTGATACTGATTCTTTTCTACCTCTAATTGGATTACCATCGGGTCCAATAAATTGACCTAAAAATGCTTCATCTGGAATGTTATTAAAGGCATTAGGTAAGCGTCTAACTAATTCAGATCCAGATGTTCGCCCGGCTTGATCTGTGGTTGTTTTTTCCCTATCAATTTTTTGCCCAACCCAATCAGGAAAACTAACCCACTTACCATCAATTTGTTTCTGAATAGCTTGTGGTATACCTCCTTGCCCGTCTTTACCCATTAACCACGTAGTAGTCATATTTTCGAGTATGTAGCGTTTAGTTCTTAATAGTTCTTTTCTAAATACGCCGTCCTTTTTACCACCAAGCATTGTTTTTAAATCAATATCCAATTGCTTACCCACTTCATCTCTTATTTCAGAAATTAACGGAGTTACCGTTCTATTTAATGTAACAGGAGCATCAATTCTATTTTTTATAGTTCTAACTATTGTTATTATCTTGTTTGTGGCTGTTTTTAAGATCTCTGGACTAAAAACATTTGATTCTAATGCGTTATTATACTTTGGCTTTTCTTTTGCCTCAGAAACAGTTTCTTCAGCTATTAGACCTTTCTCCTCTGTAACATCTTTGCTAAAGTCTTTATCTAATACTCTTCTTGAAGCAGCAATTGCTCTTAATGGCAATTGTTTATTTATATAAGCTGCTAAAGGCACTCCAATCTCAGGTTTATAACTTTTAATAAGATATAAAAGACCTCCTTCTCCAGTCTCAATTTCATCTGTTAACAATTTTCTTTCAAAACCAGGAGCATCCATCCTTTTATCTACTAATTTTTTAGTAATAGGCTTAAATAAATCTATAATTTCCTGTGCTCCATTTACTCCTTTTGTTTCGTATATTCTTTGGACTTTATCAGATGATATAGATCCTCTTTCGTTTTTTATTATTTCTTTATCGGCATCTTCTTCTGTTACTTCTTTTTTAGCTACAGTGGCAACACCTGATTTTTCTTTTTCAATTTCTCTTTTAATTTTGCCTTCTAACTTAAGTACTTCTTGATCAAACTCGTATGGGTCATAATCACCTTCATTTTCTTTTAGATCTTCAAGTTCTACTTTAAGTTCTTTTGAAGATTTAGAAAATGGAACACTTGAACTTGTACTTGACTCTTCTTTATCTGTTGGATTTGAATAAAGAAATCTTGTCTTTGTTTTACCATCTTTTCCGCCGGTAGCACCATGATAATCTTTTATTAGATTATAAATGTTTGATCCGCTCATAGAACCTAATGACTCTGTAGTTAATGAACCTGGTTTAGATCCTATTTCCCCCCCTGTTAAAGCGTTTAAAAAATTAGATATTTTAGTAAGAGTGCTTTCATTTGGCTTTTTACCATCTTTAAATGTATCGCTAAGCGCATTTAATACCTCTTCACCATAATTGCTAGCCTCTTCAGAGCTCTCTGTTTTTTCATATGGCTTCATTCTTTCAGAAACAATTGCATACAAATCTGGTTGAGATTCTTTCAAATAATTTAAAAGTTTTTTACCACCGCTATTCGCTATATTATCATTTCCATTAACTCCGGATTTAACGATAGCGTGTAATAATTCATGGGATCCAACACTTGTGTGACCATTAGCTATAGCACTAGTTTTATTTACAAGGATTGTGTTACCAATAAAAGCCCCATTAGCACCATCTAAAATATCTTTTACTTCCCCGTCTGTTAATGTTTCTCCAATAGCTTTTTTTGCTTTTACAGCAGCTTCTAGCATTTTTTTAGAGGTTTCAAAAGTTTGGAAATTAAGTGTTAAACCCATTTCCTTACCAAGACCCTCAGCAAATTTTATATCATTATTTAAGTCTTCGCCTAATTTTTCAGTTACATAAGCATTTCTAGCGGCTGTTTCTAGTTCTTCTCCTGCTAGTTCGCTTTTATTTTCTTCTTGCAATGCAATATTTACTTTACTATAGTAATCTTGTTTGCTTGCTGTTGACATGCCCGCAAATGTCTGCGCTTTTTCTAAAACCCTGTTTCCTGTAGTACGAAGTTGATATATTCCCCAGCCTTTCTGTGCGCTTAATTGTAATTTTTTAGTGTTGTAATCTTTATTATTTTCTTTACGAGCATCTTCATTACCAAGTATACCTTCTCTAGTATCAATAGTTTCTTTCCAAGCTTGCTCATAACTTTCTTTTGAGGCTTTTAATTGGGATTCTGACATTGAGCCATCAACCATTGTCTCATTAAAGTTTTTAGATAAACGTCTTAGTTTCTGATTTAAGTCCCCAACCTCTTTTACTTGATCAATGCTTAAGTCTTTACCTAATCTATTTAGTATTTCTTCTTTCTCACCATCAAATTCATTTATTATTTCTTCAGCCAATCTTTTAGCCTCTGGAGACATAGGTAGTTTATTTAAATCATCAATAGATGTATCCTGATTAATGTCTTCATAATTTGTTATATCTCTTAATTTCTTAACCTTTTTAGCACGGTCTTTCATTTCCTTATATGTGCTAATCTCACTTACTATTGCGTTAGTCATAGGCTTAGCAGCTGCCATAGATGCAAATCCTGGGCCCATAAATGCTCCAGCCGCCACATCATCAGGCACTCCTTCCCATATACTTTTCTCTGTATCACCAAGAACATATATATCTCCTAAATTATTTGATAGTCGAGTTAAACCCTCTGTGAAGCCTTCCCTTGGTATTGATTTAGCGGCTTCCTTTACAAATACCGATGTATTATGTCTAATTCCTCTATATAAAGCGTCTTTAGATACAGCTTTTATTGATTTAGCAGTATTCTTTAAAATTTGCATAGATCCAAACTTTTCAAAAACAACCTCTGCTATTCCAGATACAGCAGCAGATGTTAATCTTTGCCCTTCTGATATATTTAATATACGTTTATTTTCTTTTATTTCGGCATTTACAGCAGCAATCTGTTCTTCAGAAAGAGTACCACTTTCTAAAGCGTCTATATTTTCTTGAAGTCTACTAACCGCGCCCACTTGTTGCGATTGTATTTCAGATGATTTTGAACCAGTCCCACTTAAAAAGAATAGCGGAAGGGCAAGTTCGCCCGTAAGAGCCATTCCGATAGACGAAGGCATACTAGTTGTAGTTGCGGCTGCCCAACGGCCTAGATCGTCAAGATCTTTTATACCACCAACACTAACTCCTTTTTGGTAGGAACTTTGCTCTTTCTCTAGGTCTCTGCTAAGGCCGTATATAGGATCTAATACTAATCTTTTTGTTATAGAACGTTTATCTTCCCATAAGCCCGCAAAAGAACGCCCTGTTCCAAGCTGTGCTCCTACTATAGCTAAATCAGTTAACCCTGTAGCTAGTTCAGTTGCTCCACCTGCAATATCTACTGCTGTCTTTTTTAAAGCAGTTGCGGTTTGCTCAAGTCTACTATAATTTGCTTTTGATGCTTCCAAGCCCGCGACTATAAGCTTTTCATTGCTAGGAGCCTTGTCTACAAGGTTGTTAAAGTCTTCTAGCTTTTTATTGTAAGCCAATATTTGCTTTTGTACGTTTGCTTTCTCAAGAGTGGTGGCGTTTTTATTGTTGACAATTGATTTTATAGTATTGTCTAATGTAACCCCCTCAGCCGCTAAAGCTTCCCCCTGTTTTGGTAATCTTTTTATATCTACAAGTTCCTTGTTTTTTATAGCCGTTAAAGCTACCCTAGCCTCCGGGTCTAAATCATTTAGCGCTTTTTCAAATCCATATTGTCTTGCCTTATCGTTTTCTACGCCTATAAAATTCTCTAATCTTTCTGTGCTAGGTAAAGGAACGGATTTTCTACCACTATTTACCCACTTCATATAAGATCTATATTCTCCTTTATCTTGAAAATCTGTTTCCGGCAGCGGCTTATTTTCGTTTGGCATACCTGCTGCAGCTGCTCTCATGTCACTCTCCGCGGCACCGGCGGATTTTTTAGATGATTCAAGAGCTGCCCATTGGTTTGGCTTTGTTTTTAAATATAAGCTAAGCTTTTCATCATTAGTTCTAGACTTAGGCGCAGCTTTTTTAGTTATTGCATTGTTTATATTTCCATATTTGGACTTAGCCTCTTCGGTAAAATTTAAATTACCATGCTTTTCTATAAGATCATTTAACTTTTCAGCGGAAAAATTAAGGTCCTCTAGGTCAAGATGATCACCAACTCTATATCCATATCCAGTTTCAACCTCTTGCCCATTTTTCCCACCAATAGTAATGGCATTTATACGCTCAAAACCACTTTTGTCTACCCCGGTAGTTTCAATAGGGGTTAACCCGTACATAGCCAGTACTCCTTTAAGTTGCTTAGCAACATCTTCTTCGCTTCCAAGTTTAAGCATGGCCGCGGTGATAGGGCGTGCCGGAGTGTTTTCTATAGCTATATCTGTATCTCTACTCAATAGCTCTTTGCTAACATCAGCATCTATTATGGCTCTCGTAGCAGCTCTTTGTTTTTCTTTCTCTTTGGCTTTAGCCGCAGCTTCTATTTCTTTCTTTTTAGCAAACTCAGTTTTTCTTGCTTGTTCTTTTTTATATTCATTAGACAGCAATAATTCTTTTCCGCCTGCTGTGGGTTGTGCAAGATCTGTTCCTGCAAATGGGTCAGAACTAGGAGTGAATGTTTGATTATCTTGTATTACAGTTTTTTTAACAACAGGTGTTTTCTTTTTTGTTGGTGTTACAGTTGTAGTATTTACACCTAAAAGCTCGACTCCAGACTTTACTTTATTTGGCTTTGGCTTATATCCATTTTTTTTAATTATAGCATCAAAGGAGGTTTTACCCTCCTTAGCCATTTTATTAATTTGATCGTATGTAATTACGTTACCTGAACTGTCTATGTAGTCAAACATATATTTCCCTATTTAATTATTTTTTATTTTTATTATTTTTGAGCTTTAACTTTAGCACCCCTTAATGCAGCCTCCATCTGTGCTTTCGTTTGATTTTTAGCTATAAGAGTACCTCCTTCACTTTTATGCACATCATAAGTTCCATTAGCATTCAGCGTAACAACCCCTGATTGTTTTGCACTATTAAAATAAACAGGTACTTTGTCGAAAGAGCCATTTTCCAATACGTCTTGTACAGTTGTCCCTGTATTAGCTGGCACATAACCACCTCCTCCTTTTCCACCTTTGCCACCCGTATTTGATTTACTCGTAGAAACTTTCTTTTCTACTTTTTTAACCACTTCAGTTTTAACAGACCCATCATCATTCAGCATGGGCGTGAATTCATATTGTTTAGTTAATAGATCTTTTTGTATCATGATATGAGCTAATTCCGCCATATTTTTTTGTTCTGGGGTTACAGGTTCTCTATTTGGTTTACCATCCTTACTAATTAATCCAAATGTTTTTTGTATATCTTCTATTTTTTTCTTATCTTCATCAGTAGTATATTTATCATTAGCCATTGCCGCAAGTTTAGGCTCAAACACATTAAAGTATACACTTTTTACAGACAGTTCATGTTCAGATGTTGATTCTGCGAATATAAGTTTTTGTTGATCCTCCCATTTTTGTGTAAAAAGTCTAGACATATCATTTTGTTGAAAATATGTTCTAGTTGAATTTGTAACAGCCCCATTTGTAATTGTAAGATCAGTATCTTGATAGGCTTCGCCATTGACTACTGTTCTTCCTTTATATTCTATTGGTTTGTTGTCTTGTGTAGCTGAAGTAATTTTAAACGATTCATTTAAAACGCCTGTAGGTACTGGTGTACCATCTTTTCCTGTTTTTGTTTTTTCCCATATAGTAGCTTGGCTTGCATTATAAGCTATGCCAAGATCTTGGGAAGCAGGCACCTTTAAAACAACATTCTCTCCTTTTGTCTTTATTTGATTCATAATTGCATCTCCAATAACCAGAGGCTCTTGTCCATCGATGTCAAAGGTCATGGCATTCTCCATTTGTTTAGTCTCAGGGTTATATTTGCTTACAAACTCAGTTCCTTTAACCTTTGGATTTAATCCTGTTCCTGCTTTAAGTGATTCAATAAGCTCAGGAGCGTTAAAAAACCTATCTATGGATCCAGATGTTCCAAACCCCTTTTTATAGTTTTCTACAAATCCAGTACCTACATCGGCAAATGTTCCAATAAAACCGGATACACCATCCGGTGATAACCTTAAAACATTTAGTTTTGTTTTTTCGTCTGGTGTTAATGTTCCTTTTGCGTCTAAAAGTGCTAAATTACCTACTTCAGTAAGGTTTGCATCAAATGTTTTTGAAAAGTTTATTTTTGTATTCTTATTTGACACAGCGGCTGCGTCTGCTTGATATTTTAATGCAACTGCGTCTGCCTCTCTTTGATCTTTAGCATCCTGTTCTCGTGTTTTTTTTCGTTCCTCTTCATTTGCCTTCATTTGCCCTATATAGTCTGTGCTTGCTTTACCTACTATATTAGCTATATTAGTTGCGAGATCTCTAAAGTGTTGCCCTGTCTGCGTGTCTACGTATCCAGTTGGATTTGCATATTCTCCCATGTTATATTTAAATATTTATTACTACTCTTTTTTAGCTTTAGAAGCTGCATAACCTTGCCCTGTTGACATGGCTATACTACCTAATGCACTCATCCCTGATGTTATTGCTCCTGTTTGATCGGCTCTTGCTTGCACTGCTTGTTGACCAGCAATGCCAGCTAAGCCTGCTGTTCTATCAATTTCTTGTTGCTGCCTGTTCTCAGTAGCATTAAATACAAATTGTTTACCAGCTACATCTGCGTTCTGCATTCTTTCTGCTTCAGACAATTGAATACCTTGCATTCTTTGTGCCTCTGCCATTTTTCCTTTTTGCATTTCCTGCTGTCCTTCAGCTCTTAATTTTTCATTCTGAGCTTCTTGTTGTTCAATAGACGCAGATATACCTTGCTTGCTTTTCAATGCAGCTTGTGCTAAAGCAGTTGCTCCACCTGCACTAGCACCAGTATCCCTAAGAGTATCTAATGTGTTAGCCAGTGACAAGTCTACCTGCTCAGCTTCAAATTTGGCAGCATTAGTAGCTACCCCTAAACTAGCGTATGGATTATTTATCATACCAGACAAATCTTTAGCCATACTACTAAGGTTTTTTACATTAGCATACGGGTTAATTATGGCTTGTCTGTTTTTTTCTAATTGAGCTAATTTAGCTAATTGTTTTCTTTTTTCTGCTTCGGCTTCTCTTTTTGCTTTAGAAGCTTCCATAGACCCAAAAACTGAGCTACCTACAGCGAGAACTGCTCCTACACAGCCAACT
>Ga0114970_10003212_pt1 | contig 12072 bp, 12 predicted proteins | sample M_140205_XF_Meta_FD_87030 | JGI IMG/M metagenome (GOLD analysis project Ga0114970, IMG submission 87030) | Freshwater microbial communities from Lake Montjoie, Canada to study carbon cycling - M_140205_XF_MetaG | ecosystem: Environmental > Aquatic > Freshwater > Lake | place: Lake Montjoie... | reverse complement strand
GCCATCACCAGCGCCACGGTCAGGACCACGGCCACCGGGAACAGCCACGCGATGAGCCGCCGGGGCACGAACTGCCGCTCGGCGAAGGCGAGCACAAACGTGAGCAGGTAGAGCGCCAGCGGCACCACCCACAACAGCGGAATCGAGGCGATGTCGGTGGAGATGAACGTGGTGACGCTCATCATCAACGTCGACGGCACCGCCGCCAGTCCGAGCCAGCGCAGGCGCGCGGCCATCGGGTCGTCCTCGACCGCGTCCTCGACCGCGGTCTGCTTCGAGCGGCGCGCCGGCTTCGCCTCGCCCACCGGTGTTGGCACGGGCGCAGGCGCGTCGAGTGTGCCGCGCCGCCACGCCACCGCGCCGCAGGTCAGCATCAGCAGGGCGTAGACGGCGTAGCCGGTCGTCCACCAGAAGCTCTGCGAGCGGAGGCGGAGCATCGGCTCGACGAGGAACGGATAGCCGAGCAGCGCCACGAAGCTGCCGACGTTGCTGGCCGCGAATAGCGAGTAGACCCGCGAGCTGGCCGATGGTCCGAGCGACGAGAACCAGCGCTGGAGCAGCGGCCCGGTGGTGGCGAGTACCACGAACGGCAGGCCGAGCGAGACGACGAGGATGGAGAAGACCCAGCCGATCGGGTTGGCGGAAGGAGGCGGCGCCGACCCGCGCACCGCAATGGGCAGCACCACCGCCGCCGCAGCCAGCAGCACCGCCTGCAGCACCACCTGCTGCTTCAGCGGTCGCTTGCCGACGGCGTGGGCGTAGAGATAGCCGCCGAGCAGCGCGAGTTGATAGAAGACGAGGCAACTGTTCCACACCGCCGGCGCGCCGCCGAGCAGCGGCAGCACCATGCGGGCGAACATCGGCTCGACCAGGAACAGCAGGAACGCGCCGAGCAGTGCGGTGACAGCGAAAAGAAGTCTCACGGGTCCTGAGATTCAATCGTCAAATCGTCCGAGCGTCAACTGACCAACGACCAACGACCAACGACTACCGTGTTATTCTCCCGGCCTGCTGCGGGCGTTCCGGAGCATTACAGGAGGCCGGCATGAAAGCAGTGACTGCAGCGGTGGTTCTCGTCAGCGTGTTCGCGGTGTCGGCGTCGGCGCTGGCGCAGGGTGGGCGGGCCAATCAGGCCCCTGGTCCGTCGGTCACGGTGAACGGGCAGACGTTCACGCAGCAGGCGCTGTTCCAGCGCAATATCGGCGGTCCCGACGACATGTACACCGCCGTGCCGCCGCACAAGGTGATCGGCAACATCTACTACGTCGGCACCAAAAGCCTGGCGGTCTTCCTCGTCGTGACGCCGGCCGGCAACATCCTCATCAACACCACGTTCGAACGGAACGTCCCGCTCATCCAGAAGTCGATCGAGCAGCTGGGGTTCAAGTTCGCCGACACAAAGATCATCCTCGGCAGTCACGCGCATGGCGATCACCAGGAAGGTGACGCGATGGTGAAGCAGATGACCGGCGCGCAGGCGATGGCGATGGCCGAGGACGTGCCGGCGCTCGAGGCGATGAAGCCGGGCGGCAAGCCGCACCCGGTGGACCGCGTGCTGCACGACGGCGATACGGTCGTCCTTGGCAACACGACGCTCACTGCGCACCTGACGCCCGGCCATACGCACGGCTGCACCACGTGGACGCTGAAAGCGAACGACAACGGCAAGAGCTACGACGTGGCGATCATCGGCAGCGTCGGCACCAATCCCGGCTTCAAGCTGGTGAACAACCCCGACAACCCCACCCAGGCGGCCGAGTATCAGCAGGCGTTCCGGAAGCTGCGGGCGCTGAAGGTGGACGTGCCGCTCGGCTCGCACCCGAGCATGTACAACCTCGACAAGAAGTTCCCCCTCATCGGCAAGGGGCCGAACCCTTTCATCGACCCGGCCGGCTACGTCGCGGAAATCGACATGGCCGAGGCGATGTTCAAGGCAGTGCTCGCCGAGCAGCAGAAGGCCGCGGGCGTTCAGTAACGTTTCGTCTCCCTCCAGACTGGCGCGCTCCGCAGAGGGCGCCAGTCGGCGGCGCCGCCAACAGATAGTTCGCTCGTTGGGTATCGGGAATGCCGATCCGCCCAGGCCCGGCCGTTATGATCGGCGTCATGCCCAGCAGAACGATCCTGCGAACCCTGGCGGCCGCCACCGTGCTCGTCGCCGCCGCCGCCGCCTCTGCCTCGCACCTCTCCGCGCAGCGTCCGCCCTCGTGGGACGAGCGGCTGCGCGCCATTCCCGACGCCGCGGCCATCGGCCAGTATATGCAGCGCCTCAGCGCGCGGCCGCACTACGTCGGCTCGGCCTACAACAAGGACAACGCCGAGTGGATGCTCGCGCGGTTCCGCGAGTGGGGCTGGGACGCCCAGCTCGAAACCTATGACGTGCTGTTCCCGACACCGAAGGAACGCCTGCTCGAACTGACCGCGCCGACCCGCTTCACCGCGACGCTCGAAGAGCCTGTCGTGGCGGTTGATCCGACCTCGGGTCAGAAGACCGAGCAGTTGCCCACCTACAACGCCTACTCGATCGACGGCGACGTCACCGGTCCGCTGGTCTACGTGAACTACGGCCGTCCCGAGGACTACGAGGAACTCGAGGCTGCCGGCGTCTCGGTCAAGGGCGCCATCGTCATTGCGCGCTACGGCGGGTCGTTCCGCGGCACGAAGCCGAAGATCGCGGCGGAGCACGGCGCCATCGGCTGCATCATCTACTCCGACCCGCGCGATGACGGCTACTTCGTGGACGAGGTGTTCCCCGATGGCCCGATGCGCAACAAGGACGGCGTGCAGCGCGGCAGTGCGCTCGACCTGCCGATGTACTCCGGCGACCCGCTCACGCCGGGCAAGCCGTCGGTCCCCGGCACACCACGCCTCGCACTCACGGACGCCGAGACGCTGACGAAGATTCCGACGTTGCCGATTTCCTACGGCGACGCCCAGCCGCTGCTCGCAGCCATGCGCGGCCGCGTCGCGCCGGCGTCGTGGCGCGGCGCCCTGCCGATCACCTACCGCCTCGGCCCCGGCCCGGCCCGCGTCCACCTGAAGGTGGCCTTCAACTGGGACATCAAGACGATGTACGACGTTGTCGCGAAGCTGCAGGGCTCGACGTTCCCCGATGAGTGGATCGTGCGTGGCAATCATCACGATGCCTGGGTGAACGGCGCGTCCGATCCGGTGAGCGGCATGGCGCCGGAGCTGGAAGAGGCGCGGGCGATCGGACAGCTCGTGAAGCAGGGGTGGAAGCCGAAGCGCACGCTGGTGTATGCGGCGTGGGACGGTGAAGAACCCGGTCTGCTCGGTTCGACCGAGTGGGTGGAGCAGCACGACGCCGAGTTGCGCGAGAAAGCGGTGATCTATATCAACAGCGACGGCAACAGCCGCGGCTTCCTGCAGGCGAGCGGTTCGCACACCCTCGAGCACGTCGTCAACGAGGTAGCGAAGAGCGTCGACGATCCGGAGACGAAGGGCACCGTCTGGAAGCGCTGGCAGTCGAACGTCGTCTCGTCAGCGTCTGGCGACCGCCGCAGCGAAGCCCGCTCACGCGCCGACCTGCGCATCGGTGCGCTCGGCTCGGGCTCGGACTACACGCCGTTCCTCCAGCACCACGGCATCGCGTCGCTGAACCTGTCGTTCGGTGGCTTCGACGACGACGGCATCTACCACTCCATCTACGACGACTTCTATCACTTCGCGAAGTTCTCGGACCCGGGCTTCCTCTACGGCCGCGCGCTCGCCCAGTTCTCGGGCAGCCTCGTGGTTCGTCTCGCGGATGCCGACGTGCTGCCGTTCGAGTTCACCAACCTGGCCGACACCACGCAGACCTATCTGCGCGAAGTGCAGGCACTGCTGCGCCAGCGTCAGGACGACGTGAAGGAACGCAACCGCCAGATTACGGACGGTGTGTTTGCGGCGGTGAACGATCCGAAGGAGCCGCGGCCGATTCCGGCGGTCGAGGACGTGCCCCCGGCGTTGAACTTCGCGCCGCTCGAGAACGCCGTTGCGGCGCTGACGCGCGCCGCTGATCGCTACAAGGCGGCTGCTGCGAAAGCCGGGTCGGACCCGGCGACACTGCGCGCCGTGAATGCGAAGCTGATTCAGAGCGAGCGTCAGTTCATCGACGAGGGCGGTTTGCCGCGCCGCTCGTGGTACCGGCATCTGCTCTACGCACCGGGGTTCTACACCGGCTACGGTGTGAAGACGATGCCTGGCGTGCGTGAAGGGATTGAACAGCGCCGCTACGAGGAAGCGGAGAAGGAAGCTGCCAGGCTGGCGGCTGCCGTGCAGAGGGAAGCCGCGCTGGTGAACGGAGCCGCGCAGCTACTGGAGGCGCGGTAGTCGGGTGGTCATTGGTCGTTAGTCATTAGTCATTAGTCATTGGTCATTGGTCATTGGTCGGTCGTTGGTCGCGGGTTCGTGTCCCGCTGACCAACGACTAATGACCAACGACCAACGACTAATTCGCTGTTCCCGACGCCGCCGGCCAGCCCTTGTCGAGCGGCTTGGTTGCGTCGGCGGTGATCGACAGGTCGGCGCAGTGGTGGTACGAGTAGCCGCCGGGCTGGTTGTAGCCGTGTTCGGCCATGAACTGAATCACCTGGAGCGTGCACTTCGCACACGTGATGTTCGGCAGCTGGATGTCGCCCTCGAAGGTCTGCGGCGACGAGGGACGCGTGTAGTGCTGGAAGAGGCCGTCGGCGATCACCGGCAACTGCACCGGGCTCTGGATGGCGGCCCACACCGACTGCGGTCCGCGCTCCGTCATGCGTTCGACGGTGATCGGGTCGGCCGGCAGTTCCGCGCGGGAATTGACGGCGAGCGCCACCCGGTAGTGGCCCGGGTGATAGATCGTCTCGAGCACCTTCAGGTGCAGCTTCGACCCTCCGGTCACCTTCGTGACCGCGTCGGTCGGCTTGACATCGGGAACCGCGCCGCACGGCGCTGCCTTCTGCGGGTCGCCGCGTTCACTTTCCACAATCCACGACGCCGGTTCCACCAGCTTGAAGTGCGCCTGCACCACCGCCGGCGCCGCACACGCCGCCGCCACCACCATCGCGAACATTACCTTCTTCATGCGTCCCTCTTCTTGTGAACTATTCCTATTCCACGACAGCCCAGCCTGACCCGCCTGGCTGACCTGCCCAGTCTTCCCGCGCTACCCGCGCGCTTCGATCATCGCCGCGATGTCCCGACGATGCTTGGACTTCGCGAAGTCGAGTGGGGTTTCACCGCTGTGCGATTTCAGGGTGAGGTCGGCGCCGGCCTCGAGGATGACCCGGGCGGTGTCGATGTTGTTCTCCCAGATCGCGTCGTGCAGGGCAGTGTAGCCATTCTTCGGTCCCTGCTTGTTGATGTCGATACCGTGCTGAATCAGCAGGGCGGCGGCGTCGGTCCGTCCAGCATAGGCGGCCGCATGCAGCGCCGTGGCCTTCATGCCGGGGTCTACAGCGGTGACGTCGGCCCCCGCCGCGAGCAGCATCCGCACGATCTCGGTGTGGCCGAGGTAGGCGGCCATCACCAGCGGCGCATCGCCGTTCGGGTCGAGTTCGTCGACGTTCGCTCCGTCGGCGATCAGCGTGTGCACGCGCGAGACATCGTCGTTCCGGACGGCTTTCATCAGATTGGTCATGCGGCTCCCTGCGGTGCGCGGGTACGACCGCACCGTGCGCTGGAGCATTTTTGCATTACCAGCTCCGGTCCCGTCACGTTTACGATGGGCGGAGGTTCCCGCCATGCGCCATCTGATGCCGCTCGCCCTACTCGTCGCGATGTCTACGGCCGAGCCGGTCGTTGGCCAGGACCCATCATCTGCCAAGAAGCCCCCGCCTTCCGCCCCGCGCGTCGTGACGCTCACCGGCTGCGTCGAGAAGGGCGCCACGCCCAACCAGTACACCATCCAGGACGCGATGAACGGCCGCTACGAAGTGAGCGGCACCGACATCAAGAAGCACCTCGGGCAACGCGTGCAGGTGGCTGGAACGCCGGGGTCGACCCGCTTCCGCGTGAAGGGCGGCCTCTGGCCGAACCCGAATGTGGCCGGGCAGGCCGGCGCGATGGACCCGGCGAAGGCGGCGGTCGCCGCGATGCCGGGCGGACCGTACTCCGGAACCGGCGACATCTCGTTGCCGACGTTCAAGGTGAAGGCGGTCCGGACGCTCGACGGCGCGTGCGGCTAGCGCGGTTTCGAGATCGATGTAGTGTCCGCCTTTAGTGGGACCCTGGAAAGTCCGGCTAAAGCCGGACACTACGTACTACACCGAAACCGAAACGTCGCTAACGACCAACGACCAACGACTACCATCGGGGGATGACGACCATGAAGGTCCTGGTGCTCGGCGCTGGCGGGGTCGGCGGCTACTTCGGTGGGCGGCTGGCGCACGCGGGAGCCGACGTCACGTTCCTCGTCCGCCCCGCTCGTCGTCAGCAGATCGCCCGCGACGGCCTGCGCATTACCAGTGCGCTCGGCGACCTGACGCTGCCGGTGCACACCGTGGTGGCCGGCGAACTCGGCCCTGGCTACGACCTGGTGCTGCTCACCTGCAAGGCCTACGACCTCGACTCGTCGATGGACGCGATTGCGCCGGCGATGGGCGGCGCCACGACGGTGCTGCCGCTGTTGAACGGCCTCGCGCACCTCGAACGGCTCGACAGCCGCTTCGGCCGCACCAACGTGCTTGGTGGCAGCTGCGCCATCGACGCGATGCTGCTCCCCGACGGCACCATCCGCCACGCCGGCACCCTCCAGCGCATTGTCTTTGGCGAGCGGAATCGCCAGCCGTCGAGCCGGACCCTGGCGCTGGCCGACGTGCTCGCAAAGAGCCCCATCGAGTGGGAGCATGCCGACGATGTGCTGCTGCGGATGTGGGAGAAGCTGATGATGCTCAGCGTGCTCGCGGCCATCACCTGCCTGTTCCGCGGCAACGTGCAGGAGATCATGTCGGCACCGGGCGGCAAGCAGGCGGCTGAGCGTGCCCTTGCCGCGAACCTCGAGATCCTGACGCACGAAGGCTATCCGCCGAGTGCGGGCGCGCTGAAGGCGGCGCAGAGCCGGCTCACCGATCCCAACGGCACGTGGAGCGCGTCGATGATGCGCGACATGGAAGGCGGGCGGCCGGTGGAAGCCGACCATATCCTCGGCTTCATGCTCGACAAGGCACGCACGCACGGCGTCGACGACACCATCTTGTCGCTGGCCTACACGCACCTGAAGACGTACGAACGGCGCCGAGCCGATGGACGGATCTAGGGGAAGTGAGAAGTCAGAACTCAGAAGTCAGAACTTGGTCGAACACAGCGAACTGAAGCAGCGCGCCGTCGTCTGCGGTCGTAGTGTCCGGCTTCAGCCGGACCTCCGAAAGTTCTGACTTCTGACTTCTGACCTCTAAGTTCGTCACGTTTCCCGTCCCTGCCGCATCTCCTCAACAGGAGTGCGTTCATGCAGGACTTTCCTCATCTCTACCACGCCACCGCGGACGCCGTTCCGGACGGTGACATCCAGTTGAGCAGCAGCGGTTTGCCCGTGCTGCGGACCGCATCACCAGCGGAGTTCGGTGGGCCTGGGGACCGATGGTCGCCAGAGACGCTGCTGTCGGCAGCCGTCGCCGACTGCTTCATCCTGACGTTCAGGGCGGTGGCTCGTGCGTCGAAGCTGCCGTGGGGCGGCCTGCACGTCGAGGTGGAGGGGACGCTCGAGCGTATCGACAAGGTGACGCAGTTCACCGGCTTCCAGCTGACGGCCAGCCTCGATGTTCCGGAAGGGACCGATACCGCCGTTGCCGAGAAGGCGCTTGAGAGAGCCGAGCACAACTGCCTGATCTCGAGCTCGCTCAAAGGGGCAGTCCACCTGCACACCCATGTGCACGTCGAGCCGCACCAGCCGGCATTCGGCTGACAGCACTCTGGTCGGCCATGGGGGCAACATCGCGACCCGCCCCGCCTGAATCCCCGGTTTACCGGCCCGGCATGGCGGTGCGAAGTTTCCTGCGCCATTTCAGGCGCGTCACGGTTACAGTATCCGGCACGCCAGCCGCCACAGTCGGCGGCGTGCGTCTACTTGTGATTCCGAGGAGAATTCGATGAAAAAGGCCATTCTGACCATTCTGGGCATCGCCGTGCTTGTTGCACCGGCGGCTGTCGGCTTCGCGCAGGGCAAGAAGCCCACCGCGGCGTACTACATCACCAAGGAAGAGGTCGACACCGTCAACAAGACGCCGGGTGTGGACCGCACGATCAAGGTGATGGACATCGGCGACCAGCACTTCTCGGTCGGTATCATCCACCGCGGATCGACCACGGCTCCGGCCGCAGCCCCGGCCGCCCGTCCGGCAGGTGCCGCGCCCGCCGCGCCGCCCGCTGGCACCCAGGCCTGTGGTGAAACCGTGGCGGCAGCCAGCCTGCCGGCCGGCCTCTCGTCGGGTCTGTACCACAACAAGCAGACCGAGGGCTACTACATCGTCTCGGGTGAAGGCACGATCGTGACCGGTGGTCACATCATCAACGGCCGCACCTCGGCGCCGGACGCCGAAGTGACGACCACGCTGAACGGCCCGTCGTGCAGCGGCCGCATCGGTGGCAACGACGTCGTGAAGCGTCTCGTCAAGACCGGCGACATCGTCATCATCCCGGCGGGCGTGCCGCACGGCTGGGTGGAAATCAAGGAGCACGTCGACTACCTGAGCTTCCGTCCGTCGGCCGACATTCTTACCGTCGGCTACCAGCACCCGTCGCTCAAGAAGTAGCGGGACGGAGGGTGGAGGTTGGCCTCCACCCTCCACCCTCCACCCTCCGGCTCCGTCCCCCCCGTACAATCAGCGGCATGGAGTCCCTCTTCGCCGGCGTCCTCCAGATCGTGCTGCTCGAAGTGGCCGCGCTCTTTCCCATCGTGAATCCGGTCGGCACGGCGCCGATCTTCCTCAGTCTCACCCGCGGCGCCTCGGCCGCGACCCGCATCACGCTGGCGCGCCGCATCGCGGTGAACGGCTTCATCCTCCTCGTCGCGTCGATGCTGGTCGGCAGCTACATCCTCGCCTTCTTCGGCATCTCGCTGCCGGTGGTGCAGGTGGCGGGCGGGCTGGTGCTGACCGCCACCGGCTGGTCGCTGCTGACGCGCCCGCCCGGCGAAGCGACTGCCGAGCGCACCGTGCCCGCAACCCACCGCGACTGGCTGCAGCAGTCGTTCTATCCGCTGACCTTGCCGCTGACCGTTGGTCCCGGCTCGCTGTCGGTGGCGGTGACGCTTGGCGCCAATGCCTCGGGCCGGCTGGCGCCGGTGATGATCGCCTCGCTCATCGCCAGCGCGTTCATCGCGTTGACCGTCTACGTGTCGTACGCGTGGAGCGAGCGGCTCGAGCGCCAGCTCGGCGAGTCGGCGGTCAACGTGTTCCTGCGGCTGTCGTCGTTCCTGCTCCTCTGCATCGGCGTCCAGATTCTGGCCAACGGCGTGAAGGCGCTGAAGCTGTGGTGAGCGACAGCGGTCCACGCTTCGACCAGTCGTCGAAGGCGCGGCTCACGACGCACGATCTCGGACGCTTCGCGGGCAGCACGCTGTTCGACCGCGTCGCCCGCACACTGTGTGCGGCAGGCTGCCTGCCGCGCAAGGAACTGTACGAGGCGTGGGAAGTGGCGAAACGGGTGCGGCGCCTGTTCCGTGGCGGCCGTGTGGTGGACCTCGCTGGCGGCCACGGCCTGCTGGCCCACGCGCTGCTGCTGCTCGACGACTCCTCGCCCGAGGCGCTCGTGGTCGACCGCCTGGTGCCCCCGTCTGCGGCGGCGGTGTCCGAGGCGCTCACGCGGGTGTGGCCGCGGCTGGCGGGCCGGGTCCACTTCCAGGCCGGGGATCTGGGCGGCGTGCCGCTGACCGCCGGCGACCTGGTGGTGTCGAGCCACGCCTGCGGCGCCCTGACCGACGCGGTGCTGCACCGTGCGGCCGATGCCGGCGCGCGCGTGGCGGTGTTGCCGTGCTGCCACGATGTCGACTCGTGCGACGTCGGCGCACTCGGCGGCTGGCTCGACCCGGCGACGGCGATCGACGTGCTGCGTGCCGTGGCACTCGAGCGCCGCGGCTACCGCGTCTGGACGCAGCAGATCCCGGCGGCGATCACGCCGAAGAACCGCCTGCTGCTGGCGCAGCCGCACGAGACGGTTGGTACACTGCAGGCATGAAGAACTACTGGTTGATGAAGTGCGAGCCGGAGGCCTACGCTATCGAGCGGCTGGCACGCGACGGCAAGACCGGGTGGGAAGGCGTCCGCAACTACCAGGCGCGCAACTTCATGCGCGACGAGATGACGCCGGGTGACGGCGTGCTGTTCTACGCGTCGAATGCCGCCCCGTCGGGTGTGACCGGCCTGGCCGAGATCGTCACCGCGGGCTACCCCGATCCGTTCGCGTTCAAGCAGGGGCACGCCTACTTCGACGAGGCGAGCCGCAAGGACGCACCCACCTGGTACACAGTGGACGTCGGCTACGTCGACACCTTCCCGGCCATCGTGCCGCTCGAGACGCTGAAGTCGACGAAGGGGCTCGAGGACATGATGGTGACGAAGAAGGGCAGCCGCCTCTCCATCCAGCCGGTGACGAAGGCCGAGTTCGACATCGTCTGCCGACTTGGACGAACAGCCAGCCTCCGGTAGCAGCGGACGACAGTACCCCGACCGTGCTATTCAGCTCTCCTCCTGTGACCGATATCCTCGGGGTATGTACGGTCTCCTCAATCAGGCGGTAGAACAGGTGCTGCGCACCAAGTTCGGCGATGCGCGCTGGGCCGCTATCCGGGCGCGCGCCACGGTCACGGTGCCGCCGGTATTTGTCGGCATGCAGACCTACCCGGACGCGGTCACCTATGGCCTCGTTGCCGCCGCGAGCGATGAACTCGAGATGCCCGCCGCCGAACTGTTCGAGGCGATCGGCGAGTACTGGACCATCCATACGGCCCTGCACGGCTACGGCGACTTACTGGTGCTTGGCGGCAGCACCTTCATCGACTTCCTGCAGAACCTCGACCGCCTGCATGCGCACGTGGCCGTCAGCTTCCCTGAACTTCGGCCGCCCACCTTCTGGTGTTCGGACGTGACCGATCGGACGGTTCGGCTGCACTACGCCTCCGAACGCGAAGGGCTGGCGCCAATGGTCGTCGGTCTCGTCCGGGGCCTGGGGACGATGTTCGCGACGGACGTGACGGTCGAGCAGGCCGCGAGCCGCGCGGAGGGGGCCGCCCACGACGAATTCCAGATTACCTATACACTCCATGCATGAGCTTGACCGGGGTTCGGCTGAACAGCGAGGAGTTCCGGGACATCTTTCCCTTCCATCTCGCGTTCGGGCGTGACCTGCGGCTCGCACAAGTGGGCCGGTCATGGGCGCGGCTGCTCGCAGACGTCGTGCCCGGAGCCAGGCTGTCCTCGCTGTTCACGATCACCCGCCCCAGTGTCCGCCTCGACTTCGACACCCTCCGCTCGCAGAGCGGCGCTCTCGTCGTCATGGAGTGCACGCCGCTCGCCATGTCGCTCCGCGGGCAGCTTCGTCTCGCCAGCGACGGGCAGCACCTGCTCTTTCTCGCCAGCCCCTGGATCACCGACCTTGAGGAGCTGAAGCGCTTCACGCTCACGCTCACCGACTTTCCGGCGCACGAACCGATCAGCGACTACCTGTTCCTGCTCCAGATGCAGCGCCGCGCGCTCGCCGACGCCAACCAACTCGCGATCGACCTGCAGGAGCGCGAGGGCACCCTGCGCGCCGTGCTCGACACGGCAGCCGACGGCATCGTCACGATCGACCCTCACGGCATCGTCCGCTCGTTCAACACCGCCGCGGCGAGCATCTTCGGGTACCAGTCGGCCGAAGTGGTCGGCCGGACCGTCTCGATGCTGATGCCCGCCCTGGCGCAGCGGGTGCACGATGGTTATTTGTCCAGCTACCTGGAAACGGGCGACGCCCGCATCATCGGTAGCAGGCGGGAAGTCACCGGCATCCGGAAGGACGGCTCGGCCGTCGAGCTGGAACTGGCCGTCAGCGAGGTCGTGCACGGGCGCGAGCGGCTGTTAACCGGCATCCTCCGCGACCTGACCGAGCGGAAGCGCGGCG
>Ga0114970_10003211_pt1 | contig 12076 bp, 6 predicted proteins | sample M_140205_XF_Meta_FD_87030 | JGI IMG/M metagenome (GOLD analysis project Ga0114970, IMG submission 87030) | Freshwater microbial communities from Lake Montjoie, Canada to study carbon cycling - M_140205_XF_MetaG | ecosystem: Environmental > Aquatic > Freshwater > Lake | place: Lake Montjoie... | reverse complement strand
TTCTGCGCTTCCTTGCCGTCGAAATGTACGGGCCACGTAATTTTTTGGTCTTTGATAAATTTCATCACCTTCTCGCGATCGACTTCTTTATCGAACGAAACGCCGATGACCTCGACCGTCTTCTTGTTGAACGACCGAGCCTGCATGACTTGGTCGATCATCGTGACGTTGCCGGCACTGGAGCCACTCCAGATCACCAGCGCCACGACCTTGCCGCGCAGCGCCGCGAGATCTACCTGTTTACCATCCAGCGCCGTGAACTTCAGCTCATACGGCACTTTCTTAATCTCCACCATGTTGAGTTCACTGCGGGCCATGTCCGCCACACCCTTGTCAGCGTGCTTCAGCAGCTTGTTCAAATGCGCCTCGCCCGCGGCCGGACTCACTCCGCGCGTGAGAATTTCCACATACGAACTCTCGCGGTCCTTCAGAAACCGCCGCCCGCCCGGCATCGCGTCCAACGCGTCGAGCTTCTCCCGCAGCGGCGCGATCCCATCCCGCGAGGGCGCATCGCGAAACTCAAAATCCGTCGCGGCGATATCCAGCGCCACCATCGCCGCCACCGCATCTTTCGACAGACCTTCTTTGTAGCGCTGATTCGTCACCTCATACTTCAGCTGCGTCACATACGCCGTACGATATGCCGCGAGCTTCTTGTCCCGGATGGAGTCACCGAAAAAGGCGAGGTCCTTGATCACGTTGTTCGCCCGCCAGTGCGTCGGATACTTGGTGAGAAAATCAAGGCCGGCCGCGATCACTTGCGTGAATCGCTCTTGGGACAACTTGGCCTCCTTGTCACTGTAGAGCTTCCCAAACGCTTCGCCCGCCAAATCCGCCGGCGATTTTTCCGGCGCCTTCGCAGCCTTGGCGGCGGGTGCCTGCGCGCACACCGCGCCGACGAGAGAGCATACAACAAACAGGGCAACAATGAGGGAGCGTAGTTTCATGGAGAAGAGAGCCATTTAGTTGAACGAAACGTCTATTTCGCCCGCGCTCCTGCGCAAGCGACAATCGTCCACGCATCAAGGCGCGCCCCCCCCGTCCTTGTGAGAATGACCGCTTCCCCTCTTCGGACTGCTGGCGTCTGGCTGCTGGACGTTTACCCCGCCCTCGCGGATCTTACTAAGACGTGATCGATCACACCAAAGAGAAACTCCTCTCCTTCAGTCCGGGCCACCCCGACTATCGCTGCAAACTCTGGGTCCGAGTCGTCACACCCGATAGCATCTGGTATCACGTTTTCTGGCGCCGTATCGCGCTCGCCCTCGCCGTCCTCACCTTCGCAGGCTGGCTCAGCGCCGCCGCCGGCGTCTGGGCCTTTGTAAAATTCCAGCGCGGCTACACCGAAGCCCGATACATCGACCTCGCCTTCTATCCATGGCGCAAGGAGGACTACCGCACCGGCCTCGGCCAACATTACCTCAAGACCGGTCGCGAGGCCCTCGAGAGAAAGAACTACCGCGAAGGCTACCGCCTCCTCCAAGCCGGCCTGACTCGCGTGCCCAACGAAGTCCCCAGCCGCCGCCTGCTCGCCTACACTCAAGCCCACTTCGGCCGCGCCGACCTCGCTCTGCAGACCTTGGCCGAAGGCGCCGAACTCGCCAGCGCCGATCTCGACTACCTCAAGCTGCTCTTCGCCCTGCTGCTCGAAACCCACGAAGACGAACGCCTCATTTTCCTCACCAAGAAACTGCTTCCGCGCGAGCCGGACACCGTCCGCACCCATCAATTCATCGCGCTCCAATCCGCCACCGCTCACTTCGAACGGGGCCGCTACGACGAGACCGAGCGCATCGTGGACGAGTGGCGCCTCGGCAACTCCCTTGAGGGCGCCATTCTCCTCGCGAAATGCGATTGGGAACGCGGCTACACCGATCTCGCCATGCTCCGGCTCGAGCGCGAGGTCGCCCGCTTTCCCCTGCGCGACGAGCTCTACCTCCACCTCGTGCGCTACCACCGCTCGCTCGGCCACGCCGACGAAGCCCGCCGCTACGCGCTCCTGCGCCAGTTCAACAATCCCGCCAGCCCCGGGCCCCGGATCGATCTGCTTCACACCTACCGCTCCACCGACGACCTCGCTGCTGGGCAGCGCGAACTCACCACCTTCCTCGCCGATTTTTCCGCCGACCCCGCAGCACTCATTTTGCTCGCGTGGTTCGCCGTCGACACCGTGCAACCCGCACTCACCGCCCGCCTCACCTCCCTTGCGCACGAGCGAAGCTATCCGCTCAACGCCTTCAACCTCGCCCGCGTGCAAGCCAACCTCGCCGCCCAACACTACCAGGTCGCCCTCGACCTTGCGCTCACCGCCATGCATGAAGAAAACGAGGATACCCCCCACCTCGCCTCCACCCTCAACGGTCTCCGCTGCCTGGCCCTTTACGGCCTGAAAGATTTTTCACGTGCCGAGCTCATGCTCAATTCTTTCCTGGGCCACGCCAACCTCCGCGCCAACGATGCCCTGCTCCTCGCGAAACAACTCCTCCTCGCCGGTGCAACCGCCTCCGCCCGCTCCGTGCTCGACCGCGCCAGGGTGCTCGATCCGCTCAACCAAGCCGCCCTCGGCGAACTCGTCCGCCTCGATGCCGCGCTCGGTAACCGCGAGAAACTCGCCGAAAATCTCCCCAAACTCCTGCGCCTCAGAAAACCTTCGCGTGCCGTCTTGGAGGAAGCCCTGCTCCGCCTCGATCGACCCGCCGACGCACCGCTCCGCGACCAAATCCGAGCCGCCGTCACCCGTGCCAGCGCAACCCCCGTCCCTTAGCATCGTTCTCCCCTCATTCTCGTTCTCGTTCTCATTCCCGTTCTCGTTCTCTCCTCGTTCTCGTTCTCGTTCTCGTTCGTCAGCTCACCCGCCCGAAACTGCGAGCACGCCCCAAAGGAAAGCACCACGCCCCACTCCGCGTCGGACCCCGCCTCCGCCCAATCCGCCGCCCCGCAAGCACCCGCGCCACGCTCAATGCGTCATGATGTAAAAGATGATATTGATCGCGAGGGGGTCGGCGACCTTCTCGGAATGATTCTTGAAATACTCGTGATCCTCACCCTCCCGCTCCCAACCGTCGCTATCATCCGAGTTGTGCAATCCCATCACCATAATCCGGCCTCGGGCGTCGAAGATCACCCGATGGCGAATCTGGGTGCCCGGAATCTTGATACCGAAGCGGATGTTGGGCACCTTGGCTTTTTCCCGGATTTTAAAAACGCTCCGGTAGAGCGCGTGCTCAATCGGCAATTCCTAGAAGTGTGATCCGGGCAGTCGGTCGTCCAACCGCCCCGGGCCGCCATCGCCGGCCGCGGCCCCGCATCATAACGCAACCGCGCCAACGTGAACACGTCCCCGGTGAACCCCGTAGCATACGCCCACTCCGGGGTGCCCGTGCTCCGGGACGGAATGTCCCGCGCGGTCTTCGCTCCCGGCGGCACATAAATCTGGCCGCCGCCGTAGAAACCACCGGCCGCGACGAGCGTGGTTCATCGAATTTACGGCCGGGTCCGGGACGTGAGCGTGGCGACGCCCAGGGAATTTCAACAATCTCGGAAGGTTGTCCGACTTTTCGAAAGCCGAGTGCGCGGCCCGTCAGATGCTCGCTCTCGGACGGTGCGAAATGATAAGATTTCCCTTTCGGCACTCGTCGCGTCACTCCCATCAAATTATCGACGACGTGCAAAATCCCTCAAACCCAGCGCCGCGATTCAATCCCCCCGCTCCCCATGAAAACCAACCGTCGCAGATTCCTCGCCACCGCCCTCGCCGGCGGTGCTGCCGCCGCCCTCCCGCTGTCGTCTCGCGCCGCCGCCGGGCGCAGCACCGACCCCGTCAAAGCCAACTATGCGAAGCTGGATGAAATCCTGAAACAGCCCGTGCTGAAGCGGCAGTTCTTCACCTCGCCCGTGATGATCGAAACGCTCGAGCTGCTCCGCTTGGGCAACAGCTTCCTCTGCCGCGTCCGCTCCAAGGATGGCGCCGAGGGCATTTCCGTCTCCAACAATTCGCAACAGATCTCCCTCGCCGCGATCCAGGTGAACCGGCTACAGCCGTTCTTCATCGGCAAGGACGCGCGCGATTTAGACAACTTGCTCGAGGAGGTTTACGTTTACCAAAGCAACTACAAGCTGCAGAGCCTCGCGCTCTGGGTTCCCCTCGCGACGATCGAGTTTGCCATCCTCGACATGCTCGGACGCATCGCTAACAAGCCCATGGGGCTCTTGATCGGCGACAAAATCCATAACCCCACCGTCTCCGTCTATCGCGCGAACGGCGAGCGCGACGTCACTGCCGAGGCGGTCATGGTGAACTTGAAAAAACAGGTCGAGGAATCGCAAGCCAAGGCGCTCAAGATCAAGATCGGCGGCCGCATGAGCCATACCGAATTTCCAGCCGGGCGGTCGGAGAAATTGATTCCGATGGTGCGAAAGGAATTTGGCGACAAGATGGTCTGCATGGCCGACTCGAACGGTTCGTATGGCGTCGAGGAAGCCATCAAGTTCGGCAAGCTGCTCCAAGACTACAACTACGCGTTCTACGAGGAGCCGGTGCCGTTCGACTGGTATGAGGAGACCAAGGCGGTGGCCGATGGGGTGGACCTACCTCTCGCCGGTGGCGAACAGGAGTCGAGCATGCACGCCTTCCGGTGGCTGATTGCCAAGGACGCGCTGGATATCGTGCAGCCCGACGTTTATTATTTTGGCGGAGTCATCCGCTCCATGAAGGTGGCCCGCATGGCCGCCGCGATGGGCAAGGTCACCACGCCACACATCTCCGGTGGGCTGGGCTACCTCTATATGATCCACTTCGTGTCGGTCATTCCCAACGCCGGCCCGTACCACGAATTTAAGGGCCTCAGTCAGGCGATTCCCTTCGAGTGCCAGACTTCGAATCTCGGGACGAACGGCGGCTTCGTCACGGTACCCACCGGTCCGGGCTCGGGCATCGAGATCGATCCGGGCTTCATCAAGAAACACGCGGTGGTGATGCGCGATCGCGGCCGCGCCGACGATTAAGCCCGGACGGCGAAGTGGGCGGCGTCCATTGCAAGATGGCGTCCAAAGGCGGCCTATGCTTCGCGAGCCCACCCCAAGCATGGGATAATTTGAGGGCGACCTGCTTGCCGGCCAGCCCGAGGATCGCCCCGACGACGAAGACCTGGCGGCGTAAGGAATAGACACCACTTGTCTTCATCGCCCTCGACCGCCTGCTGCTCACTACGTGGAGCAACGTCCGGGCCGCAATCCGCTGAACTGTGCTCGTCCCGGTCACGACAGGGCGAGCTACCTGCGCGACATTGTCTCGCGGCTCCCGCGCATGAGCAATCGCGACGACCTCGCTGCGCGGCTGCTGCGCAACGGGACGCCGCCAACAAATCCGGTCACCACGGCATAGCCCTCGGTCAGAGTGGTCACCATGGTCAGCGTGCATCTCCCCTAAAGGTGACCATGACGACGCGACCTATGGTCCCTCACCAAGCCCCTTCCGGTGGATCCGGCCCGGTCGCTTACGAAAACACGCATTTGGCCCGTCTCTGATTTTTAGACACAAAAAAGCCCCGGCTTTTGGACCAGGGCTTGAGTATTGAGGGAGGCCTTACTGACACGCTTCGCAGGTCTCGCCGTTGCGCATCGCCTCGATGCTGCAGGCGTTCTTTTCGGCGGCAGTAAAGGTTTTCTTACCTGCGGCCGTCGCGGCGTCGGCTTTCACCTGGGCGATGCTGTGCGTGCCACCGGTGTCGCCACTGTTCTGGCCGCCGTCGGCACCTTCTTTGATCGCGCCGCGAGTTTCCTTCTTCACCGCGATCGTGGCCTTCTCAATATTCGAGGCGCCGAGGCTGCGGAGGTAATAGGTGGTCTTGAGACCGGCGTGCCACGCTTGCCGATACATGTGGCTCAGGGTCTTTTGATCGGGCGTCTTGATCCAGAGATTCACGGACTGACTTTGGTCAATCCACTTCTGGCGGCGCGCAGCGGCGGCGATGATCCACTTGGGGTCGATGTCGAAGGCCGTCATGTAACGGGCCTTCAAATCGGCAGGCATACGGTCGATGTCCATCACCTCGCCGTCGAAATACTTCAAGTTGTCGATCATCTCCTGGTCCCAGAGCCCGCGGGCCTTGAGGTCCTTCACGAGGAATGGATTCAAGACGATGAACTCGCCGGAGAGGTTCGATTTGACGAACAGGTTCTTGTAGGTGGGCTCGATGCAAGGACTCGTGGCCGTGATGTTCGAGATCGTCGCGGTGGGCGCGATGGCGAGCACGTTACTATTGCGCATGCCATGCCGCGCGATCTTGGCTCGGACCGGTGCCCAATCCATGCGGCCGCCGCGGGGCACATCGACTTTCACGCCGCGCTCCTGCTCAAGGATATCGACGGTGTCCTGCGGGAGGAGACCACGGTCCCACTTCGAGCCTTTGTAGGTGGAATAGGTGCCGCGCTCAGCCGCGATGTCGGAGGAGGCTTCGTAGGCGTAGTAGGCGATGGCTTCCATCGCCTCGTCGTTGAACTCGACGGCGGCTTCGGAAGCGAAGGGGATGCCCTTCATGTAGAGGGCGTGCGCGAGGCCCATCACGCCGAGGCCGATGGGGCGGTGGCGGAGGTTGGAGCGCTTGGCGGCCTCGGTCGGGTAAAAATTAATGTCGATCACGTTGTCGAGCGCGCGGACGGCCATGCCGATCGTCTCGCGGAGCTTGGCGTGATCGAGGGAGCCGTCGGGCTTCAGATGGGAATCGAGGATGACGGAGCCCAAATTGCAGACGGCGGTCTCGTCGTTGCTCGTGTTGAGGGTAATCTCGGTGCAGAGATTCGACGAGTGGATGACGCCGCAATGATCCTGCGGGGAACGGATATTGCAGGCGTCCTTGAAGGTGATCCACGGGTGACCGGTCTCGAAGAGCATCGAGAGCATTTTCTTCCAGAGCTCGAGGGCCTCGATTTTCTGCCCCTCGATCTTGCCCTGCTCGGCGAGCGCCTCGTATTCGACATATCGTTTTTCGAAGGCGCGGCCGTAGAGGTCGTGAAGATCCTTCACTTCATTGGAGCGGAAGAGCGTCCACGTACTGCGGGCCTCCATCCGCTTCATGAAGAGATCGGGAATCCAATTCGCCGTGTTCATGTCATGCGTGCGGCGGCGGTCGTCACCGGTGTTCTTACGCAGCTCGAGGAACTCAAAGATGTCGTTGTGCCACGACTCTAGGTAGGCGCAGCCGGAACCCTTGCGCTTGCCGCCCTGGTTGACCGCGACGAGCTGGTCGTTGTGGAGCTTCAGGAACGGAATGACGCCCTGGGATTCTCCGTTGGTGCCAGTAATGTACGCGCCAGTGCCACGGACTGCCGTCCACGAACCGCCCAGGCCACCGGCCCATTTCGCGAGGAAGGCGTTTTCGGCGATACCGCGATACATGATACCCTCAAGGGAATCGTCGACGTAATAGAGATAGCAGGACGAGAGTTGCGAGTGCAGCGTGCCGGAGTTAAACAGTGTCGGCGTGCTGGAACAGAAGCGGCGACTCTTGTAGAGCTCGTAGAGGCCGGTGACCCGGGATTCACGGTCGCCTTTTTCGTCGAGCATCAGGCCCATCGATACGCGCATCCAGAAGAACTGCGGGGTCTCGATGCGCTTCGCATTCTTCTGCGATTTGTCGACGATCAGATAACGATCGTACATTGTCTGAATGCCGAGGAAGTCGAACTCGAGGTCGGAAGACGGATCGAGGACGGCGGAGAGTTTCGCGAGATCGTAGTCGAGGAGACGGGGATTCAGGCGCTTGATGGCGACCCCGTGCTCAAGGTATTTTTTGAAGGCGCGCTGGTGGGCGGTCTTGAGGGCACCGATGCCGTCGCGGGTAATGTCCCAGCCAAGGATCTCTTCGTAGATATAAGTGAGCTGGATACGGCCGGCGAACTTGGCGAAGTCAGCGTCTTTCTCGATGAGCGTCTTCGAGTTGAGAACGATGGTGGCGTCGAGGTCCTTTTGGGAAATCTGATCGTAAACCGACCGGCGGAGTTCGGCTTCGATCTCGTCGTTAGAAAGGCAAAGGTCGAGGCCGATGCGGGCAAACTCGATGCGTTTGCGGAGGTCGGCGCCGTCCCAGAACGCGTTTTCACCACTGGCGCGCTTGACGAGAATCATGGTCTCCTGGCCGGCGGCGGGCGCGGTGGCAGCAGCGGCGAAAGGAACCTCGGAATCGGTGCCCGCGTCGCGCGACGCAGCGCGCTCGGCGCGGAAGAGGATGTAGGCCTCGGCGACCTTGAAGTGGCCGGACTTCATGAGTTCTTCCTGCACCATGTCCTGAATCTCCTCGATGTGGACAAAGGATTGCTTCGAAGAATGGACGCGCTCCGAAACGGCGCGAGTGAGGGCCACGGCTGGCGCCGAGTCGCGCTGGAGGGAGAGGAACGTTTTGCGGACGGCGATCTCTACCTTCTGCTCACTCCATGGCACCACGTGGTTGTTGCGGCGAATAACACGGAGGGTCGACGTCGCGGCGGAGTCACGGTCGATGGCAATCTTGCGGGCGCGATTGAGAAGGAGGCTCTTCGCAACGAAGTAGGCGTTGTTGTCGACGAGGGTTTTCTCGATGAGCTCATAGAGGGCGTTCAACGAGAGGCGGACGGGAGACTGGGTGCGGGCGAGCACCGCAAGATTGCCGGCGACTTCGCGGCAAATTCGGGCGAGCCAAGCGCGGTTGGCGTCCGTGAAGATATCCTTCTCACCGCGGGCGAGATGGACGTTGGTCAGGGCTTTGCCGAGCGTGTCGGCGACTTCAGCGAGCACGAAGCGCTCTTCGCCGTGCGGGCACAGGAGAACGACATTCGGCACCTCGATTGCCTCCGGAGCAAGGACGTCGCGCCACGCATAGTGGGGCTTCTGCTCAACGGGAGTGTGGACGGTGCGCTTGAGGGCGAGGTCGTGCGCGAGGGAAGGATTACTCATGGCAAGTGAAGGCGGCTGGAGAAGTTAACAGAAATGAAACAAAGCAGCGGGCGTGGGGACTGAAAAAAAATACCGTCCGTCGCGCAGTCCACAGGGACTCGAAACGGAACGGGGAGTTTTCTGAGAGGGTGAAAAGGAGACGGAGGCTGCAAGATCGATCCGGCGAAACCGACAAGGGGGGACTCAGAGATCGTCGTCGTGGGCGACGTTGAGCGAAGAGGCTTTCTGATATTCGGTGACGCGACCCTCGAAGAAGTTTTGCTCCTTCTTGATGTCCATCATCTCAGCGAGCCAAGGCAGCGGGTTCTTCACGCCGGGGGAAAGCGGAGCGAGGCCGACGCCCTCGAGGCGACGATCCGCGATGTAATCGATATAAGTGACGAACTCTTCGACCGCGAGGCCCACGGCGTTTACCGGCAGGCAATCCCGGATAAATTCTTTCTCGAGCTGGATCGCCTCGGCCATGAGCGCGCGGAGCTCTTCCTTAAACTCCGTGGTCCAAATCTCACGATTTTCCTCGATGAGATCCATGAAAAGATTCCGGAATACCTCGATGTGGTTGGACTCGTCGCGAAGCGTGTAGCGGAACATCTGGCCGATGCCAGGAAACTTGTTCTGGCGATAAAGCGAGAGCACCATACCGAAAAGACCGTAAAACTGGGTGCCTTCCATACACTGTCCGAAAACGAAGATGTTTTTCGCGAGAAGTTTTTTATTCTCCGGCTGCGTCAGGTCGATGTCGCGGCGAAGCGACTTGGAAACCCGCGTCACAAACGCGTTCTTCCGGACGATGGTCGGCACATCCTCGAACATCGCCTCGCACTCGTGCGGGTTGATGCCGAGCGATGCGATCATGTAGAGCAGGGAATCGGCGTGGATGTTTTCCTCGTGCGCGTGACGGCCCAAGACGAGCTTGAGCTCGGGGGCGGTCACCAGCTCGCGGACGACGTGCTGGATGTTATCGCCGACGATTCCCTCAGCGGCCGAAAAATAACCGATCCCCATCCGAATGATCCAACGTTCCACTTCGGACACCGTCTTCTCATCGCGCCATTGCTCGATGTCCTTACCCATCGGGATATCTTCAGGCTCCCAGTGATTCGCCTTCATCTTGCGGTAAAGATCGTAAGCCCACTGATACTTCAAAGGCAGCAGATTGAAGCACATGGTCTCGCGGCCATTGATGACTTTCTTGGCGGCAAAAGCCGCTTCGGCTTTATCCTGATCAAGGACGAAGGTCTTGGAGCCGACTTGAAAGATTTTTTGCATGGAAACTAAAGTAAAAAAAGGGAGATAAAGAGTAGTTAAGAGGGTGTTCTTGCCGCCCGAAAGCAAGAGGCGACAATAAATTGCTGGAACTTATTAACGCCTTACTAACCACCACAGGATGTGGTTTACCCGCGCGAAGACCACAACCGATGGGATTCACCGGATCCGCCGTCAATAGGTTTATGGCAAGGGATTCGTTAATTTTCGCCCGATTTTTGGCTTGCCGGGAAACCGCGAACTTGTCCCCGAGCGAAAATTTCCAATCGGTAGCACTCCTCCTCTGTTTTCTCCTCTGAAATCGCCTTAAATTGACCGGAAACTGCGACCGTTTGGTCGCGCCCTGCAGCCGCATCCGTACATCTATTACAGGGTATTCACGATGGCCTGACGGATCCAAATGAGCAGGTAGGATTCCGTAACCAAACTCATGTGACGGATTATTTTTCCGACGCAGACCCGCCAGATTCGGGTCCCGAAACCGGTCGCCGGAGACTGCCCAATGACTTTCGGGGCATTATTTTGCTTGGTGCCCGGGACAGGACTCGAACCTGCACACCTTACGGCAAAGGCTTCTAAGACCTTCGTGTCTGCCATTCCACCACCCGGGCTCGAGCGATTTCAGAGCGCAGCTTGCCGATTCTCGCGAGCCCGACGCAAGCGGCGAAATCACACCCCCTTCACTTCGTCTCCGCGCTCGGCAAGAACGTTGGCTCGCGCCGCGCTCGCGTGCGCGCCTCAAAATCCGCTGCCAGCGCGAGCAATTTCACTTCGCTCCACGCGCGACCGTAAAACAGGAAACCCGTGGGCAGCGGGGACCCCACCCCAAATGGCACGATCACACTCGGGTAGCCCGCCATCGCCGCCACCCCAGCACCACCGCCGACGAGCGCATCAAGACGGTGTGTATCCATCAACGCATCAATTCCCTCGCCGCGCGCGACGCGCCAGCATTTATCCCGCGCTTCCAAATACGCCGGTTCAGTCAGCGGCCCCTTGGCCTGCGCCCGCGTAAAGTATTGCTGGCCGAAAAGCGGCTGCTCCTGCGCCCAACGCTCGTCATTGAACTTAATCACGTCGGCCAGGCTCTGCATCGAAGCGGCAGGCCCAAGCTCAGCGAGGTAGGCGTTGATGCCCGCTTTCATCTCGTAGAGCATCACGTCGATCCGCGCGGTGCCGGCACTCGCCGGTCCCGGCAGCTCGCCTACGTCGATAATCTCCGCACCAGCGGCGCGTAACACATCCAGCCCTACGGCCATCCCGGCGTCCGGATCGCGCCGGGCGCTGGGATTGCGAATCACGCCGACTCGCGCGCCGTTGAGCGCGCCCGCCGGCAGCGGCAGCGCCAACTTCCTAGGTAAATCAGCAGGTAGATTTTGCGTGACCGCATCGCGCTCATCGACGCCGGCGAGTGCCGCCAGCACGAGCGCCGCGTCGCGCACGGTGCGGGCAATCGGCCCGGCCGTGTCGAACGTGGCCGCGATCGGAATCACCCCGCTACGGCTCACCAGACCCACCGTGGGCTTGAACCCCACCACACCGCACACCATCGACGGCGAAATGATTGAGCCATTAGTCTCGGTGCCGATCGCGACGACACACAGGTTTGCCGAAACCGCCACCGCCGAGCCGGAACTCGAGCCGGAAGGATTCCGGTCCAGAACGTAAGGATTCCGCGTTTGCCCGCCGCGCCCGCTCCAGCCACTCACCGAGCGCTCACCACGAAAGTTTGCCCATTCGCTCAGGTTCGTCTTACCCAGTAAGACCGCACCTGCCAGCCGCAATCGCGTGACCAAATATGCATCCCGCGGTGGCTTCAGGCCGACGAGCGCGAGCGAGCCGGCGGTCGTATCCATTTTGTCCGACGTGGCGATGTTGTCC
>Ga0114970_10003210_pt1 | contig 12077 bp, 10 predicted proteins | sample M_140205_XF_Meta_FD_87030 | JGI IMG/M metagenome (GOLD analysis project Ga0114970, IMG submission 87030) | Freshwater microbial communities from Lake Montjoie, Canada to study carbon cycling - M_140205_XF_MetaG | ecosystem: Environmental > Aquatic > Freshwater > Lake | place: Lake Montjoie... | reverse complement strand
TGCCTCGCGCCTGGCGCAAGTGGATTTGGCGAAGAAGGTCCTGCCGGCGGTGATTCGCGGGGCGATGAATCGGAAAGTTGGCGGGATTCCGGACCGGACGTTTGACCGCATTCCCGGGCGGACACCGACGCCGGAAAATCCGGCTCCGTATGACGAGCCCTACATCCTCTCGGAGAATCTGTTTCAGGCGTGGGAAGTGACCGGCGAGCGGCAGTTTCACGAGATGGCAGTGAAGTACCTGCTGAACCGGGAATACTATGAGCCGCTGGCGCGGGGCGAGAATGTGCTGCCCACCAAACATGCGTACAGCCATACAATTTCTTTGAGTTCGGCAGCCAAAGCGTATCTGGTGCTGGGCGACAGAAAGTATCTGGATGCGGCGCGGAATGCGTGGGACATGATTGATGAGACGCAGAGATGGGCGTCGGGTGGATGGGGTCCGAAAGAAGCTTTTGTGACACCGCACACAGGGCAACTGGGGGATGCGATCACGTCAACGCGGGATCATTTCGAGACTCCGTGCGGGTGTTATGCGCAGGTGAAACTGGCTCGGTATTTGCTGCGGATCACGGGCGAGGCTAAGTATGGCGAGGGCCTGGAGCGGGTTCTGTACAACACGGTCCTGGGGTCCCGGGATCCGGATGAGGACGGCAATTACTTCTATTATTCCGATTACCAGGCGGGGGCGAAGAAGGGTTACTATCACCGGAAATGGTCTTGTTGTTCAGGGACTTTGGCGCAGGGCGTTGCCGATTATCCTTTGAACATTTACTTCCATGGGGACAGCGGCCTGTACGTCAATCTGTTTGCGCCCTCGACCGTGAAGTGGGCGGCGGGTGGGGTTCCGGTGAACGTTCGACAGGCAGGCACTTATCCCGAGGGTGAAGATGTTCACTTCGAAGTCACTCCGGCTTCGGAGGTGGAGTTTACTCTGCATTTGAGAATCCCGAAGTGGCTGGAGCGGGCGGCGGAGATCCGGGTGAACGGGAAGAAGTTTGATGTTGCAGCCGAGCGCGGGACGTTCGCGGCGATCCGGCGAAAGTGGCGTCAGGGGGACAGGGTGGATGTCCGATTCCCTGCCCGGTTCCGCATGGAGGCGGTGGATGACAGGCACCTGAAGACGGCTGCGGTCATGAAGGGTGCGCTGATGTATATTGCGGCCGACGCTCCGTTGGGAATGGAGAAAGTGGCGCTGGACCTGCCGGGCGCGATTCAGAGCGTGGGGACGGGGTTTGCTGTGGAGTATGGCGGGGCTCAGGTGGCGATTCAGCCCTGGCATTCGGCTCTTACCCAAACCCCGGGCCAGACGATGAATACCTACTTCACGACGACGTAAGTGCGATATGATTTCGGAGTTATGAAAACTCTTGCGTGTTTGATGGTTCTGTTGGTTGGCGGCGTGACTGTATCCGCTCAGGTGCTGGCGGATAAGAAGGCACTTCCGCTGGCCACAGCGAAGAAGATGGCGGAAGCGGCCGAGAAGTTTGCCATACAGAACAAGTGGAACGTGGTGATCTCGATTGTGGATGAAGGTGGCAATCTTGTGTGCCTGGAGCGCATGGACGGGTCGCCGATGGGCAGCATTGGAGTGTCGCAGGAGAAAGCGGTTTCGAGTGTGAAGTTCAGTGCTCCGACGAAGAATTTTGAGGATGCGGTCGCCAAGGGAGCGAATAATATGCTGCGCCTGGGGGTGATGCCATTTGAGGGCGGCCTGCCGATTATTGTCGGTGGCAAGACGCTGGGCGCGGTGGGCGTCAGCGGGGCGACGGCGGCGCAGGACGGTCAGGTGGCTAAGGCGGCTATTGATTTTTTGATGGCTGCGTTGAAATAGAACGGCAGGAAAGGCAGGAGTGCCAGTGGCAGCCGGGTTTGAGCGCCAGCTTCGTAGAATGAAGAGTGAGGGGGCTGCAGACATTCGACAGCATCGGGTCGCCAGGCACGCATGAAAATCCGGGAGATTCTACAAGTCATCGAGGGTGATGGGTGGCGATTTCACAGTCAGAAAGGTAGTCACCGGCAATTTGTTCACCCAGTTAAGAAGGGACGCGTAACCGTTCCAGGCAAGCCGGGAGACGACCTTACCCCTGGGCTGCTTCGGAGTATTTTCAGCCAAGCCCAAATCAGTATCAACCAGAGCAAGAACAGGTGACAGCAATGAGAAAGTACGCCGTGGTGATTGAGAAAGTGCCAGACAGCAACTATTGCGCCTTTGTGCCAGATCTTCCTGGGTGCGTGTCGACCGGCGACACCCGGCAGGAGGTGGAGCAGAATATCCGTGAAGCGATTGAGTTCCACCTGGAAGGAATGGTGGAGGATGGAATATCCATTCCCGAACCAGGCACCAACGTCTTCTTTGCCGACGTTGCCTGATTTCGGCAAGGTGCCCAGGCCCGGACAGAAAGCCGCGGGAGAATGAAGGAACACTATGCATGATGTCTTCCTGTGCGAAGGATTCCGCACTCCTATTGGTCGCTATGGCGGCGCTCTTTCGGCGGTTCGGCCGGATGATTTGGCCGCCGAGCCTTTGATTGCTCTGCGGAACCGGTTTCACGCTTCGGATTGGGCCACGGTGGATGAAGTTCTGCTGGGGTGCGTCAATCAGGCCGGCGAAGATAACCGCAATGTGGCTCGGATGGCTTTGCTGATAGCGGGGCTGCCCCATACGGTGCCTGGGGCCACGGTAAATCGCTTGTGCGCGTCCGGGCTGGAGGCTGTCGCGAGTGCCGCGCGGGGGATCGCAACGGGGGAGATTTCGCTTGCAGTGGCGGGCGGGGTGGAGAGCATGTCCCGGTCGCCGTTCGTTATCCCGAAAGCCACCACGCCGTTTTCGCGGAATGCGGAGATGCACGACACTACGCTTGGGTGGCGTTTTATCAACCCCCGAATTCAGAGTGTTTATGGCACGGACTCGATGGCGGAGACGGCCGAGAATGTGGCGGCGCTGCACGGTGTTTCGAGGGCAGATCAGGATTTGTTTGCGCTGCGTTCCCAGCAGCGTGCGGCGGTCGCTCAGGGGACCGGGATTTTCGCGGAAGAAATTGCGCCGGTGACAATCGCCGGCCCGAAAGGCAAGTCGACTATTGTGGCGCTGGATGAGCACCCTCGCGCCGAGACAACGCTGGAGGCGCTGACACGGCTACCCGCACCTTTCCGGAAAGACGGCACGGTAACGGCGGGTAATGCGTCCGGCCTCAACGACGGGGCCTGCGCTCTTTTGGTAGCTTCGAAGGCTGCGGCCACAGCGTTTGGCCTGACACCGATCGCCCGATTTGTGGGGGCAGCTACGGCCGGGGTGGCACCTCGCCTGATGGGCATTGGCCCGATTCCTGCGATGGAGAAGCTGCTGGCCCGCCACAGGCTTGCCATCAGCGACATCGGCATTGTGGAACTGAATGAAGCCTTTGCCGCGCAGGCGCTGGCAGTGACACGCCATTTCGGACTGGCGGACGATTCCCCCACGGTGAACCCGAACGGGGGAGCGATTGCGTTGGGGCATCCTCTGGGAATGTCCGGGGCTCGCCTCGCGCTGACGGCAGCATTGCAGCTCAGGCGAACGGAACATCGCTACGCCATCGTGACGATGTGCATCGGAGTGGGGCAAGGTATGGCAGCGTTGCTGGAACGGATATGATCTATAAAGCTATGAAACAACTTGCGACGCTTGCCCTGCTGGCCACGGCGGCTCTTGCCCAGACACCGGCAGCCAAAACCTTTGACATGTACTTTCTGGACATGGAGGGCGGGCACTCCACCCTTTACATCACGCCGACCGGCCAGACGATCCTGATTGACACAGGCAGCGCGGGCGACCGCGACCACAGCCGGATTCTGGCAGCGCTGAAAGATGCCGGAGTGAAAGAGCTCGATTACCTGGTTTCGACGCATTATCACGGCGACCACATCGGGGGCTTCGAGGCGCTGCTGAAAGACATCCCCGTGAAGCATTTCATCGACCACGGCACCAGTATCGAAATCGATCGGCCTGTAGTGGCAGCCTTCCAGAAGCTCTATGACGAGACCACGGCGAACAAGCGCACCATTGTGAAGCCGGGCGACAAGATTCCGTTTGGTGGAGTGAATACGGTGGTGGTCACGTCGCATTCGAAGGTCCTGAAGACGCCGCTCCCCGGGGCGGGTAAGCCGAACGCGGCGTGCGCAACTTTTGAACCCCGCGATGAATCCCGCATTGACCCGGACAACCCCAATTCGGTGGGCCTGCTGTTCACCTACGGCAAATTTCGGACCATCAACCTGGGCGACTTCACGTGGAATGTGGAGAAAGATCTGATGTGCCCGAACAATCCGATTGGCACGGTTGATTTGTATTTGACGAGCCACCATGGCATTGACCAGTCGGGGTCGGCGGCGTTGGTTCACGGGCTGCGTCCGCGGGTGGCAATTATGCACAACGGGCAGCGTAAGGGCGGCGTGGCGCAGACTTACAACACGCTGTACACTTCGCCTGGTCTGGAAGATCTGTGGCAGATTCACTGGGCTTTTTCGGGTGGCTCTGAATACAATGCGCCGGGTCGCTTCATTGCCAACGTGGAAGAGCCTGCGTCGCTGGCGAACAGCATTCTGAATCCGCCGGCAGCGCAGGCATTTGGGCGTGGACGTGGAGCAGGTGCTCCGCCGGCAGCGCCTCCGGCCCCAGGTGCTGCACCTGCTGCCCCGGCACGTGGTGGTGGCGGTCGCGGGCCTGGTCACGACGGCCCCGCGTTCTGGATCAAGGTCTCGGCAAAGGCTGACGGCAGTTTCACTGTAACGAACAGCCGGAACCAGTTCACTAAGTCGTACGCTGCAAAATAGAGAAATGAACCGAACCTTCCTGGCGCTTACCCTGGCGCTGACGCTTCTGGCCCCCCTGGCGCCTGGTGCGCGTAAACCAGGTTCTGCCTTGAGACCCGCCCTGTTAAATGCCTTCAGCAGGCAGCAGGACGTGCAGATGGGCCAGGAAGCAGCCACTCAGGTTCGGCAGCAACAGGCGATAGTGAAGAACGCTTTTCTACAGGCTTACATCAGCAAAGTGGGATTGCGAATCGCAGAGACAAAAGAAGCCAAAGCGAGCGGTTTTCCTTTCTCTTTCGAACTGGTGGCCGACCCGACGATCAACGCTTTCGCGCTCCCCGGTGGCCCGATGTTCATCCAGACGGGTTTGATTTCGGCGGTGGATAATGAAGCGCAGCTGGCCGGGGTAATGGGACATGAACTGGCCCATGTGATTCTGCGGCATGGAACGCACCAGGCTTCGAAGGCGACGGGCCTGCAGATGCTCGCGGGCATGGCGGGGGCGGTGGCTGGTCAGGGTTCCATCATGGGGCAACTGGCACAGGCGGGTATCGGCCTGGGAGCCAATTCCGTCCTCCTGAAGTTCTCGCGGGACGCCGAGATCGATGCCGACGCCCTTGGGTCGCATCTGATGGCGGAGTCGGGTTATGACCCCAAAGAAATGGCCAACTTCTTCGCGAAATTGGGTGCGGATGGTGGTGCCCGGGGGCCCCAGTTTTTCAATAGTCACCCGAACCCCGAAAACCGCGAGGCCGCCATTGACGCCGAGGTGAAAACGCTGCCGGTTCGGCCCTATGGGTACCAATCGGGGGAATTTATAAAGGCCAAGGCGGAAATCGCCAAGCTGCCGAAAGTGGCCCCCAAGCCCGCCCCGGGAACGGCACCGGCGGCCCCTGTTACGCCCGATACTACTGTTTCCACAACCCTGAAGACCGCGACCGGGCAGGGGTTCGCTATTCAATATCCGGACAATTGGCAGGCCGTGGGGGAAAACACTGCCGCGGTCACAATTGCGCCGAAAAACGGAGTTCTGAGTGGTGGTGCCGTGGGTTTGGGGGTCATCCTGAACTTCACGCCGAATGCGCCCGGCAAGACTGCGAACCTGGCACGAGACACCGAGGCACTGTTGACCCAGCTGAAAGCGGACAACCCGAACATGAAGGTTGTCAGCAATTCGGTCCGCACGACGGTGGGGACACGCCCCGCGCTGCAAACGGTGCTGGGGGGAAGTTCCCCGTATGGCGGGCAAGAGTCCGACACGCTGATCACAATAGCGACGGCCAAGGGGCTGATTTCTATTGTGTTCGTTGCTCCGCAACAACAAGTGACTGCTATGAAGGCCAACTTCGCCCGTATGACGAGATCGATCCGGCTTACGCAGTAGCCGGTTCGCCTGTAACGACTACCGGCTCAGGCCAGTAGAGTGTCGCCGACTGAAAGTCGGAATTGCGACCGAAGCCTCCCGGCGGCGCTCCCATTCAGCTGAGCCGTCGAGCATTTGAGGGAACTCACCCCAAAGCGCCTCTCGTGGCCACGCGAGCCCCACACGCAACTTACCGCCCCTGTGATTCGGGCGTTGCTGCGGGCTCAACATCGGAATGACGCGGCTGAAAGCTTACCGCCTCCAGGCGGTGGGACTGAACCCGGCGGACGGAGCTAAACTAACCCAGAATCTCAATTACACCGGCTGCCCCGTTGACCCGTATGCGCTGGCCGGTTTGAATTTTGTCGGTGGCGCAAGCGGTGCCGACCACTGCCGGGATTCCGAATTCACGTGCGACTACCGCCGGGTGTGACAGCGCGCCACCCGCATCCGTGACCAGGCCGCCGATCTTGGTAAACAGAACCACCCAGGCTGGATTCGTCATGCGGCAGACGAGGATTTCACCCTTCTGCACCTGGTTGAACTGTTCCGGTGAGTGCACGATCCGGGCAATGCCCTCCACGACTCCGGCCGACGCCCCCAACCCCGTGATTGTGTTCACGGGCAGAGACGCTGAATCGCGTTCGCGGTAGTAAATATCCGGCCAGCCCCACAGACCCTGCTTGTAGGGTTCATCATTCATCGACCACTCGGAAATCGTCCCGACCCAGTAGCGGGGGCGGATGGCAAAAGCCGCTGTCCGTTCGTCGCGTCTTTGCTTCGTGAGCGCTTTGGCGTCAAAGGCGCTGTGATCGGCCGCGACCACCCGCAGTTCGTGGTACTTCATGAAGAAGACATCGTCGGGGGCGCTGAGTACGCCATCTTCCACAAGCTTTCGGCCGACAGCCATGAACACGAGCCGAAGCCGGGCGTAGGTCCCCTGGTCCATGTAAAAGTGGTGATCGGGCGTGAGGGGCGTCATTTTCAGAGCCAGGTTCATCGCCTTATCCAGCTTCTCGCGGTCTTCCGGAGAGCGGTCTTCGGGGAAGAGGCTCCACATCTTCGCGATGGCTGCGTCGCGGCCCTCGCGCAACTGGCGAACGTCACCTTCGTAGTCGTAATCCGACGTGAGATAGCCACGCAGAGCTTCCACGATGGGGGTGGGATTCTCCCGCCACGTCACGCCGAGATACTCGTGCGTGTACATGGATTTATTGCCGTATTCGAGGCGGTAGGCGTCGATGTCAGCCACGATGCCGCGCCCTTCCTCAAACCCGCCGAGCGCAGTCAGCACACCTCCGGCGTTTTCGTGGCGGAATGCGGCCTTCATCCGGTTATTGGCTTTGATCTTCTCTTTCATGCGCCAGAGTTCGCGCACAGAATCCCAGTTCCGGTCTTCGTCGGACACCAGGATGTTATTGGCGAGCGCCACATGTTCTTCGCCGAGCATTTCCTTCAGGACTTGCTCAAACGTGATGGAAGTCTGGAACTGGGCGAGGTTCAGGACCCAGTGCAGCCGGAAGTGGCGCTCCTGGATGTCGAGGCCGTCTTCGAGGAGGATCATCAGTTCCGCCAGCGACGCCTGGTCCATCGGGTACCCATCCAGGAATTCGAAGTTCCGCAGGATTTCCGGCAAGTACCGATGTTTCCACCAATGCAGGAAGTTATCGGCATACACGGGCATCACCATGTTGTAGTAGGGTCCGAGTTCGGCTTCTTCCTTCGGGTCGCGGGGGACTACGGCGGAGTGCACGTAGCCGGTCACCTTTTTCGCTACCCAGTCCTTACCGAAGGGCACGCCGAAGCGACGGAACATGTAATCACAGGTAAGCCACCATCCACCGACGTCGAACCACATCGGCGAGGTTGGTTGTGGACAGTGCAGATCGTCGTACCAGAAGTGGAGTTTCTTCTCCTCTTCGGAAGACCACTGCAAGGGGGTCTTCTCGTCACCAAAGAACTGATCGATAAGTACGTTTCTGTTGTCCATATCACTGCCGCCCATGTGTTTGTTCCTTCTGAATTGCCTGCCAGATGCGTTCGGGAGTGATCGGGAGATCGCGGATCGCGACGCCCACCGCCTGATTGATGGCCGAGCCGACTGCGGCCGCGATGGAGAGCAGGCCGCCTTCACCCGCACCCTTGGCACCTGACGGTCCCGGACCGTCTCCATTTTCTATCAAAAACGAATGCAGTTGTGCGGGGATATCTTCAATGGTCGGGATGCGATAGTCGAGCGCTCCCAGGTTGCGGATGCGCCCGTGGTCATCAAGGATCAGATGCTCCATCAGCGTATGGCCCAGGCCCATCACTGCCGAGCCTTCGTCCTGCGTCTCCACCTGCATCGGGTTCAGGGCCTTGCCGATATCGCTGACAAGGACGAGCTTGCGAATATCGACCATGCCCGTTTCCGGATCTACTTCTACTTCTGCTGCCGCTGCCATCATTTCCCAGAAGGCGGACTTGCCACCGAGGGGGTGACCGGCGACATAAGCACTGCGGGCCGAGCCGAGGCCGATCACTTCGCCTCGTGCCGAACCGTAGTACGCGCGGAGGAGCGTTTCGTGCGGAAGTTCGGGGTCTGTACCCAGTTCTGTGGCAATCTCGGCCAACTGGGAGCGCACATGCTCGCAGGCCTTGATAATGGCGTTGCCCATGAAGACGGTGGAGCGACTGGCGGACGTGGAGGAATCGAAGGGGACCACTGAGGTATCGCCCATCACTACGACGATTCGGTCGGGGGCGATGCCCAGTTCGTCGGCAACGATTTGGGTGAAAACGGTGCGGGCACCCTGCCCCATGTCGGAAGTGCCGGAGAGGACTGACGCACTGCCATCGTGGTGGAGTCTGACCAGCGCGAACGAGGCGGAAGCGGTGGAGGAACTCTTCAGGCCGAGTGAAATTCCACGGCCCTGGTTGGGGCCAAGCGGCGTCTCCCAGGCGATGGCGGCAGCGGCCTTCTCGAGGGCTTCGCGCCAGTTGCCGTCGGCCCCGGTTTCGTTGGGGATGAACTCTTCGTCCTTGTCGGGGACGTTGCGACGCCGGATCTCTACACGGTCAAGGCCCAGACGGTCGGCCGCTTCGTTGAGTTGCGATTCCACCGCCCAGGAGGCCTGCGGGGTGCCGAAGCCGCGGAACGCGGTGCTGGGAGTTGTGTGCGAGAGCAGGGCGCGAGAGACGACCCTCGCGTTCTGCGCACGATAGGGCCCGCAGGCCGAGTAGCTGGCTTTGCTGACAACGCGCGGTCCGATATCGGCATAGGCACCGATGAGGAAGTTCGCCTCCAGATCCTGAAAGACGATGCGCCCGGTGGCGTCGAAGCCAGTTCTCGCATGGACCTTGGCCGAGGCCCGGCGCACGGCCTGAAATGTTTCTTCCAGAGACATGACGTAGCGAACAGGGCGGCCCACGCGCAGGGCCAGGAACGCCAGCAGAGGCTCCACCTTGGGCCAGCCTTTACCGCCGAAACCGCCTCCGGGGTCCGGTGCGATGATGCGCACGCGTGCGACAGGCCACCCGAGGGCCGTCGCAACCACTCGCCGCAGTACGTACGGGTGCTGGATCGGACTCCAGATCGTGATTCCATCGGGGTCTGGCGCGGCGATGAAAGCGTGCGGCTCGATGGCGAAATGGGTCACCATCGGGAAGGTATAGTCATTCTCGATAACGCAGTCGGCGTGGGCTGCAGCCACATCACCCCAGCCGAAGTGGTGTTCGCTCAGGACGTTCGACTTCAGGTGATCCTGCACCAGAGGTGACGCGGGGTCGAGGGCGGCTTCCACGGTCAGCACCGGCGGTAGTTCCTCGTATTCAATGCGCACCAGTGAAGCAGCCCGCTCGGCCGCATCTTCGGTTTCAGCGGCAACAGCGACCACAGGTTCACCGTGGAATCTGGTTTCACCAACGGCGATTACCGGGCGGTCATCATAGGCGGGGCCACATTTCGGCACCGGCTGCGGAAGATCAGCGGCGGTCAGGATGCAGCGCACACCTTCGACGGCGGCGGCCGCTTCCGTGTGGACCGCGATAATGCGCGCCCGGGCACAATCCACCGTGACGAACTTGACCTGCAGCGTGTTATCGATTCGCAGGTCAGCGGCGAACTTCTGCCGGCCCGTGACGCGATCCTCCCCGCCCACACGCCCCAGAGACTGGCCGACCCACTTACTTTCTGCCACCACTGGCCTCTCTTACGGCATCGATAATCCGGCTGTAGCCGGCACATCGACACAGATTCCCGGCGAGCCCCTGTTTGATCTCCGCTTCTGTTGGGTTCGAATTTTCCTGCAGAAGATACTTCGCGGCCATGATCATGCCGGGAATGCAGAAGCCACACTGAACCGCACCCTTGTCGATGAAAGCCTGCTGGAGTGGGTCGAGTTGGCCATCTTTTTCCAGACCTTCGATGGTGGTAACGATGCTGCCGTCCGCTTCGGCTGCAAGGACGAGGCAGGAGTTGATGGCCTTGCCGTCCAGTAAGACCGTACACGCACCACATTCGCCTTCGGCACAGCATTCTTTGGTACCGGTCAGGCCGATGTCGTCGCGCAGGAACTCCAGCAGGGTGTGGTGCTGCGCGACGTCCCGCGCGATCTCCTGCCCGTTGATGGTGAGCTTCATCGTGAGAGTCGCCCTCTTGCAATTTCCAAAGCTCGACGGGCCATTACCAGAAGCATGGCCTGGCGATAATCCTGACCACCGCGGATATCCGAAATGGGGCGGGCCTGTGCGGTCATCTCTTCCAGTGATGCCACGGTTCCATTTACCAAGAGCGGGATGGGGGCCGCGGCACCGAAGGCCATGCGGACTTCACCGGCAGCATTGAGGGTGCAACTGAGGTTGACGGTTGCCAGATCTACCCCGCGCCGCCTCGTGATGCGCTGGAAAGACGAGCCGACAGGTTCGGCGGGAATCGGCAAGTCAAGTGACTCCACCAATTCGCTTGGGGCCAGCGCCGTTTTTCCGGGTGCGAGGAAAAACTCGTGCAGCGGAAGCCGGCGTTCGTCCCAGGCGGAGGCGATATTCACTATGGCCCCGCAGACGAGGAGAGGAGGTGCGGTATCGGCCGCCGGAGAAGCGTTGCAGATGTTCCCGGCGAGCGTGGCCCGGTTGCGGATCTGAATGGAGCCGACCACACTGGCCGCTTCCACCAGGGCCGGGAAGTGCCGCTGGACTTTGGTATCGGCTACCAGGTCTGTCATGGTCACTCCGGCTCCGATGCGGAGAACACCCTCGGTTTCGACAATCTGCGAGGACCACCCTGAGACCCGTTTCACGTCTACGACGGCGTTGGGGCGGAACCGCCCACTGCGCAGCCGGACCATCAAATCAGTACCGCCAGCGAGCAGGCGAACATCAGGGGCGAACTCCCGCAAGGCGGCAAAAACCTCGCCGCGCGATTCGGGTCGAAAATATGCAAAGGGCCGCACGTGAAAACGTCAGATTATCAAACCGTCTGAGTTTCCAAAACCCTGCTAGACTGAATTCAGGCGCGTTGGTTGAACGCGTTCACCTTCATGGATGTGGGGGCGCACTGGATTCGACGGGATTGAATCGCGATGCGGAGGCGTGCCGGGTTCCGAGCTCCCGTAAAACGATCGGAAAAACAAAACTGCCAACAACACGCAGTTTGCATACGCAGCTTAATTAAAACCTAAGCGGCGTCGCTCCGGCCAGTCAGCCCACGGGTTGGTTAGTGAGCGTCATTTAGTGGGATAGGGAGCAGGCTTCTGTTCGTAGCCGAGACCCGAGATCAATCGAACTGGTCTGTCACTGTCTTGCCGGCTCTCAGGTGATAGATAAGACTCAGAGTCGGATACGCACGTAGTCTCTGTATTTCGGGCTATTTCGGACGGGGGTTCAAATCCCCCCGCCTCCACCATATCCCCGAACTTATAAACACTTCGGGCGGGACCGGACACTTTCA
>Ga0114970_10003209_pt1 | contig 12079 bp, 13 predicted proteins | sample M_140205_XF_Meta_FD_87030 | JGI IMG/M metagenome (GOLD analysis project Ga0114970, IMG submission 87030) | Freshwater microbial communities from Lake Montjoie, Canada to study carbon cycling - M_140205_XF_MetaG | ecosystem: Environmental > Aquatic > Freshwater > Lake | place: Lake Montjoie... | reverse complement strand
TAACTTTTGATATTCTATACATTAGTCCATAAGGATCTGATGAATTCTTTTGCGTTACAATACTTTCAAATAATTTTTTCCATAGAAAAACTGGATATCCACCCTTCATCTTTTCTTCTGATTTCTGATATCCAGCAGAATCATTATCGTAAAAGTATTGTAAATCTAATTGATTATTTTCTAGGAACTTCATATCGGTATTTACACCAACTACACCAACACTATTTGGATAAAAAAGTGAATCTAAATAACCTTCAAAGACAGTAATCCTTTCGGAAAAATCAATATTTAGAATGTTGAAGTAATAACTTAGCTTATTATAGATTACCAATTGATTTGCATCTATATCAGTAATTTCTTCTACACCATAAATCCACTTATAAAGGGTTTCATAGTTATAAATCTTAAATATTCTTCTTTTTCCTTCTTTAAGATTTCTAACTTGACATCCAATAATCTTACTACCCTTTCTATTTAGGAATATAATTATATGTTCTGACTTTTCATCATTAATCCAGTATTTACCTTGATAGATATTTTGATGTAGATTTGGTGTAATGCCCCTACCCAAAAGATATTGATAGATTCCTGAATTCTTTTGAACTGGTTGGAAGTCGGTTATTACATTATTACCATCATTGAATATTCTTTCAAGTTCTGAGAAGTCCAATAACTTATTCAACTCAGTCTCCATCAAATCTTCTTCTGCATCTTGGAAGGAAATTTGGGAATTTAGGTGTTCAATTATTTCTAACTTCTTATTTGGATCTAATCTGAAACCAAAATCTTTAGTGAACTTATCAAAGTTAGTTTTCTTACCGCAGTTAAAGCAAATGTAAAGGAGTTTATTTAGATAAAGGTTACCTCTTTTTTTATATTCAGATTTTCCGTCTTGGCAATATGGACAACATACGTTTAGACGGTCTGAAAAATCATTAATTTTTCTTCTATTGATAGACTTAAATTCTTTATTTAGAATGTCTTGGACACAGTTTTTTATATAAGTCTTATCCATCTTTGAAAATTTTCATGATATATACTTTGGATTTACGATAAGTTTTTATACTTTTGTACTGTGGAACAAATAATACCTTATAACTCAAGATTCAAAACTGGTGAATCTGTAATTTGTATAATAAATTCAAGAGCAACTCTAACGGTTGGTAAAGAGTATGAAATCATGGATATTTATGGACATTCATCTACAGATATACAAGATGTTTATGAAAAATATGGAAATGAACTAACATTAGTAATAAAAAATGATGACAATATACCAACTTGGTATGACCATATGCGTTTTGTTCCAAAAAATGAATTTAGACAACACATTATAAACGATATTTTAAAAAAATGACAATTATTGATTTTTATAAAAAGCTATCTCAAATTCTAACTGATTGTAGAGAGAATTTTACAACTAGGAAAGAAGCCCAAAAGAGATTAGATTCTATATTAGAAGAAGCTAAGAAAAATAAATTAGATGTCAATATTAATCCTGAAATTTTAGACCCCATAAATCTAATGCGTTTAGATGATGAAAAATCATTCACTGAAGAATCTGATGATGATTATGGATTTGATTCTGATTTTTCTTATGGTAATTCATCTTATTAAATTATGTTAATAGTAGGTTCAAAAGCTTTAAAATTCCACTTTCACAGTTTGAAAAGACAAGTGAAAGACACAGACATCATCGGATATTCCGATGATCTGTCCAAACTTTGTGAACTTTTATCCCCACAAGAAATCAAAAGGGGTAAATATACTATTCTACTAAAACAAATATCCAATAAAACTCATATCTTCGACACTGATAATGTCGAATTATTGATAGCAGATGATTCCAAATCCTTAAAAAAGTACTTAGAATATGATAAAGAAAATCTTTACGCTTCAAAAGAAGTTCTTTTTTCTATGAAGTCAAGTCATATACATTATCCGATAAACTTTTTTAAGCACATAGAAGATTATTCATTTCTATATAACCATTTCAAGGGTATTGATTATCTTAATGATATCACCCAAATAAATTTAGAAGAAACTGAGGATAGATTAGGTAGAGTGAGGACTCCATCACTTAATAAAAGTGTTAAAGAATTCTTTGGGCAATCAGATGGTTATGTAAAATCATATTTTGTTCATGATGATATTCATAGAGTAATGTCTCACTATGATAAACCACTTTATGAAATGATGCAGGTAGATAAAAATTTAGCCAAATGTGAAAAAGATATGTGGAATTTGTTTACTTTTGAGGATAAATGTAAGTGTGTGTTAGAAGAAGCTTATGTAATTGCACTTGAGAGAAGGATTATACCAATGATTTTTGGTGGTGGTAAGGGATGTACAAGTGAAGAAGCTTTAGATTGGGCACTTATGAGGATTTGTACAACTCTTTGTTCTGGTTGGTTTAGAAAGTTCGCAACGAATAACTACTATGATATAAAGAAAATGATAAATAAAAACTATGTAGAAAAATTTTTAACCGAATATGAAAATGGTAACATCACAAGACAAACCAGTAATTGAGGGTAAGTTAATGAAAAGGAAAGCTTTGAAAGATAGTCCAGCTATAGAAGTTGGTGAAACTTTCACTGGACATTATTTTGACAAACCGAAAATTGGTAAATCATTTTTATTTTTTATTTCAAGTAAATCCTTTGAAGCGTTTCAGTCACACAAATTTGGTCCATTTCAAACAACCACAGTAACAAAAATTATTGATGAATTTACCTTTGAAACTAAAAACTCTGTTTATTATCTAATTGATAAAGTTAGGGAAAGAGATATAAAGATTGAAGATATACTTAAATAAAAAAGACACCCAATAGGTGTCTTTTTTTATTATTTTAAACCTTTTAAGGTTTTTGCTAATGTAAGTTGCTTTTTCTTTTGTGCATCTTTCTTAGAAAGTTGATCACCTTTTTTATCAGGATCTTTATCTTTCTTATGTAATTTTGCTAATTCTGCATCAATTTCAGCAGTTGAAATCTTTTCACCTTCTTTTTTACCCATCTTTTTTCTAAGGGCACCTGGTCTTTTAATAGCATCAGAAATCCATTTTTCGGATTCTTTCATTTCCATACCTTGTTCTTGACACATCTGACATAATGCATGAAGTTCTTCCATTGGACATTCTTCTAATTCAGCCATATCATAACCACACTGGCAAAGAAACTGACACATTTGTTCTTTGGACATTCCCATTCCAAAAGATTCAAAAGTTTTTAAGTGTTTCATTTTTTTGATTTATTTTTTTTTCTTTTAAAAGCGAACTTTTTATACAAGTCGGAAACTTGATTTAAGTTATTCTTCATTTGATTGTGGTAATCATCAGTGGGCGCATCTTTTGAATTAGGATATAGTCTCTGTGTCATATTGTTCCACTTTGTGAAAGGTAGAACAGAACTTTCCATACCGGTAGCTTGATGTGATGTCTCTGTGAACTTAGTCATTTCTCCACCCTTTATTGTTGGATCAGTAGTTTTTATTAGACTAAATTTGACACTACCGCCCATATCGGGCAATTTTTCTTTGAAAAACTTTTCAACATGCTCTACATTTTTTGGATCATCGTCTGAGAATCCGATTGAAACAACCTTTGCTCCGATGTTTTGACCAAATTCATTGCATCTTTCTATGAAATAGTCTAGAGCTAACTCCTTAGCAACTTCTGGATTTGAAGCACTTGCTTGTCCAAACTCTTTGGCAAATGAATCTGAACTAACACCATAGAAACTACAAGAATCTAAATATTTCTTTACTAACAGATTTTGAGAAGGTAAACCTTTAAGCTGACCTTCTTCACTTTCTTCCATTCTAAATGCTAATTTGAATTTTCTTAAATTTTGATACATTTCATCGGCTAAACTAAATCCTGGATTTATAGAAGGCATTTTAGTTAAGACTTCATCCAATACAAATTCAACTCCTCTTCTTATTGATTCTGGCTCATGTCCTCTAGCTGTGATTATAGCAAATAAAGCTCCTTCGGAAAGGCATTTAATAAATGATTCCCAAGAAGGAGCGAATGATTTATTTTTGATAGCAAATTTAACATCTTCTAGGAAAGCCATATCTCCTCTTAAACCAGTATCTCTAAATTCCGAAAAAGCTTCAGTTGGGTTACTATTTCTAAGTCTATAATTATCCTTATCGTTTCGAACCTCCGCGAATTGGGCAGTAGATACTGAAACTGGTTTCCATTCTTCCCCTACTTTTTTATCCATGAGGATTTTAGTTGGCATATGAAGAATATTATCATCCCAATCTAAGGCGTAATAATGAAGTTCAGGCCCTTCCTGGCTGAATTGTTCGAAACGTTTTACCATATTATTTCTTTCTTCTCTTTACAAAATAAGAAAATGATTCGAGTTTTCCAGCTTCTTCTTCCTCTTCTTCCATTTCTTCACCACCTTCCATTTCTTCATCATCGTCTTCGAAATCTCCTTCTTCTTCCATTTCTTCATCTCCAAAAGGGGACATTTCATCCTCTTCTCCTTGCATTTCATCTTCAAATCCTTCTTCTCCTTCCATTCCTTCGGCTTCGAGTTCGAACTCTTCGACTACTTCATCATCTTTCATAGCAGATACCATAATCTTTCCTTCCATTTCTTCGATTTTTATTTCGTATCCACTAACTTCTATTGTAGTTTTCATAATCAATAAATTTTTATTTTTATATATTATTTTCCAACAATCTTTTTTGAATAAACTTTCTTTCTTTAAAATCAATAAAATTTATGACTAATAAAGATTTCAAAGACTTTTCGACAAAACACCTAAGAATATCAAGTGCTTACTTCGATCAATATTCTAAATTAAACACCACACACCATATTTTAGATGATATCGGAGAAGGAGTAATGATTGATATATTTTCCAAACTTTTAGATTCAAGGATAATTTTTTTATCAACAGAAATGGATTCTGATATTTGCAATATCATAAAAGCTCAACTATTATACTTGGAGCAGCTTGATTCCGAGAAAGATATTAAACTTTATATAGATTCACCCGGTGGAAGTGTTTATTCGGGTCTTGGTTTGTTAGACACTATGGAATATGTGAAACCAAAGATTATGACTGTTAATACTGGATTAGCAGCTAGTATGGCCGCTGTACTTCTTTGTTCTGGATCGAAAGGAAAAAGAAAATCATTAAAAAGGTCTAGAACTATGATACACCAACCTATGTCAAGTTCATATGGTTTTTATCAAGCCTCCGACATTTCAATTGATGCCAAAGAGATAAACTCTTTGAAGTATGAACTATATGAAATTATCTCAAATAATACTGGTCAAAATTCAGGAAAAGTTGAACAAGATGCCGATAGGGATTATTGGATGACTGCTGATGAAGCTTTGAGGTATGGTATGATTGATGAAATTATATCAAAAAAATAAACCCTTCTTAAAGAAGGGTTAAATTTATTATTGAGCGGGTTTCTCTTTCTTATGTTTAGGTCTTCTATAAGGTTTCTTTGGTTTTTCACCAGTTGCCTTTGGTTCTTCATTGGAAGGTTGTGATTTTCTCGCTTTAGATTTTATTTCTTTAACAGTTTTAGGTTCTTCTGAAACTTGAATTGATTCAACCTTGTTGACAACTGGTTCTTGAATTTCTTCAATTACCTTAGCTTCCTCTATAACTTGGACTTCTTCGATTTTTTCTTCTTGGATAACATAATTATCTGATTCAACTTTAACCTCTTCGGTCTCACCAAAACCAAATAATTTTTTAATATTAGTTAAAAATCCCATAAATTTTGAATATTTTTCTTATATATATCATGTTGTATCTTTTCCCTCCTGGAAAAAATCAAAATTTCTAATTTTTTATATAATATAATATGAATTTCCGTTATGACACAAATGAGGAAAAGATTGTGGTTCAAAATTCTACCCGAATTGAATACCACCAATTAAATATTTGGTTAACAAGACATGTCAAGGGATATAGATATATGCCCGCCTTTAAAATGGGTGTTTGGAACGGACAACAATCTTATTTTGATAACGGAAAAGTTAGTTTGGGTCTTTGGAAAGAATGTTATAAAGCTTGTAAAGAAATTGGAGTAATATTTAATATCGAGAACAAGGATGAATTCCCATTAAACAGAGAGGTAACATTAGAATCTGTTAAGGAGTTTTGTGATGATTTTTTTAAAGACCATAAAATAAAAGATAGAACTACCGGCGAGTGGATACCGTTCAAACCTTATGATTATCAAATAGAAACAGCTTATAAAATTTTGAGAAATAGATATTGTATGGCTGAAGTTGCCACATCAGGTGGTAAATCTTTGGTCATATCAATAATTATGTTTTATATTTTAAAGAAAATAAATCCTGAAGCTAAATTTCTTATAATTGTGCCTTCAATTACATTAGTTACACAGTTTTATGAAAACATAATGGAGTATAATTATGGTTTTAATTTTTTAGAGAGGTATAATAACAAAATAGATTTCAGAGAAAACAAATTCGATGAAATACTAAATGATTTCCCTAATTATTCTCCTTGTAATCTAAGAATGGAAGAAATAATGTCAGATAAGCCAAGAAAATATTCCGGTCCTAATCAACCAAACATTTATATAGGATGTTATCAATCTTTGGAGAAATGGCCAAAAGAATTTTTCGAACAATTCCACACGGTAGCTTGTGATGAGGCACACGGTGCAAAAGCTACTACATTGACTTCTATACTGAAAAGAACTTTTAAGCACGCCTACAATCGTTTTGGAGTGAGTGGTACATTTCCATCCGATGAGAGTCTAGAGATACTCACAATACAATCTGTACTTGGTCCAAATGTTACTAAGATAGAAGCTAAAACTTTGGTAGAATCCGGCACCATTACACCAATGAATATTAAGGCGGTTATTTTGAATCACGCTTCTAATGATATTAACGAACGGTTGAACTATATTAAAAAGATGGGAGCTGGTGCAGATGCTTTTAGATTTGAAAAAGAATTCATACAACAATCGGATAAGAGGTTAGATTTTATAAAAAAGTTAATTGATAAATGTGACTCTAACACTTTACTTTTATTTCACACAATAGAATATGGAACAAGGATTTATGAGAAATTAAAATCAGAAATTCCCAATAAAGAATTTTTCTACATAGACGGTGAAATCAATAATAAACAAAGAGAATTCATTAAAAAAGAAATGGAAAAAACTGATGATAAAGTCAAAGTCCTAGTGGCCTCCTATGGTACTTTATCTACCGGTGTATCTATTAATGCTATTTTCAATGTGGTATTTGCTGATTCTTTTAAATCTGAACAAATTATTATTCAATCTATTGGGAGAGCTTTAAGAAAGCATAGTGACAAACAGGTTGCGACAATATTTGATATAGTAGATATCTTTGATCCAAAAGAAATGAATAATATTTTATACAAACATTTCTTAGAACGAGAAAAATTCTATAAAAAGAGAGAGTATCCTTATAAGGTGATTAAGATGAACCTTTAAGCAAAATCATCAAATTCACTTTGTTTAATCAAGGTATATGTGAAATACGGTTTCTTTCCCTCATCTCTTTGTTTATAACAAAAACTCAAGAACTGGTCAAATTGACTTCTGGTTTTAAATACTTGACATCCTTTGGACCAGTTGAATACACTCAGAGTAGATCCAGAAGCGTTAGCTCTATGTATATTAATACCTATATTTTTGGTATTGGTTGTGGAAGCATAATCATATTTATCAACGGTTTTAGACATATGATTAACCGTAGTTGCAAACTTAAGACAAGGGTGTTCTGGTTTACCTTGGTGAAAATTAATTTGATATTGATTCACATATTGACCAAGTTTTAAAACAGAAACTAGATTAGGTAGCTTGGTTGTTCTTGGGACATATCCAGGTAGTGTAGTAATTGTATATTCGTAAAGTTCCCAATTTCCATTACCATTTTTGAAAAAAACACACATAGTTTCATCAAACTTGTTAGTGGGTCTACCATCATCTTTTCGTCTCATACCAACTATGTTTAGAACATGGGGATTACTAAATACTTTATATTTTTTTGATTGTAAAAACCTAATAAGTTTATCAACTTTTGGTTGTGCTTTAGGGTCTGAAAGTGGTTTTAGTTGTGGGTTATTATTTGGTTGTGGTACAGTATCGGGCGTACCATCAATTGCTGGTGGTACATAATTTGGATCATAATCTGGTTTTGGGCCTTCTTGTGGTGTTGGTGTTGCCGGTTCAGGCTTTGTAAGTTCATTTGGGGTTACGGTGGATTTCCAAGAATCTCCCCTTTGTCCACTATTTTCTCTATCAGTGTTTCTGACTGTAGATACTTTATTATTATCAACTATATTAACATGGTGAGATAGGAAAACTGGATCTCTCAATGCTTTATATTTCAATAATACTGTGATAAATGCAGGATTAGCGACCACAGGTGCTCCAAGATTACCTAAATAAGGACCACCGGTTGTTCCCAACAAATTGTCAACAAATTCATCAAACCAAGTCATCCAATGGTTACCTAGAATCGCTTGTTGACTAGCTGTTTCATCACCGAGATTCAAATCTGACATATTATCTTTAAGATTCAAATTTATTGAATCTTCTTTTATGTTCATGTTATTGAATTTATGATCTATTTTTAAACCTTCCTTATCATTTACATAAATCTGAGTTTTATGATCGAACATAAGTGTGCCCATCGATAAATAATCAGATTCATCTAAGTTTTTTAACTTGCTTTCAAGATTTATATTGTAATGGTCCGCCCTTATGAATTCTGGTTTATATGGGTTACCCTCATCAAAAACCACACCTACCACTTTTCCCTTTGCTGGTAAATCAAACACACCACCAGATAGGTCTTTCCAGGGTGTAGCCCAAGGTATCTCATCAACGGATATATCATCGAATACATTAAGTACTCTTACTTTGCATCTCCCAAGTCTTTTGGGGTCATTATTATCCTCAACTACTCCAACGAATATTTGGTGTTTTAATTCCTCAGTACTCATATATCAAAATCATACAGGTTTTTTGAAGAAGGAGGCTATAGAAGCTCCAACAAAATTTCTAAGTGCATTTATTATATCATTTCTAAAGGCATTTGTTCCGGTATAGACATTGGTAGGTTCACTCATTCTTCCAGCAAATGGTATTTGGTTTCTAATATCATCAATTGCATTGTTTAAAAGTCTAGCTCTTTCTATAATTGTTCTATTAATTTGATTAACTACTGCGTTTTTCAACTCTCTTTTTAGTTTATCTGTTACAGCATTTTCAAAAAATCCTCTTTCGCCACCTTTACTCTCAATATTTGTTTTTTGATTCGTATTTGTAAAATTACTTTTTGGAATTATAGATCCAACACCTGTTTTATCATAAATATTACCTAAAGTTCTATTCAACAAAGCGGCTTGTGTTGTAACTTGACTACTAGCTTGTGTTACTTGTCCATTCCTAAGACTAGCTTCTATTTGGTCAAATTGTTTATTTGTACCGATTTGTGGTCTAGATTGGTCACTCACCGCATCTGGTGAATCAGTGACAGATGAAGTTTTTAATTCTTCTTGTTGTTTGAAATCTTCTAAAGTTGGTTCAAATTCAGTTTGTCCATCAGGAACTGTATTAGTTGCTAGATCATTACTATTCACATCTCCGCCATTGTTAGAATCAAGATTCTGTCCAAATTTAGATAATTTTGGATAACTATCAATATTTTCGACCATAGAATCATATGAATTCTCATTTGGATAAGCTTTCATTAAATTTTTTCTTAGGTTATTAATTATAAAATAATTTATCTTAGCATTACCATCTGGTAAAATGGTAACTTTTCCATCATATCTCGCAAATGATAAAGTTGCAAATTTAAAATTGAATGATAGTTTGTAATTCTCTAGAGTTTCTGTCTTATTATTGGATACTGTATCACTGTGTGGCATTTTATCAAAAATAAATTGACATTCATATAGCGTGTAGTAATAAGTCGAAATGCGATCGTTAAAAGATAAAATCTTTTGATTCTTTGGATCTTTTGCATTTCTTTTATAGTTACGCATTTCAGTAATCTTCAACTCTAAATCGAATCTTAACAAATTAGATGGGATTATTTGTTTACCATTTATCTTGGAATAGGCTAAAGTCTTGTGAAGAGCAGCCACATATCCCATATTTTGTGATACATCTTCTAAAAATTCCAAAGTAATTAAATCTTTACCAAAATCAATAAAATATTTACCTTCAGGTCCACCTGCCTCTACCAATTTATCAAGTCCGCTCACACTTTGTAAATAATAGGATTTAGCCCTACGATAAGTGGCATCTCCAAGTGAATCAGTTGGTATAAATTTAGTCAATTGTTCCCTTAATTTATACACAATTGTTTCTCTAGAAGCTATTTCATCGTATGTTGGTCCAAAAGCTTTTATAAATCCTATTAAAGCATTATTAAAAAGTGGAGATGTTTGGGATTTGAACCTTATATCTACTCCCAGAATTGTTGGGTCTTCATTGTCATCTAATGTTCTTACAAATGAACTACCGAGATAAATACTTTGTAGAGCACTTTGTGGAGCTTCTGTAGCGAGTATACGTGGTACAGATGGTAATCCTTCTTTGGAAATGAAAAAATCTAATAAGTGAGTGAAGTTTTTATTACCCCAGGAATTATAATAATCATAAACCATATATCTCTGCTCCATCCGCTTTGGTTGAACTGAGTCGTCATATTGAGATGGTTCGTTTTTTATCGCAACACCATACTCGACAGGATATCCTGTATTTGGATCTATTTGTTCGGTGTTAACATACCTAGCAAACGGCGCAAGATTTTCTGTTTTTATAAACAACTGTGGGTTATTTAAACCCCCAAGCTCGGTTACGTTTTTACCACCACCTCCTTTGGTGAATAGTCCACCTCCTTTGTTACCAGTAATACTATCTCCATATTCTACATGTCTTCCAGTTTGCGGATCTTTACCCGGTGAATTAGAAAAAACATTTGTTTGATTGCCATTTAATTCATCTGATTTTGAATCAATTATTGGTCCCTTGTCAACGTATAAATCAACAGGTGGTGTAAATCCTTTTGGAAATTTTCTCCCAGTCTGTGGATCGGTACTCCTAGATGTACCCCTTCTGGATCCACTATCAGCTAATGAAGCAATTGTCTTAGCTGCTTCCGCATTATTTGGATTTGATAGACTCGTATCTAGATTAAAGAAGGGACGACCTTTAGATGCCATAATAACTATATATTAATATAATCTAACCTAGTATGCCTTTGATTCGATTATATTCTGTAATATAAGTACTTTTGGGTATTTTGCTTTTATATTCAATTGTGTCTAAATTCTGTGTCGTTTTATTCTTAAAGTACCAAATAGAAACTGCAATACTATTTTCAACTTGTTCATCAGAGTCTATAGATTTGGTGTGCATTTCATTACTTGATGATACACTCGTTGGATTATCTTTCAAATTTTTGGCCAAAACTTGCCCTGCGAGATTATATTCTTCTTCACCCTGTATTTTTACTAATCCTCTCCTTTTATAAGGGGTTGTATCAGCGGTATATGCTTCGGGTACTGTTGGTTGTTTTTTTATTGTATAGATTATTTTCCGACCGTTTCCGCCATAAGGATTAACATCTACAGAACCCGTCCAGGTATATATTGGTGGTTTAGGTAAACCTTCTTTTGTGGGATTTGCGGCCTTTATAGCATTCTCAACTACTGTGTCTATTTCGTCTATGTCAGTTAGATCTTGATCTGGTGGAAATAAATTTTCTTCAAAAAAATACACTATATCTTCTAACTTATCACTATCTGTGTATACATTATTCACCGGATTTATAGTAGTTGCCCGATTTGGATTTGTTGCCATAAAGCTTTCGATCCTTAGGTGAATTGCTTCGGAAAGAACTTCACCGTTAAGTTCGTAAAGGTCCAAGTTAAAATCAGGATTCGGCTGATCTACTTTTACTATAATTCTATAGGAATATATCGTAGCCATTCAATTAATTTGTTTTTTTGTAATAGTTAAACCAGTTTATATCTTCTTCAACAAAAGTTAAATATTTCGATT
>Ga0114970_10003207_pt1 | contig 12080 bp, 13 predicted proteins | sample M_140205_XF_Meta_FD_87030 | JGI IMG/M metagenome (GOLD analysis project Ga0114970, IMG submission 87030) | Freshwater microbial communities from Lake Montjoie, Canada to study carbon cycling - M_140205_XF_MetaG | ecosystem: Environmental > Aquatic > Freshwater > Lake | place: Lake Montjoie... | reverse complement strand
GGCCGAGGAGCTGGCCGCCCTGCCTGGCCCCACCCCGGACGAGCTGGAGGCCAGCGCCAACGCGGCGTCTGCCGCCGCCCGCGCCGCCGCGTCCGAGCGCGACTCGCTGCGCGACCGCGCCCGCTCGGCCCGTGAGCGGCTGGCCGCGCTCGAGAGCTCGCTCGCCCAGCGCGAGGGCCTGCCGCCTGCCGCCCGCGCGCTGGCGGCGGCCGGCGAGCGCCTGGCGCTCTCGCTGCTCGACGTGGACGCCGGCTACGAGCGGGCCGTCGCCGCCGCGCTCTCCTGGCGCGCCTCGGCGCTCGTCGCCAACGATCCTGCGGCGGCACTCGCGCTGCTCGAGCGGGCGCGCGAGTCCGGGCTCGGCAGCCTGGCCGTCGTCGTGCCACGGGGCACCCCGGCTGCGAGCGCGCCTCCCGTCACGGGCGCCCGCCCCTTCGCCGACCTCGCCCGCGGCGACGCAGCCGCCCTGGCCCTGCTCGACGGCGTCTGGCTGGTCGAGCGCGAGCGCCTGCTCGAGGCCCGCCACGGCATCGCGATCACCGCCGAGGGCCACGGCTTCGACGCCGACCGCGGCGAGCTGTGGTTCGCCGGTGAGACCGCCGAGGCCGTCCTGCTGGAGCTCGACAACCGTCGCCGCGACCTGACCGTCGAGGCGGAGCAGCTCGCGGCCGCCGCCGAGGCTGCCCAGGCGGCTGCTGCTACCACCGCCGAGGCCGCGAAGGCCGCCGAGGCTGCCTACGCCGTGGCCGCGCCGCGCCGCCGTGCCGGCCTCGCCGATCCCGCTGTCCTGGCCCGGCTCGCCGCCGGCGGCGAGCGCCTGGAGCGGGCCCTGATCGAGTCGATCGCCGCCGCCGGCGGCTTCGACGAGCCGTTGCAGCAGCAGGCCGAGGTCGGTGCCGCCCGCGCCACCGAGCTCGGCGACCGGCTGCGTGGCCTCTCCGAGGGCGAAGCTGCCGCGCGGGCCCAGGCGAACGAGGCCGGCGAGCGCCTCCGCCGCGCCGAGGTCGAGCTGCAGCGCCTCGGCGCCGAGGGCGGCAACGAGCTGGCCCTGCCTGCCGACATCGACTCGCTGCGCGCCGAGGCCTTCAGCGCGGCGGCCGCCGAGCGGCAGGGCGCCCAGCTTGCGGCCGAGGCCGCCGCCCGCGCCCGCGCCGCCGAGGACACGCTCGCCGAGACGCTCCGCCGTCCACAGGTCGATCTCGTGCGCCTGGTGCGCACCGCCGGTGCCGCCGAGCGCCTCGTCGCCGCGCTGCTCACCGCCACGCAGGTCGCCGCGCGCCACGATGGGCCGCTCGCCGCGAAGGTCGAGTCCGGCACCGCCCGCGCCGGCGCGCTCGCCGCCGAGCTGCGGCGCCTGGCCGAGGAGGAGGCGACCCAGCGCCGCGCCGCCGACGCTGCCGCCGAGGCCAGCTCCCAGATCGAGATCGAGATCGCCCGCCTCGACGCCGAGGCCGACGACGCGCGCCGCCGCCTCGCCGAGGCCGCCGTCGACCCGACCAGCGACCCGGACGCCCCCGCGACCCGCCCCGAGCTGGTCGAGCGCCTCGAGCGACTCGACCGCCGCCGCGAGACCCTCGGCGCCGTGAACCCGCTGGCCAAGGAGGAGTACGAGGCCGAGAAGCTGCGCCTCCAGGAGCTCTCCGTCCAGCGCGAGGATCTGGAGAAGTCGCTGGCCGAGCTGGAGGCTCTCCGCAAGGAGCTGACCGAGACGGTCGAGCGCCGCTTCGAGGAGACCTTCGTCGCCGTCGCCACCCACTTCGAGGAGATCGCGGGCACGCTCTTCCCCGGTGGCACCGGCCGCCTGCGGCTGACCGAGCCCGAGGACGAGGGCGAGGAGCCCGGCATCGAGGTCGAGCTGCAGCCCGCCGGCAAGCGGGTCACCCGCCTCTCGCTGCTGTCGGGCGGCGAGAAGTCGCTCGGAGCGCTCTCGTTCCTCTTCGCGCTATTCCTGGCGCGGCCGCATCCCTTCTACCTGCTGGACGAGGTCGAGGCCGCCCTCGACGACACCAACATCGGCCGCTTCGTCGACCTGCTGCGCTCCTACGCCACCAAGGCCCAGTTCATCGTGATCACGCACCAGAAGAGGACGATGCAGGCCGCGGATATCCTCTACGGCGTGACGATGGGCTCGAACGGCATCTCGCAGGTGGTGTCGCGCCGCGTGCCGGCCGACGCCGGCACGACCCCCGTCGCTCCCGCGTGACGCTCGGCTGGCCCGAGCTGCTCGGGGACGCTGCCGCGCCCGAGCCCGAGGAGAGCCGCCGTGGCCTCTTCCGTCGCCTGCGTGGCGGCCTCTCGCGCAGCCGCACCGCCCTGGCCGAGCGGATCGCCGCGATCCGCTTCGACCCCGACGACGACGAGACCTGGCAGGAGCTGGAGGAGGCCCTGATCCTCGGCGACGTCGGTGTCCAGGCCGCCGGTGAGCTGGTGCAGCGTCTCGGCCGCCGCCGCAGCATCGACGACCTCGGGGCCGCCCTGGCCGAGGAGGTGGCCGGGCTGTTCGGCCCGCCGCCGCGCCTCGACCTGGCGCACAAGCCCGCCGTCATCCTCGTCGTCGGCGTCAACGGCACCGGCAAGACGACGACGATCGGCAAGCTCGCCAGCCGCCTTACCGCGAGCGGTCGCTCCGTGCTCGTTGGCGCCGGCGACACGTTCCGCGCGGCCGCCGAGGAGCAGCTCGAGGTGTGGGCGAAGCGGGCGGGCGCCGACTTCGTCGGTTCCAACAAGGGCCAGGATCCCGCCGCGGTGGCCTTCGACGCGATCGAGGCCGGCATCGCGCGCGGTCACGACGTCGTGATCATCGACACGGCCGGGCGCCTCCACACCCAGACGAACCTGATGGAGGAGCTGATCAAGGTGCGCCGCGTCATCGAGCGCCGTCTCCCCGGCGCACCGCACGAGACGCTGCTCGTCCTCGACGCGACCACGGGCCAGAACGGCCTCCAGCAGGCGAAGATCTTCAGCCAGGCCGTCCAGGTCACCGGGGTCGTCCTGACCAAGCTCGACGGCACCGCCAAGGGCGGCATCGTGATCCCCATCGCCTACGAGCTCGGCCTGCCCGTGAAGCTGATCGGCGTGGGTGAGACGCTCGACGACCTGCGCCCCTTCGACGCCGCCGACTTCGGGCGCGCGCTGGTCGGCGGCGACCCGGGCGAGGACACCGCGGCCGACTAGCACGGGGCCGCTTCCGCCCTCGGCGGAGGTCCCTCCAGCTACCGGTACGCTTTCAAGTCGTGTTCGACGCGCTCGCAGACAAGCTTCAAGGGGTCCTCGGTGGCCTCCGCAAGAGCGGCCGCCTCGATGAGGAGACCATCGGCAAGGCGATGCGCGAGATCCGTCTCGCGCTGCTCGAGGCCGACGTCAACTTCAAGGTCGTCAAGGAGTTCGTCGAGAGCGTCAGGGAGCGCGCTCTCGGCCAGGACGTCCTCACGTCGCTGACGCCGGGCCAGCAGGTCGTCAAGATCGTCCACGAGGAGCTCGCGGCGCTGATGGGCCAGGGCGACTCGCGCCTCGCCTTCGGCCGCCCGCCCACCGTGATCCTGATGGTCGGCCTGCAGGGCTCCGGCAAGACCACCGCCTCGGCCAAGCTCGCCCTGCGCCTGCGCAAGGAGGGCAAGAATCCCGCCCTCGTGCCCGCCGACCTTGCGCGCCCCGCCGCCATCGAGCAGCTGGAGCAGCTCGGCAAGCAGATCCAGATCCCGGTCTACCGCAGCGAGCTGCGCGACCCCGTCGCCGTCGCCAGGGCAGGGCTGGAGCGCGCCAGGGCCGAGGGCATCGACGTGCTGATCGTCGACACCGCCGGCCGCCTGCACGTCGACGAGGCGCTGATGGCCGAGCTCGTCGCCATCCGCGACGCCACCAAGCCGATGAACATCCTGCTCGTGCTCGATGCAATGACCGGCCAGGAGGCCGTCACGGTCGCCGAGGCGTTCCAGCAGCAGGTCGCCTTCGACGGCATCATCCTCACCAAGCTCGACGGTGACGCCCGCGGTGGCGCCGCGCTCTCGGTGAAGGCCGTCACGGGCAAGCCAATCAAGTTTGCATCCGTCGGGGAGAAGCTCGACCAGCTCGAGGTCTTCCACCCCGAGCGGATGTCGTCACGCATTCTCGGCATGGGCGATGTGCTCAGCCTGATCGAGAAGGCCGAGGAGGCCATCGAGGCCGACGAGGCCGTCGAGATGGAGAAGCGGATGCGCTCCGGGGAGTTCACGTTTGACGACTTCCTCCGGAGCTACCGCATGCTTCGCCGGATGGGCCCGCTGAAAGGCGTGCTCGGCATGATCCCCGGTCTCGGCAAGCAGATGGAAGGTCTCGACGTTGACGAGAAGCAGATGGCGCGCGTAGAGGCCATCATTCTCTCGATGACGCCGAAGGAGCGTCGCACCCCGCACCTCATCAACGGCTCGCGCCGTCTGAGGATCGCGCGGGGCAGCGGCGTCAGCGTGCAGGAGGTCAACAAGCTCCTGACCGCGCGCAAGGAGATGCAAAAGATGATGAAACACCTGGGGAAAGGGAAGATGCCGGCACTCTCTCCCCAGGCACTCGGACGAGCCGGCAGGAGGTGAAATGTCCGTAAAGCTGCGCCTGGCGCGTGTCGGGTCGAAGAAGAACCCGATCTATCGCGTCGTTGCCGCCGACTCGCGCAGCCCGCGCGATGGTCGGTTCATTGAGGTCGTGGGTCGTTACAACCCGCAGCCGAATCCGTCCCTGATCGAGCTGGACATGGAAAAGGTTCAGGCCTGGCTCGACAAGGGTGCCCAGCCGACCGAGCCGGTCTCCCGCCTGATCAAGATCGCCAGGAAGGTTGGCTGAGCTCATCGCAGAGATCGCGCGCCGGCTCGTGGACGAGCCGGACGCGGTGCGGGTGACGACCGAGGAGCGGGATGACGCCGTCGTCCTGCTCCTGCACGTCGCGCCCGGCGACGTCGGGAAAGTGATCGGTCGGCAGGGCCGCATTGCGCGTGCCCTGCGGACGGTTGCCCGGGCCGGCGGAGTACGCGCCGGCAAGCGCGTGCTGCTCGAGATCGCAGAGTGAGCGGCAGCCCGGCCGAGCCCGAGCTCGTCACGGTTGGCCGTGTCGGTAAGCCGCATGGCCTCAAGGGCGCCTTCTTCGTGGAGGGCGCCAGCGAGGATCCCCGCCGCTTCGCGCGCGGGGCAGAGGTGCTCGTCGACGGCGTGCGCCGCAAGGTCGTCGAGTCGAAGCAGGGGTCAGGTGGTCGTCGGGTCGTGACGCTCGACGGCCCGGCCGAGCGCGGGGCCTGGCTGCAGGTGCCGATCGGCGAGCTGCCCGCCCCCGACGAGGGCGAGTTCTACGTGTTCGAGCTGATCGGCCTGACGGTCGAGGAGGAGGGCGGCCGCGAGCTCGGGGTCGTCATCGACGTGCTGCCCACCAACGCCAGCGACATCCTCGAGCTCGATTCGGGCATCCTGCTCCCCCTCGTCGAGGAGTGCGTGCTCGAGGTCGACCTCGAGGGCGAGCGCATCCTGGTCGCGCCCGGCTTTGCCGACGCCGACGACGACACCGACGCACCCGAGCCCGCAGCCGACTGACGGCGCGAACCCCGGTACTCTCCACGGCCTTGCAGCTCGACGTCTTCACCCTCGTCCCACAGGCCTTCGGCTGGATGACCGAGCGGCCGCCCGTCTCCACCGTGCTGGGAACGGAGCTGGAGCTGCGCCTCTTCAACTACCGCGAGGCGACGCCGCTGCGCGCCGGCCAGGTCGATGACGACCCGTACGGCGGTGGTGCCGGCATGGTGCTGCGCGTCGACGTGGTCGCGGCCGCGCTGGAAGGCGCCTACGGCAGCGCGCAGCCAGGGCACCGGGTGATCGCGCTCGCCCCCGGCGGCCGTCGGCTCGATCAGCGCCTCGTCGAGGAACTCGCCGCCGAGCCGCGCCTCAGCCTGCTCTCTGCCCGCTTCGAGGGCTTCGACGAGCGGATCGTCCAGAACCTTGCCACCGACGTCGTCTCGATCGGCCCGTACGTCCTCTCGGGCGGCGAGCTGCCGGCGATGGTCGTCGTCGATGCAATCGCGCGGCTGCTGCCAGGCGCCCTCGCCGAAGGCTCGTCCGAGCACGAGAGCTTCTCGCTCGAGCTCGACGGTGGTGTCGAGTACCCGCACTACACCCGCCCTGCCGAGTTCCGCGGCTGGGCTGTCCCTGCTGTTCTTCTCTCCGGGGATCACGCCCGGATCGACGCGTGGCGGCGCGAGCAGAGCCGCCTGCGCACTGTGGAGGTCTCCCTGTGAAGCTGAACCCTGTCGACCGCATCACCCGCGGCCTGCCCGGCCCGGTGCGCGTCATCGTCGACTGGGCGGTCACCATCGTCGGTGCCGTGCTGATCGTGCTGGCGCTGAAGGCGTGGCTCGTTAACCCGTACCGGATCCCGTCGTCATCGATGGAGCCGACCCTGCACTGCGCGCGCCCCGGCGCCGGCTGCGAGTCGCACTACTCCGACCGCGTGCTCGCCGACCGCATCAGCTTGCGCTTCAAGCAGCCGAAGCGTGGACAGATCATCGTCTTCAACACGCCGCCGCTGGCGCGTGAGCGCTGCGGAGCCGGCGGGACGTTCGTCAAGCGACTGGTCGGTCTGCCCGGTGAGACCTGGGAGGAGCGCGCCGGCGTCGTCTACATCAACGGCAAGCAGCTGGCCGAGCCGTACATCGAGGCCGCCCGCCGCGACCCCGACACCTACCCGCCGCGGGTCGTTCCGCAGGGGGAGTACTTCTTCATGGGTGACAATCGCAACGCCTCCTGCGACTCCCGTAGCTGGGGCACCGTGCCGCGCAAGAACCTGATCGGCGAGGTGTTCGCCACGTACTGGCCGCCGAATCGCCTCGGTTTCCGGTAGCATTCGCCGCCGCATGAGCACAGTGATCGATCAACTCGAGCAGCGGATGCTGCGTGAAGTCCCCGTTTTCAAAGCGGGCGACACGGTGCGCGTTCATTTCAAGGTCATCGAGGGTCAGCGCCAGCGCGTTCAGGTCTTCGAGGGCATTGTCATCAAGCGCCAGGGCGCCGGCGTGCGTGAGACCTTCACCGTTCGTAAGCAGTCATTCGGTGTCGGTGTCGAGCGTACGTTCCCGGTCCATTCTCCGAAGATCGAGAAGATCGAGGTCGGTGCAATCGGTGATGTGAGCCGCGCCAAGCTTTACTACCTGCGCGACAAGGTCGGCAAGAAGGCACGTGTCCGGGAGAAGCGCACCTAGCCGCTCCGCACGGACGTACGACGGATTTCGACGGGGCCCCGCAAGGGGCCCCGTCGCCGTTCTGTGCCAGCTTCGTGCCGGCGCTGTGCCGGCACCGTCTCAGCTGGCCCGTGCGGGCCTGCGCGCCCCGGGTGCGGGGCTATGCTCGCCCGGTGCCCGCGAAGCCCTACACGCCCGCTGGTGAGGCCGCTGCTGCCAGCGCCGCCGCGGCCGCCGCGACCACGCGCCGGCTGCTGCGACACGATCGCGCGCTGACGGCACGCTGGGTGGCCGGCACCGACGAGGTGGGGCGGGGCGCGCTGGCCGGGCCGCTCGTCTGCGCTGCCGTGCTGTTCGACCTCGAGCAGCTGCGCGGCCACCGCCTGCGCCCGCTCGTCGGGCTGAACGACTCCAAGCAGATCCCGCCCGACGAGCGCGAGCGCCTCTACCTCGCGGTGCTCGCGGCGGCGGCGTCGGTGGCGGTGCGGGTGACCCCCGCTGCCGAGATCGACCGGTACGGCCTCGGCGTGTCCAACGCGGACGGTCTGCGCAGCTGTCTCGCAGCCGTGGCGCGCCCGGACGCAGCCTGTCTCGTCGACTACTTCAAGCTCGGGCCGACGGCGCCGGCCCACCACTCGATCGTCAAGGGCGACACGAAGAGCCTGGCGATCGCAGCGGCATCGGTCGTGGCCAAGGTGACGCGTGACCGGCTGCTGCAGCGGCTCGACGGGGCGTACCCGGTCTACGGCTTCGCCGACCACGTCGGCTACGGCACGGCGCGGCACACGTCCGCCCTGCGCGAGCACGGCCCCTGCCCGGAGCACCGGCGCTCGTTCAGGGTCGCCGCCTTCGCGCCGGTACCTGACCCGTGCCGCTGACCACGGTCGAGATCGGCCGCGCCGGCGAGAGTCGCGCCCGCCGCTTCTACGTGGCGCAGGGCTACGAGATCGTTGCCGTCAACGTGCGGGTCGCCCGGGTCGAGGTCGATCTCGTCGTGCGCAGGGCGGGCGAGCTGCTCTTCGTCGAGGTGAAGACCAAGCGCGGCGACGCGTTCGGCGACCCGCTCGAGATGGTTGATGCGCGCAAGCTCCGGCGCCTCCGGCGTGCCGCCGAGACCTGGCTCGCGCTGCACCCGGCCGACCGCGGCTGCGACATCGCGATCGAGGTGCTGGCGCTGCGCGCAAACGGCATCGAGCGCGTCCGCGACGTCGGCTGACGGCCCGGTCGGAGGGGGGTACGCAAGGACGGTCAGCCTGCTGACGGCGTGGGGCTTCGTCGCTTCCGGGCGGCCGTTGCAAAGGTCCTCGGCGCCCGGCGGCGAATCCCACCCCCATGGCCTTGACCCAGGAAGAGCTGTACCGCGGCATTGACGACGAGCTCTCGTGGTCGGAGAGCGACCTGCCGGAGCGCATCCGCACCAAGCACGTCCATCGGCTCCACCCGTACCTGGGCAAGTTCATCCCGCAGCTCGTCGAGATCCTGCTCGACCGCTACGTCGACCGCGACAGCGGCCCGGTGCTCGACCCCTTCGGTGGGTCGGGGACGACGCTCGTGCAGGGCATGGAGAGCGGCTACGACGCCGTCGCCTGCGACGTCGCCGCCTTCAACTGCCAGCTGATGCGGGTGAAGACCGCGCGCTACGACGTGGCCGCGCTCGACGCCGAGGTGCGCGCTGCGCTGGGCCGGCTCGCCGCCTTCGAGCCCGGCGGCATCCCGGACTGGGTGACCCCGTTCGCCCGCGACTGGTTCGCGCCCGTCGCGCTGGCCGAGCTCGCCTTCTTCCGCGAGATCGCCCGCGACTACGAGCACCGCGAACTGCTCGAGGTCGTGCTGACGCGCGCTGCCCGCTCGGCGCGCCAGACCGCCCACTTCGATCTCGACTTCCCCAAGCAGCCCCAGCGCGGCGAGTACTGGTGCTACAAGCATCGGCGCACCTGCCGCCCGGTAGAGACCGCGCGCCACTTCCTGCAGCGTTACGCGCTCGACACCGTGACGCGTGCCGCAGCCTTCGCTGCCGTGCGCGGCGACGGCTGCGAGGCGGCCGTCGTGCACGGCGATGCGCGCGACCTGACGCTGGCCGGCCCGTTCGCCGGCGTCGTGACCTCGCCGCCGTACCCGGGGCTGATCGACTACCACGAGCAGCACCGCTACGCGTACGAGCTGCTCGGCCTCGACGACCGTCGCGACCTCGAGCTGGGCGCGGCCGCGCGGGGGACATCGAGGGCGGCCATCGCTGCCTACGCCACGGGCATCTCCGACGTGCTGTCGGCGGTTGCGCCGGCGCTTGCCCCGGGCGCCCCGGTCGTGATCGTCGTGGATGACCGGCGCGAGCTGTACCCGGCGATTCTCGAGCGCTCCGGCCTCGAGCTGGTCGAGCGGTATCGGCGTCACGTCAATCGCAGGACCGGCCGCCGTGCGGGCGAGTTCTTCGAGGACGTGCTCGTCGCACGCGTGGGGTAGGGCGCCCGCGGTCGGGCGCCCCTCTGCGGCGCCCGCGGTCGCGTACCCGTCCGGGTCGCGCACCTGGCACGAAGCCGACCCACCCGCTCCAGCGATCGCCGCCTAGCCTGGGCGCATGCTCGCCCGCACGCTCACGCACACCCTGGTCGGAGTGGAGGCGCGCCGGGTCGAGGTCGAGGCGCACCTGGCGCGCGGCGTGCCGTCGTTCACGATCGTCGGGCTGGCCGACCGCGCCTGCCAGGAGGCCAAGGAGCGGGTGCGCAGCGGCATTGCATCGGCGCAGCTGGAGTGGCCAATGCGGCGGATCACCGTCAACCTCGCCCCGGCCGACCTGCGCAAGGAAGGGCCGGGCTTCGACCTGCCGATCGCGCTGGCCATCGTGGCGGCGTCGGGGCAGGTGCCGGCAGAGCGCCTGCTCGGGCATGCGGCCCTCGGCGAGCTGGGGCTGGACGGGCGCGTGCGTGGCGTGGGCGGGGTGATCGTCGCGGCGGAGGCCGCCCGGCGGGCCGGCTGCACGCGCATGCTGTGCCCTGTCGAGGCGGCTCCGGAGGCTGCGCTCGCCGGGATCCAGCCTGTGCCCGTGCACGATCTGGGCGAGGCGGTCGCGTACCTGCGAGGCGAGTGGCTGCCAGGGCCGGTTGCCGTGGCCGAGGCGGCGCCTGCGGCCGACGTGCCGGATCTCGCCGACGTGCGCGGCAACGAGCGGGCCCGTCGCGCGCTCGAGATCGCCGCGACCGGGCGGCACAACCTGGTGCTCGCCGGGCCGCCCGGCACCGGCAAGACGATGCTCGCACGGCGCCTGCCAGGGATTCTGCCGCCGCTCGCGCTGGACGAGGCGATCGAGGTGCTGCGCATTCACTCGGTGGCGGGGCTGCTGCCGCCCGGTCGGCCGCTCGTGCTGGCGCCGCCGTTTCGCGCGCCACACCACGGCGCTTCGATGGCGGCGATCACCGGCGGCGGCCCGGGGCCGCGCCCCGGCGAGGCGAGCCTCGCCCACCGCGGTGTGCTGCTGCTGGACGAGCTGCCCGAGTTCTCGCGCCCCTGCATCGAGGCGTTGCGCCAGCCGCTCGAGGATGGGGTCGTGGCGATCTCGCGGGTGCAGGGCCGCGCGGTGTTTCCGGCCCGCTTCATGCTCGTCGCAACCATGAACCTGTGCAGCTGCGGTGGGCGCGGCGACCCGACGGCCGAGTGCAGCTGCTCGCCGCAACGCCTTGCCGTCTTCCGCGACCGGCTCTCGCGCGCGGTGCTCGACCGGATCGACCTGGTGGTCGTGGTGCCGCGGGCGCGGGCTGCCGAGCTGGCTGGGCCGCCCGGCGAGCCGTCGGAGCGGGTGCGCCGCCGTGTTGCAGAGGCGCGGTCGCGGCTTGACTGCGCCGGGCCCGAGCTCGGTGCCGCCGCGGCCGCGTTGCTCGACCGCGCTGTCGAGCGGCTGCCGCTCTCCGGGCGGGGCCGGGCACGGGTCGCGCGGGTGGCCGCCACCGTCGCCGCGCTCGCCAGCTGCGATGTGGTCGGGGCGGAGCACGTCGCCGAGGCGCTCTCGTACCGCGTGCCGCGGGAGCTCGAGCCCGCGTGATCCGGCGGCTACGCCGCGGAGCCGCCGCCTACCCGGCCCTGCTTGCCGCGATCCACGACCCGCCCGCCTGCCTCCACGTGCGTGGCGCCGCGCCGCTGTCGGTGCTCTCGCTGCCAGCAGTCGCCGTCATCGGCTCGCGCACCTGCTCGCCGTACGGTGCACAGGTGGCGCGCAGCATCGCCCGGGAGGCCGCTGCGGCCGGAGCGGTGGTCGTGAGCGGTCTCGCTCGCGGCGTGGACGCCGAGGCGCACAGGGGCGCTCTGGAGGCCGGAGGCGCCACCGTGGCAGTGCTCGGCTGCGGCATCGACCGTGACTATCCCGCCGCGCACGCGGCGCTGGCGGCCCGCATCGCCGAGACCGGGCTGCTCGTCTCGGAGTACGAGGAGGGGGTCGAGCCGGCGCCGTGGCGCTTCCCGGCACGCAACCGGATCATCGCAGGCCTCTGCCGCGCCGTGGTCGTGGTCGAGGCGCGCGAGCGCAGCGGCGCGCTGATCACCGTCGACTTCGCGCTCGAGGGCGGGCGCGAGGTGCTCGCGGTGCCGGGCGAGATCACCTCGGCGCTCTCGCGCGGCACCAACGGGCTGCTGCGCCACGGCGCAACGCCTCTGCTTGACCCGGCCGACGCGCTCGACGCGATCGGCGTGCTGGCACCGGCGTGGGCGCCGGTCGCGACATCGTCTGTGGCGGCGGCGGTGCTCGCCGCGCTGGCTGACGGCGCGGGGTCGGCCGACGAGGCCGTGCGGGCCACAGGGCTGCCGGCGGGCGCGGTTGCCGGGGCGCTCACCGAGCTCGAGCTGAGCGGCCTCATCGACTGCGCCGAGGGCCGGTATCGCCGGCGAGCGGGGCTGCGGGCCTAGAGC
>Ga0114970_10003205_pt1 | contig 12084 bp, 8 predicted proteins | sample M_140205_XF_Meta_FD_87030 | JGI IMG/M metagenome (GOLD analysis project Ga0114970, IMG submission 87030) | Freshwater microbial communities from Lake Montjoie, Canada to study carbon cycling - M_140205_XF_MetaG | ecosystem: Environmental > Aquatic > Freshwater > Lake | place: Lake Montjoie... | reverse complement strand
TATGCAGGCAATATGAAATATCTTTAAACCACCACGATGCATTAAGTGACGCAACGGCTTGTGCCAAACTATATTTATTATACTTGGCTAAACTAAAAGAACTCACTTATTAATCAGGCCGCTATTATAATTTATTTCTTCTTATTCCCTAACCTTTAAATTCTCTAATTATACAATTAAAATATTATATATTTCTACTTAAAAAACATGGGAATACTAATTCCAATGCTATTACTAATTCCATCCACTAACTTCAACCAAACATTATATCTTTTCGGTGCAAGCTCAAGTCCTTTGGTAGAAAAATTGAATGAACACCACATTCCCAATAAATCCCATTTCCTGCCCCTTGCTAGGCTGAATAGGTTAATTGTCCTTTGTAGACCATAGGCTTAAGCATTCTGGTAAAATAGCAATAGAAAATAGCACTTCTTGCCAATCTTGCGAGCTTGTGGTAATTTTCTTATATTTGAACTCAATATAGGAAGTATTGGGTTTTAAAGGCAAACAATAAATTCTGTCCCCTCTCATGGCCCCCACAAAACAAAACCCCTTGTAAATTATTAACTTACAAGGGGTTTATAAAATCGAATGCGGAACGGACGGGATTCGAACCCGCGACCTCCGCCGTGACAGGGCGGCATTCTAACCAGCTGAACTACCGATCCGTTTTTCCAAATGGTTATTTGGGGTTGCAAAAGTATGGATATATAGCTTCAATGCAAAATTTGTTTTCAATTTTTTTTCTAGACGTTTGGTTTTCAAATGTGTATTTGATTATATTTTTGGAATATTATCCAAAACCAATTCCCTTAACCTCCCAATTATCTAAATCCATTATATTTGCCTACGCAATTATTGTATGTTTCGTAACCCTACACCCACCATGATTTCCCTGCTTACCGCATTTATTGTGGCATTTGTGGGCAGCACTGTGGCTTTTATTATATCTCATAAATTTAATGTAGCGGTATTCCTGTTTGGCATTATAGCGCTATCTTCTTTTGTAGCGGTATACTACGCGTTAGAAGTATTTATTTATCGTAAAATAAAATTGATATATAAAACCATCCACGACGTGAAAAGTCACAAAAAGGAGAGTCCGATACGTAAGGGAATTGATTTGGAATCGGACCCTATTAGCGAGGTGAACAATGAAGTGATAAACTGGATGACCCGCAGTAACAAGGAATTGGAGGATTTGAGAAGCCAAGAAGCTTTTAGACGTGAGTTTTTGGGCAATGTGAGTCATGAATTAAAAACTCCCATTTTTAATTTGCAGGGGTATATACATACACTTATCGACGGTGCCATTAACGACCCTGCAGTTAATATTAAATTTTTAGAAAAAGCAGCCAAAAGTGCGGGCAGAATGGGGGACTTGGTGCAAGACCTCATCAACATATCAAAGCTTGAATCGGGAGAGAACCAGCCAGAACTGGAACGTTTCGACATCAATGATTTGGTTCATGAAATATTTGACCAAATTGAAATGCGTGCTAAAAATAGGGGCATTTCACTTAGAATTAAAGACGGGTGCGATGATGTGTTTTGTGTTCATGCCGATAAATCTCAAATACGACAAGTATTGGTAAATTTAATTGTGAATGCCGTGCAGTATGGAAAAGATAATGGACAAGTAATTATTGGTTTTTACGAAATGGGCGAGCATATACTCACGGAAATAGGCGACGATGGTGAAGGAATAGACAAAGAGCATCTGCCCCGCTTATTCGAGCGTTTCTATAGAGCAGATAAAGGTCGTTCGCGTGATGAGGGCGGCACGGGTTTGGGCTTATCTATAGTTAAACATATAATAGAAGCACATGAACAAACCATACATGTGCGAAGTACCGATGGCAAAGGAACCACCTTTGGATTTACCCTTGACAAAGGATAAGATAATGCATATAGATAAATTGCCAAGTTATCATTATTTTCGTGGGCTGATGTTGAGGCTAAGTTTTATTTTATTTTTATTCACTAGTTATCAAATTTCATTTGCTCAAGTAAATGAACATTTTGACGATGGGGATTTTTCAGCCAATCCTGCATGGAATGGTAGTACAAGTTTATATAGTGTTAACGGTAGCAAGCAATTGCAAAGCAACGGTACAACAGGCACTGTAAGTGAAACATCCTATCTGTCAACTGCCTCAACTATGGTGGCAAATACCGAATGGAGTTTTTGGGTGAAGTTTAATTTGAGTCCAAGCATTCAGAATTATTGCCGTTACTATTTAATGTCCGATCAACAAGATTTAAGCGGTAGTTTGAATGGATATTATATACAATTAGGTGGAAGTACAGGAAATACAGATACCATTTCGCTGTATAAACAAATGGGAAGTAATAGGGTGCGAATTATTGCTGGACGGGCATCAACAATTGGAAAATCATTGAACCAATTGCGGGTAAAAGTACAACGAAATAGCACTGGACTATGGCAACTCCTTAGCGATACATCGGGCAACCAAACATATGCTGTTGAAGGATCGGTAACCGATAATCAATATACCACCACTTCATATACAGGTACTTATTGCAGATATACCGCCACCAATGTCTTGAATTTTTATTGGGATGATATTACCGTTAAATCGAGTATTGATACTACGGCTCCCAATATTACGAGTATCAATGTATTGTCGGTTAATAAATTAGAAGTAGTATTTGATGAGCTAGTAGAAGCTTCATCAGCTAAGGTTTTAACAAATTATATAGCAAATAACGGATTGGGAAATCCAGCCAGTTTGGTATTTGATAATGTGCAAACTGCAACCTTAACTTTTGCCAATAATTTTAGTACCAATACTACCTATACTCTAACCATCAATAACGTAAAAGACTTGTCAGCCAACCAAGTGAGTGGTTTGAACAAAAATTTTATGTATTCTACCCAAACGGTAAAACCTGTTTTAATCAACGAAATATTTGCAGACCAATCTCCCAAAATAGGATTACCTGATTATGAATTTATAGAATTATACAATCCCAATAAGTTTAGTATCGACCTCAGTAATTGGACCATCAGCGATGGTACTTCCACAGGTACAATATCTAATACATTCGTTACACCCATTATTCCGGCAGATAGTTTTATCATTATATGCTCACAAGTTTCATCAGGCGATTATGCTACTTATGGGCCTATAGCTATTGCTAGCAGTTTCCCTTCGTTAAATAATACAGGAGATAATATAACACTTAAGAACAATTTGGGTCAGCTAATTAATGAAGTTGATTACACTGATAAATGGTATCATGATGGAAGCAAGGCACTTGGAGGGTGGAGTTTGGAGCGCATAAATCCATTGACCCAATGCGATGGAATTAATAACTGGACAGCTTCCAAAAACCCAAATGGAGGTTCACCTGGAACTCGTAATTCTGTTTTGAGTACCGCCCTCGATAAAACTCCTCCCGACATATCATATATATATTATTTAAGTTCAGATACAGTTATTGTTGCTCTTTCTGAGTCTATAACGCCCACTTCTTTTAACAGTGCTACATTTATTTTTAGTAATTTTATTTCCATCTTAAGTAAAAAAATAAATGCAACTAACGATACCATTGCACTGATTTTGACGAGCAAAATGGTAAAGGGACAAGCCTATAATTTGCAGATTACGGGTTTGATGGATTGTGAAAACAATACCCAAAAAATGTCGAAAACTGTAGTATATCAGGATTATAAAATTGCCAAATTCAATGATATTGTAATTGACGAAATATATACAAGTCCACTGCCCAATACTCCATTGCCAAATGTGGAATGGGCGGAGTTAAAGAACCGTTCTGGAAATCCAATCCTGATAAAGAACTGGACCTTTAGCGATGGCACTACAACATCTAAAATCCCATTTGCAGTGCTTAAACCCGACAGCTTTTTGGTGATATGTCACGAAGCTTATACCGGTAAAATGGTTCCTTATGCAACCACATTAGGTTTAACTTCGTTCCCATCATTAAATAATACGGGCGACAGAATTTTATTGGCAAATGAATTTAAGCAAGTGATACATACAGTAAACTATAGTGATGCTTGGTATGGTGCAAGTTTGAAAAAAAGTGGTGGATGGAGTTTAGAAATGATAGATACTGATAACCCATGCAGCGGCGGCGGCAATTGGAAACCTGCTATAGACAAACTTGGAGGAACACCAGGTAGAATTAATTCAGTTGAGGCTTCAAATCCTGATAACCAGAAACCACAATTGGCAAGAGTATATACACCTTCTTCCAATAAATTACTATTATACTTTTCTGAACCTGTTGATTCCTCATCTATAAGTATGGATTCTATAGAAATAAGCAATTTTACCTTATTGCCGCAATCCATTAAATGTATTTCTCCCGATTATACTGTTTACGAACTTGTATATAATGATACCTTTGCCCATCACAAAATATATAAAATATCCATTAAAGGCTTTTATGACTGCAGTGGAAATAAAGCCTATGATGAGACCTTGGAATTTATGTTGCCAGAGTTAATAGATACTGGCGACTTGGCAATTAATGAAATACTGTTCAACCCCAAACCAGGTTGCGTGGATTATTTAGAATTGGTAAACAAAAGTACCCATGCAGTCGATTTAAAAGAATTACAATTGGGAGGTATTAAGGATGGGCAATTAAATGGAATTACCCAAGTTGCTCCCAATGGATATATATTATTGCCTAACCAATATGTATGCTTGAGCGAAGATGGGGATGCAGTAAAAACATGCTACCAAACTCTAAATCCACTTTGGTTTTACAATGTTGCAAACTTTCCAACTTATTATAGTGATAAAGGAGGAGTGGTAATTATAAACAATAATTTACAAGAAGTTGATAGGTTTGAATATAATAAAAATATGCACCATTTATTGGTTGACGATGACCAAGGTGTAAGCCTAGAACGTGTTAATTATACCAGACCCACAGTAGAAACTACAAATTGGCAAAGTGCAGCAGGGGCAGTAGGTTTCGGCACACCAGGTTACACAAATAGTCAATATAATGGCACAACACTGGGTGATGATTTGTTGGATATTTCTCCAACTGTTTTTTCTCCCGATGCAGATGGAATTGATGATGTATTGAATATAAATATCAAATTTTCAAATGGTGGATATGCAGGTAAATTATATATATATGATGTAAATGGATACTTGGTAAAAACCTTGGCCATTTGGCAGGTATTTGGCACCAATGCATCAGTCAGTTGGAACGGCTTTAAAGACAATGGTGACAGGGCCGCGGTTGGTCATTATATCATAGTACTCGACTATTATAACCTTACAGGCAAAACGGGAAAAACCAGAAAAGTTTGTGCACTTGTCGAGAAGAAAGAATGATAATGGTTAATGATGAATGGTTAATGGTTAATGGTTAATGGGCTGACGCCATACTGTCATTTGCAAAAAGAATACAAAACTTTAATGTTTATTGAACAGCCCCAGAATGGCACTAACCACTAACTACTAACTACTAACCACTATAAATGAAGAATTATATATATATATATATATTACTATTAACAGTCACTTCCTGCAGAAATGATATCAAGATAAATGCCGAATGGAAAGAGACAGCGGTTGTATATGCTTTATTAGATGCAAATGAATCGACACATTATATTAGGGTCGAGAAAACTTTTCTAAATGCAGGCTCGGATGCTTTGCGGGTTGCGGGTGTGAGTGATTCTATATATTTTGATACTTTGCAAGTTTCAATTAGGCTAATGAATGGCAGCACCGTTGATCAAAATATTGATTTTTCTGCAGATTATAAAGCACCCAAGCAGCCAGGAGTATTTGGCACAAGCAATGCCGTATTATATTCGTCGCAGGCAAAATTAAAGCAAAATGGTACTTATAGTTTGTATATAAAAAATCCGCGAACAGGTAAAGAATATACCAGCACGATAAATATGGTACATAATTCATATGTATTAACTAAAACAACCTTGTTCTCAATTTCTCCAGGTCAAACTATTGTATATTACTTTTACACGGGAATTAATGCATTTGAATATGAAACAACGCTCACGTTGCATTACTCAGAATATGATTCAGTAACCAATAAATTATTAGGTAAACATTCTTTTAATTGGATAGCAAGGAATAATATTATAGTAAACGATCCCAAAATGAGTAAAGAAGTAAGATTTGAATTGGATGGAGGTAGTTTTTATAATCAGATTGCTGCCAATATTTCAAAAACTCCTGGTGTGTTGCGAACGATGGATACATGCGATGTTACATTTCACGGAGCAGGTGAAGAATTGTCGAATTATTTAGCTTTAAATAAACCAAGTTTGTCCATCGTGCAAAAGAAAACAGATTATTCCAATATTACCAATGGTTTAGGAATATTTAGCAGTCGCAATACCAATCTTGAACAACAAAATTTACCTATTTCAGATAGTACAAAGTATTATATATATTCAAATCCAATAACTGCTGGTTTGGGGTTTAGGAAACCGTAAACTATTTTAAATCTTATAATTATTATTTTATATTTGTTTGCACAATCAACCTTACTTATTGCTAATTTTTATGATTTAATTTTAATTATTATCAAGTCCCTATTAGCATCCTTGTATCTGATAAGTTTAATTTTTGCTGCCTTATCTACTCCTCGATTAAAAAGTAATTCTAGCATGGTAATCATTGTCTTTTTTGTATTGGATTATAAATTTTCATAGAAAATTTACTAAGGAGCCAAAGTTAAAACCTTCCACATATCTCCTCCATCTTTTTTATACGCAACCCTATCATGAAAGCGATTCGGCCTTCCTTGCCAAAACTCAAAATAGTTTATATTTACGATATAGCCTCCCCATTCTTTTGGCTTCATCACATCGTGGCGGCCACCAATCATTAGTTGTTTGGCTTTTTCTTGTAGATCTTTTTTGCTTTCTATCTCTTGGCTTTGGGGCGAGACTGCCGCACTCACCTGGCTTTCAAAAGGTCTAGAGTTAAAGTATTGTATAGATTCTTCTTCTGATACTTTTTTTACGGTGCCTTCCATACGAACTTGTCTTTGCAAATCGAGCCAATTAAATACCAGAGATATATAGGGATTTTTGCTTAGTTCCTCTCCTTTTCTACTATTATAGTTTGTATAAAACACAAGTCCATCATCATCGAAACCTTTCATTAATACAACACGGGCCGAGGGTTTGCCATCGGCTGTGCAGGTAGCCAGCACAAAGGCATTTGGCTCATTCACTTCCGATTTTACTGCTTGCTCAAACCATAATTCAAATTGAAGAAATGGACTGGGATTAACTTCATCTCTGTTTAAAGTCCCCATGGCATAATTAGCCCGCATTTGTTGTAATATATCTTTTTCCATTTGGGTGCAAAAATAAAGCCGCATATCCAAGGATACACGGCTTATTATTATAATATTGATGGCATATTATTCTTCTTTATTTGCTGTACTCTCCACAGTTGGCTCTTCCACTTTGGCTTCAGTAGTATGAGTGGGGGCAGTAGTTTTTACATCTTCAGTCTTTCCCGTTTTTACATTGCGAAGTGTGCGAAGCTGATCCATAAGTCCGCTTATTTTCTTTTGGGCATCTTTAATTTTATCCTCTATCTGTTTGGTAAATGCTCCTGAGTTTTTACTATTTGCAAAGAAACCCATATTGTTCTGCCAAGTGTCAATATCATGTTTCATTAACTTGATTCTTTCACTCAAACGCTTCTCCTCACTATACAACATATCCTTGCCGTCTGTTTGCTTGGCAATCACCTCATAATGGTTGCGGTGACGTGCTACATTGTTGCTTTGGAAATCTTTGCGTATGCGCTGGTATATGGCATCCAATACCGCTTTGAAACGTTTTTGCACATCATCTTTTTGTTTGATAGGAACAAAACCATAATTGCCCCACTCGTCTTGAAGTGTTTTAGCACGTTCGATCAAGTTTTCATTGCTTTCTTCTTTGGCAAGTTCTTCAAGCTGTGTTATAATTTGATTCTTTGCTTCTAAATTTTTTGTCTCATCCTGAATTTTAGATGCGAAGAATTCTTTCTTCCTTTCAAAAAATACATCACAAGCAGTGCGGAAACGAACCCATACTTTTTCGCTATGTTTCTCGTGCACAGGACCCGCTTTCTTCCACTCATCTTGAAAAGCTAATAGACTTTTTGTAGCATTGCCCCAGTCTTCGCTGTTTTGCAATTCTTCTGCTTTGGTACACAACTCATTTTTAATTCTGAGGTTTTCTGTACGGGCTTTTTCTATATTTTTAAAGAAGGTATTTTTGTTATCATAAAACTTATTGATGGCTGCTTTAAAACGGTCCCAAATCTCATCACTCAGTTTATTAGATACAGGACCAACAGCTTTCCACTCTTCAAATAATTTATTGGCATCTTCTATTTTAGCTACCCATTCTTTCACAGTATTTGCTTCAAACAAACCAAGCTCATCGGCTTTTTCGCAAAGAGCTATTTTCGCATCTAGATTTATCTGACGCTCGCCTTCAAATTCTTTATATTTATTGGTGATGATTTCATATACTTTATCAGCCGCTTCTTTAAAGCGCTCCCACATCATATCTTTCGCTTCCATTGGCACAGGACCGGTATTTTTCCAATCCTCCCAATACTTCTTTTGCATGGTAATTGTCTTACGCAAAGAAGGTTCTTCAAGCAAAGCATCCATCTTCAAACAAAGTTCTATTTTTACTTCAAGGTTTTTTCTGCGGTCAAGTTCTTTTAATTCATTATTTATACCTAAATTGTCATAAAACTTGTCGAGGAAGTAAGTATATTTATTCCAAAGTTCTTCTCTAGCTTCATTAGGAATAGCTCTAATAGCTTTCCATTGATTTTGTAAATCTTTTATTTGTTGTAAGCTGCCACTAGAGTCTTCTTGCTCAGCAATTTCTTTTATTTGATTTAAGATAGCTCGCTTCGCTTCCAGGTTCTTCAGCTTCTCTTGCTCCAGTTGTTTGCGATAAGCTTCTCTGCGGTTCGCAAATTCCTTGTAGGCACTATTATAATCTTCTTTGGTAGTGTCGCTATACTCAAAATCTTCACGAACACCACCATTCTCAATAAACACTTGCAGTGCAGCTTGGAAATCTGCATTCCAAAGTACTTCAATAATAGGACGTAGTTTTTTGAAAGTTTGTGAGGCCTCATTCAGTTCGGGCATTTTAGCTGCCTCCCAAGCCATAGCTACTAGTTCTTCTTTGCTATGCTTTTTTAAACTTGCCACCTCGGCTTCCGAAACATATTCAGCAGCTTGGTCATCACTTTGCTCTTCCTCGTGTGTTTCAAATAAGGGTATATCAACAGTTGCAGTTTCTGCTTTTGCCTTTGCCTCGGTTGGCTCAGCTAAAGGAATTTCCTCAGCTACTACCTCAGCAATTTTTTCAACCTCCATCTCAGCCATAGGTGCTTCTATAATAGTGGTTTCTTCAACTACAGCTTCAGCTGCAGAAGTTTCTACAACAGGATTCTCCTCAACTATTACTTCAGCTGCAGGATTCTCAATTTCGGGAATTTCCTCAGCCGCTGCTTCAACAGTGGGTGTTTCTATAATAGCAGGCTCAGGTAATTCAAGCTCAGCAGTTTCTTCTAATACTGCTTCAGCTGCAGGAATTTCTATTATTTCTTCTGCAACTACCTCTTCGATAGGAACTTCTTCAGATTCATTTGCAGGTGTTTCCTCAACAATCTCTTGTGTGATAGATAATTCAGGGTTTCCCAACTCAGCTTCTACAACCTCTTCCGTTATGGCTTGCGTGTCAACGGATTCGGTGTTTTCAATAGCTTCTGGTATTTCGCTGTTGGTTTCTTTAGGTAGATTTTCTTGCTCGTTCATTACGTTTTTGGTTCTTAGTTGAACTGATAAGGTACTTTTTTCAGTAGGAAGGGTTGCATCTTCTTGCATTTTTTTGAATCTTTGTTTTTAAGGTTTTGATAATCTTTCGATTAGAAATTAGGTAACATGCTTTATTTTTTATGGAGGGCCTCAATTAAATTGGGTTTAACTTTGCACTCAGTAAAAAAATGAATGCGAAAATAGTTGAATGTCCGCGAGATGCCATGCAAGGGCTGAAAGAATTTATTCCAACTGATGTAAAAATCAGGTATTTAAATTCTTTGCTCTCTTGCGGCTTCGATACTTTAGACTTTGGAAGTTTTGTATCTCCCAAAGCAATTCCGCAGCTTGCAGATACTGCCGAAGTGCTGAGCGAACTGCAGATGACCGATACAAAATTACTGGCCATTATAGCAAATTTGCGTGGTGCAGAAACAGCAGTATTATATAATGAAATAACGTATCTGGGATTTCCTTTTTCCATCTCCGAAACTTTCCAACACCGCAACACAAACGCAACTCAGGCCGATGCTTTTGAAATGGTGAAATCAATTCAGGAGCTTTGTGTTAAACATCATAAAATATTGGTAGTATATCTTTCTATGGGTTTTGGAAATCCTTATGGAGATATTTGGACTGTAGATATAGTTGCTGATTGGGCCAATAAAATGCAAGCCCTCGGCATTAAAATTATATCATTGGCAGATACCGTGGGAGCAGCCCAGCCCGCAGATATATCATACTTGTTTAAGAACTTAATTCCTTTATATCCTGAGGTAGAGTTTGGAGCACATTTTCATACCACACCCAGCAACTGGCAAGATAAAGTAGATGCGGCCTGGCAAAGTGGTTGCCGTAGATTTGATGGTGCTCTTAAAGGTTACGGTGGTTGCCCTATGGCCAAGGATGAATTGACTGGAAATCTGGCCACAGAGAAATTATTATATTATATACAAAATACGAAAACAGTAACGAATATTGATATTAATAAATTTAATGAAAGTATGATACTGGCAGATCAGATTTTTAATCGATATCATTAATTATTTATAATATTTTTAATGAAACAAATCGGTTACTTCCTTTTTAAAGCAACAGCGCGTGTGGTGGGCATAATGCCTTTGTGGTTATGGAGGATCTTGATGTTTGTATTGTATATTTTTATCTATTATGTATTTGGATACAGAAGAAAAGTAACACGAGATAATCTAGAAAAATCTTTTCCTGATTTTAGCAAAGAAAAAATTAATGCCATCGAGAAAAAATATTATAAACATTTGGCAAGATTGGTAATAGAAGTTTTTGCTAGCAAACATTTAAGCAGAAAATTTTTCGAAAAGCAAATTCCTGTTCACCATGCAAATTTAATTACCGACTATACTAGCCAAGGCCGCAAAGTAATTATGATGAGCGGACATTTCGGTAATTGGGAATGGGCAGGAATTAGATTGGGGTTATTGGACGATTCGCCACTGCATATAATATATAAACCAGTTACCGATCCTTTCTTCGAAAAGTATATGAAACAAATGCGTACACATTTAGGAAATGAAACGCTCAGTTTATATATGATGCCACGTCACCTGCTCACACTTAAGGGCCCATGCATCACCTGCATACTCGCCGACCAAACACCCGCCAGCACAGAGAATCTTTGGTTAAGTTTTTTAGGAAGAGATACCTTGTTTTTTAGTGCAATAGAAAAGCTCGCACGCAGAATTGATGCGGTAATTGTTTTTGGAAATATGTTGCCTGCAAAAGATGGTCGTTATAATATATCGGTTGAATTAATTGCAGATAGTATGTCCCAAATACCCGAAGGGCAATTGATGCCGATGTATGTAAAACTATTGGAACGCAATATATATGAGAATTCCTATAACTGGTTGTGGAGCCATAGGAGGTGGAAACACAAACGTTGAATGATTTGATGATTTAATGAGGTATGATTTAATAATTTGTTGAATTCAGTAATTAATTTATATGATATGAAAAAGTTAAACTTGTAATTTTATTTTTCAGTTTGTTATATATTGGTAGGGCAAATGCACAGGAAAATATCAAAAACTTTAATTTAGATTTGGGAACAAATCAGTATATGCCAAGAATGGCAGATAGTTTAAATAAAATGTATACAAATATTGCAACTTTTAATAGAAATATTTTATTTAGAGTTAGTGTAAATTAAAATTATAAATTTAGTCTACAATTGGGGGCAAATTTTGCAAATAGTGTGAATACTTC
>Ga0114970_10003204_pt1 | contig 12084 bp, 10 predicted proteins | sample M_140205_XF_Meta_FD_87030 | JGI IMG/M metagenome (GOLD analysis project Ga0114970, IMG submission 87030) | Freshwater microbial communities from Lake Montjoie, Canada to study carbon cycling - M_140205_XF_MetaG | ecosystem: Environmental > Aquatic > Freshwater > Lake | place: Lake Montjoie... | reverse complement strand
GGGCCGAGGTGGAAATCGGGCTGCTGTTTGGCGGCGGCGAGGGCGAGGGCGGATTGGGTGGAGTGATAGCGCGCGAGGGCGGCGAGAACATCGGCGCGGGTTTGCAGCGAGGTTCGGCGGGCGTCGGCGAGGGCTGCGGGCGCGAGTGGCGCGGCGACGGGCGGCGGCGGCAGGGCGAGACCGTCGAGCGATGCGGACGGAAGGCCGAGCACGCTCGCAACGCGGAGGCGGGCGAGAGCGGCCTGGCTGTGTGCTTCGGCGGACGCGGAATCGGCTTTCAGCAAGGCGGTGCGGGCTGCGGAGAGTTCAGGGGAGGCGACGCGGCCGGCTGAGAGACGGGCGGTGAGGAGCGTGAGAATGTGACGCTGGGTCTCCGCTTGGGCGCGGAGCAAAGGTTCGCGTAGGGCGCCGGCGGTGGCCTCGGCCAAGGCGCGGCGGAGTTCGGCGCGCACTTGCCAGGCGACCGCTGTGACGGAAAGGCGGGCGGCCTCGGCCTCCGCGGCGGCGATCGCCTGCTGATGGGTGCGTTTGTCGGAGGTGGGCAGAAGAAAATCGAGACCGACGGAGGGGAACCAGGGCGAGAGGCCGGGCTCGCGCGTTGAGTTGTAGCCGGGGACGAGGGAGACGGTGGGGTTGGGGCGGGCGGAGGCGGTTTGGTGGGAGGCGCGGGTGGCGGCCCATTGGGCACGGGCGACGGCGAGCGACGGGTGATAGTAGAACGCGACCCACGCGAGCGATTCGAAGTCCCACGCGGCGTCGATGGCGGGCGGTTCGAGGCCGAGATTCTCCACGAGAAAACGGCGCAGGCCGGGGTCGGAGAGCGAGCGGGCCGCGAGGACGGAGGCGCCGGATTCGGCGGAGAGCGGCGCGGTGGCAGGCGGGACCGCGACGCACGCGCCGAGAAGGAGGCCGAGGGCGGACGCGGAGGCGGCGCGGAGATTCACGCAGGAGAGCGTTTTACTTCACGCCGACGACGACAACTTGAAACGTGCCGGCGAGGATCGGGGCGCGCGGGCGGGGGCCGCCTTTGACGGGCGCGGGCTTGGGGCCGAAAGCGGGCGCGCACGTGACGACGCGGCCGGTTTTTTCGTCGAGGGCGATAGTCTTGCAGCCGAGTTCGGTCTTCACGGTCTGCACGGTGGTGTAGCTGTCGGGCGAGTTCTGCTGGATGACGGTGATCGTGCCGTCGGGATTCGACGTGAAGATGCGGCCCGTTTTCGGATCGAAGACGAGGCCGTCGGGATCTTCGCCACTGGCGACGGTGGCGACGACCTTGCCGGTTTCGCTGTTGAGGACGACGACCTTGTTGTTGGCGCAGGCGGAAAAGAGGCGGTGGTGGACGGCGTCGATCGCGAGGCCGGTGCCGCCTTCGCCGGGAGCCGCGGACCAGAGCGCGGTGGATTTGAGGGTGGCGGTATCGAAGACGCCGACGGCGCTCTTGTCCTCGACGTTGACGAAACCGTGGCCGCGACCGTCGAAGGCGAGGGCCTCAAGTTTTCCTTCGATGGCAATGGTCGCGACGATGTTGCCGGAGGCGGGATCGATCACGGTGACGCCGCCGCCGCCGTGGTTGCCGACGTAGACGCGTTTTGTGGCGGGATCGAATTCGATGGCGTCGGGATTGGAGCCGGTGGATTTGAACTGCCTCAGCGTCGCGAGGGTCTTGGGGTCGAACATCGTGATGAGATCGTCGATGCCGCTGGTCGCGAAGCCGTGGCCGGATTGCGGATCGAGGGCGACGCCATGGGCCCGCGTGATGGGAGCGATTTCGCCGAGTTTTTTCCCGGTGTCCGCGTCGAGGACTTCGAAGCGTTTTTCGTGAGCGACGTAGAGACGGCGGGCGACGGGATCGACGTGGAGATAGTCGTAGGTCCCGGTGTCACCGCCGATCTTGAAACGGGCGACGACTTGATAGGTGTCGGCGGCGGTCAGCACGGTGGGCGCGAACGAGGCGAAGAGTGTGGCGGCGGCGACGGCGAACGGGCGGAGGATTCGGGGCGGGTGCATGTAAAAGGGAACAGACGTTTAACCCCTGGGAAAGTTTTCTCGGTGCACCAACCGAGGAGCCGGACGAAAACGGAAGAATTGGGCGCGCCCGGCTAGGCGCAAAAAAAGGCCCGCCGCACGGAGACGTGCGGCGGGCCCGAAGGGAAGGCCTCACGCCGGGCGTGAGGGAGGGCGGAGCTTACTTGCCGGACTTCGCGGCTTTTTGACGAGCGGCGTTGTTCAGAATGCGCTTGCGCAGACGCAGGCTCTTTGGGGTGACCTCGACGAGTTCGTCGGTGGCGATGTATTCGATCGCGCGCTCGAGTGAGAGCTTCGACGCCGGCGTGAGACCGGTGGCGACACCCGAACCCTGCGAACGGAAGTTCGTCAGGGCTTTTTCGCGGACGGCATTACACGCGATGTCTTCGTTGCGGGGATTCTCGCCGACGATCATGCCTTCGTACACTTGCTCGCCGGGGCCGACGAAGAGTTTGCCGCGTTCCTGCACCATCACGAGGGCGTAGGTGGTGGTCTCGCCGGCTTCGGTCGCGATCAGCGTGCCCGTGATGCGGGTGAGCACTTCGCCCGCGTAGGGGCCGTATTCCTTGAAGAGATGGCTGAGGACGCCGCGACCGCTGGTGGCGTTGACGACGTCGATTTCCATGCCGATGAGACCGCGGGTGGTGATCGTGGCTTCGATCATCGTCGTGTGGGGGAGCTTCTCCATGTTGGTGAGAAGACCTTTTCGGTTGGCGAGATTCTGCATGATCGAGCCGACGCACTCATCGGGAACTTCGATCCACACGGTCTCGTACGGCTCGTGGCGATGACCATCGACGATCCGCTCGATCACCGTCGGACGGGAGACGAGGAGTTCGAAGCCTTCGCGGCGCATGGTCTCAACGAGGACGGCGACTTGCATGGCGCCGCGGGCCTTGACGTTGAAGATACCGGCTTTGTCGGTGTCTTCGATCTTGATGGAAACGTTGGTCTTCAACTCGCGCATGAGGCGCTCGCGCAGCTGACGGGAGGTGACGAGTTTGCCTTCTTGGCCGACGAGCGGGCCGTCGTTGACGCAGAACTGCATCTCGAGGGTCGGCGGATCGATCTGGGTGAAGGGGAGGGCGTGGCCCGCTTCGTCGGCGGTGAGCGTGTCACCGATATCGATGTCCTCGAAGCCCGAGAGACCGACGATGTTGCCGGCGACGGCGCTTTCGGTTTCACGGGTACCGAGACCGGTGAATTCGAAGACCTTGGTAATTTTTGCGCGGATACGTTTGCCGTCCTCGTGGCGAATGATGAAGACGTTTTGACCGATCGTGGCGACACCGCCGAGGATCTTGCCGACCGCGATGCGGCCGACGTAGTCGCTCCAGTCAATATTGGACACGAGCATGTGGAAGGGCTCGCTGGGCTTGGCGAAGGGCGGCGGAACGTGATCGAGGATGGTCTCGAAAAGCGGGGCCATGTCTTTCTTTTCCTCGCCGAGGTGGTACATCATGTAGCCGTCGCGGCCGGAGCCATACACAACCGGGGCGTCGAACTGCTCTTCGGTGGCGTTGAGTTCCATGAGGAGCTCGAGCACCTTGTCGTACATCTTGGCAGGCTCGGCGTTTTCGCGGTCGATTTTGTTGATGACGATCACGACCTTGAGGCCATGGGCGAGGGCCTTGCGGAGCACGAAACGGGTTTGAGCCTGTGGGCCGTCGTAGGCATCGATCACGAGGAGCACGCCGTCGACCATGCGGAGAGCGCGCTCGACCTCGCCACCGAAGTCGGCGTGTCCGGGAGTGTCAACGATGTTAACGATCTTATCCTTCCAGTGAACGGAGGTGTTCTTGGCCTTGATCGTGATGCCCTTCTCCTTTTCGAGGTCCATGGAATCCATGGCACGCTCCTCGACGCGTTGGTTGGCGCGGAAAACGCCACCTTCCTTGAGAAGTTTGTCGACGAGGGTGGTTTTGCCATGGTCGACGTGGGCGATAATGGCGATGTTACGGATGCTCTGGTTCATGGTCGCGAGGCGTGATGTTTCGATGGAAAAAGCAAGAACGTGCGGAGCGCGATCGGTGAATGCAAGGCCGAAGGCGGGGTGCCGCCCATCGTTTCTGCGGCTGAAGCTCACTTTGACAAAAACGGACTCTGAGTAATCTGGAATCCGCGGCGCTCACCGTCACCCAAACGTGACGTGGGTGATGTCCTCATCCCGAGGTGTGCAGGCGATTTCGCGGCCTCGCGTATGAATGAGGAGCCACGGACTCTGCCTTCCGCCCTTGTGTTGAAACGGTGCGGTGATCGGCGGAAGGAATGTCGAGACGTGAGCGGACTTTTAAGGCTGCACTGGGTGACACCTTATCCCGTGACCATAAAGTAGCAGCTGTAAAGGATCAGCCAGCAGTAGAGGTGTAGTCGCAGGCGAGACGCTTCCGGAAGGTGACGCAGCACGCGGCCGGCGAGCCACGCGACGGTCGCGGCTAAGGTGAAACGGACAAAACTGGCGACGCCGGAGACGATCAGGAACCCGGGCAGCGGGGTATCTTGGGCACCGGCATGGACGGCATAGAGTTTGTAGGGATGACCCGACAGGGCTCCGGTTGCGAGGGCGGTGAGACCGTCGGTATGGAGGGCTTGGGCGGTGCGAACGATGAGTCCGCGCGAGATGCCCGGGAGCCAGTCAAACGCGTTAAGGAAAAACTGCGTGGCGTCATGACGGGCGGCGAACCACAGCGCGGTGCCGCCGACCAAGGCACCGGTGACGGCCCAAAGGCAGGCGACGAGGGCGCGGCGAAAATCGCTCAGGGCGAGACGCGTGAGCAGGACATCGGGTACGATGAAAAAAACGGTCGCCTCGGCGAGGCCCCAACAAAAAGCGAGAACGTGAGCAGACAATCCGTGGGTGCGGCCCGGCGGGGAGTCAGGGAGAGCGGCGTCCGTCGATCACGGAGTGAATTTCCGTTCGCTGAACCAGTAGAGCAGTTGGTCGGCCCAAGGCGGGGCGAGTTTGCCGGGGCGACCGAGCCCGAGGCCGTGCGCGCCTTTTTCGTAGATATGGACGGAGGGGAGCCCGCCAGCTTGGCGGAGGGCGGCGGCGAAGAGCAGCGTGTTTTCGACGGGGACTGATTTGTCTTCGATTGTGTGCCACAGGAAACACGGCGGCGTGTTCTTCGTGACCTGGAGTTCGTTCGAGAGGAACTTCACGAGTTCGGGATCGGGTTTGTCGCCGAGTAAGTTTTTGCGCGAGCCGGCGTGGGCGAATTCGAGCAATGAAATCACTGGGTAGCAGAGGATGCCGAGATCGGGGCGGGAACTTTCGCGGTCGATGGGGTCGGGGGCGGCGGGGTTTCCGGAATCAAAGTGGGTGACCAAGGTGGAGGCGAGATGGCCGCCGGCGGAGGAACCGATGACGCCGATGCGGGTGGGGTCGCGTCCGTCGCGTTTGGCGAAGACGCGGAGCAGGCGGAGCGCGCGGGCGGCGTCGTTCAGCATGACCGGGTGGCGATAGCCGTTGGAGCCGAGCCGGTATTTGAGGACGTAGGCGGTGATACCGTGAGCGGCAAAGAATTCGGCGTAGCCGGTGCCCTCGTGTTCGGCGAGGCCGCCGTAGCCGCCGCCGGGGAAAATAAGGATTGAGGCGCCGGTGTCCTTGGCTTTGTCGGCGGCGTAAGGGGTGAGTGTGGGGATATCTTGGGGCCGCTGGCCGAGAGCACCGGGGGCGTCGCCCTCCCAAAGGCGGATGGGTCCGAGAATGAGCGCGTAGGGGGTGGGCGTGGCGGCGGCCGGAGCAGGTCGGTCGGCGGCGGGCAGGGCTGAAGCGAGGGCCAGGAGGAACGTGGTGGGGAGGACGTGGGACAAGCGCATGGAGTCGGAGGGGGAGGGAGTGAACGTCTGAACTCGAGGAGTGGACAGGTTTCGCCGTAGTTTGGGAACACGAAAAATTTCGACTCCACGCACCATGATTTCGAGCTGCCGGCGATGGTGGGCGTCCAGAAATGGAGATTTAGCCCAGGCGTGCGCGCCGGTCAAAAAGTGAACACGCGGATGCGCGTGCCGATTGTCTTTACGATTGCGGACGCGATCGACTGACGGCCGCGCAGGCGCTCGCTCAGAGGTGACGGATGATCGCGTCGGCCATCGCTTGGGTGCCCACGGCGGGTTTCCCGAAAGCGATGTCGCCCGTGCGTGTGCCACCGGTGACGGCGGCGCGCACGGCGGCTTCGATGCGCGTGGCGACGGCGTCGAGGCCAAAGCTGAAGCGAAGCATCAAAGCGACGGAGAGGATTTGCGCACAGGGATTGGCGATACCCTTGCCCGCGATGTCGGGGGCGGTGCCGCCGGCGGGTTCGTAGAGACCGAAGGGGAGGCCGAGGGAGTTTTTTCCCGCGCCGAGGGAGGCGGAGGAGAGCATTCCGAGTGAGCCGCAGATGACGGCCATCTCGTCGGAGAGGATGTCGCCGAACATATTTTCCGTTACAAACACGTCGAACTGGTTCGGATCGCGCGCGAGCTGCATCGCGGCGTTGTCGACATACATGTGGCTGAGCGCGATGTCGGGCGCGTGGGTGGCCATGTAGTCGGTGACGGTCTTGCGCCAAAGTACGGAGGTCTCGAGGACGTTGGCTTTATCGACGGAGCAGAGTTTTTTCTTGCGAGCGCGGGCGGTCGTGATCGCGACCTGGAGGATGCGCTCGATCTCGGATTTTTTGTAAACCATCGTATCGATGGCCTGGATGTCGCCGTCGGGGAGGGTCGTGGTGACTTTGGGGAGGCCGAAATAAACGCCGCCGGTGAGTTCGCGGATGCAGACGATGTCGATGCCGTTGGGGATGCGCTCGGTTTTGAGCGGGGAGGCGTCGGTGAGTTCGCGGTAAAGGAGGCCAGGGCGGATGTTGGCGAAAAGCGTGAAGTGCTTGCGGAGCGGGAGGAGCGCGGCGCGCTCGGGTTGTTCCTTGGGGGGGAGTTTTTCCCACTTCGGTCCGCCGACGGAGCCGAACAGGATGGCGTCGGACGCAGCGCATATCGCGAGCGTGGAGTCGGGGAGGGCTTTGCCGTGATTGTCGATGCCCGCGCCGCCGACGTCGGCTTGGGTGTAGGCGAGGGTGAGGTTCTCCTGCTTGGCGACGTGTGCAAACACGCGCAAGGCCTCGGTCATCACCTCGGGGCCAATGTAGTCTCCAGCAAGGACGGCGAACTTAAGTGTGGGCATAGGAAAGGGGACGGTGGCAAACCGCGACGGCGGGTGGCAAGCCGCCAGTGCGGCGGGAAACCAGTTTGCAGAAACGGGTCAGGAACGGGCCTGCTTCCGCCAATCCTGAGTGTGCGAGGCACAAGGAATTCGTGAGTGCAGGAATCGCGCTTGACGAGTTTGTCAAAACTATGACTGTCTGCCGCTCCGATTTTCGCCCTCATCGTCTATCGGTTAGGACATGGGATTCTCAATCCTAAAAGCGGGGTTCGATTCCCCGTGGGGGCACCATCTTTCAGGGCGGTCCGAAAGTAACTAACGGAAAACAGGCAAACGGGCGGGTCTACGAACGCCAGCTCGACTCCGCGCGCCCGTACCACCGCCGGCCACCTTGCGCAGCCAAGTCTTCGTCGCCGGGGCGATCCTCGGGCTGGCCGGCAAGCAGGTCGCCCTCAAATTATCGCAGGCCTGGGGCGGGCTTGCGAAGCAAAGGCAGCTTTTGGACGCCATCTTGCAATGGACGCCGCTCACTTCGCCGAAGTTGGATACGGTGCTACCCGCGACGGTGCCGGCTGGCGCCAGCCCCTGACGTTTTGCCCAGGGAGCAACCCCTACTTGGATTCTTTCATCCGCTCACCCTACCGGTTTTTGCCCCGCCGTCGTCATGTCCGCGTTGAACGCTTACGCTCAAATCGCCGGTTTTTGGTGGTGTTCGTCCCGCCACTGTCGGCGGGGTGCGCGCGACCAGCGTGCCGATAACCACAGCTCCCCCGCCCCGACCTTACCGCGAATCCCGGGCGGGCCTCAGATGGGCCCCACGTGCTGGCCCATCTCTAGCTTGAGGGCAGCGATAAAGTTTTTCACGGGAGCGGAGGTGTCATTTTTCAACCACACCGCCCTGAGCTGAAATTTGGGGTCGTCTTTTCTCACCTCAATCGGGCGTTCCACTACACCCGGTGGAGGCGGCACCTTGTACAATTTAGGCCCCAGCACCACCCCTTGATTGCAGATCAAGAATGCGAACATGCTCTCACAGCTACTCCCCACCTTAACTTTGGCCGGCTTAAGGGAGTGTTTTTGAAATAACTCCTTAATGAGTGTCGCATGGCGCCCAAGGGCGATACCAGCCGACAAACACAGGATAGTCTCCTGAGTGAGTTCAGTAAGTTTTATGCTCGTTTTGATCGAGAGGGGATGAAACCTGGAAAGGAGCACGATCGGATCCCGCTCCAAGACAGCCCATTGCTCCAGATGGGGAATCTCGGGGTCTCCTTTTTCGTTAATCGTAAACGCAATCTGGATCTGCTTGTTCTCGAGCTGAGCGATCTGCTCATCGGGACTGATGTCCTTCAGAGAAACCTCAATCTGCGGATAAGCGTGCGCGAAGCGCGAGAGCGTGGCGGGTAAAAATTCGCCGCTCACCGGCCCAAAGATACCTAGACTCAACTTGCCCGCATGACCGCCGACCGCTCCGCGGACCGCTGCGACCGCCTCGTTGGCCTTGGCCAGCACGGCCTCAGCCTGCTCGAAGAAAACCACCCCGGCGCTCGTGAGTTTCACCTTCTTGGTATCGCGATCGAAGAGACGCGCCTCCAGTTCGTACTCCAAATCCTTCATCTGCTTACTCAACGAGGGGCTCGCCACGCGCAAAATCTCCGCCGCGCGTCGGAAATTCAATTCCTTCGCGAGGACTACAAAGTATTTGAGATGCCTAAGTTCCATGGCTGTCGTTAGTTTCGTAAGATTGGCTGGAGCTCACATTCTGGGCCGAATATTTCACACCTCAACGTGTGCAACGTTCCCATGGTGCGTGTGCAATATCCGCGCCAAGGCCTACCTCGGCAAAGCCTAGACATTCTGTGTTAAACTCAAGCCGCGACATTCTGAAAAAGGAAGGTGCGACGGCGGGTGGGGTCAAGTGCCACTGTTAGCTTAAAGCTATCACTGTGCGACCAACGAAGTAATTCTCCCTGCGGCGTCGCCGTGCTATCTTCTGACGAAATATCTGAACCAGTCCGCTCGGCGGATCTCTCACCTTTGCTCCACTTCAATCCATCGCCTCATCGGGCCCAGCTTCGCTCTGGATCGCGCCTCGCCTTCACCGCCGTTCTCGCGGCCGGGCTCGGTCGGTGCCGTGCTGGGCTTTGGCCGGCAGGCACGCAGAGCCGCCCCCGGTTCTCGCTGAAATATGGGGTGGGGTTCGTCGGCGCGCTGGCCCTCTCAGGTGTTGAGCTGTCTGCCGCTGTCACGATCGTCGACACCTTTACCACGCTGGCTGGCACGGCCGGCGACAATCGTTCGATGGATGGCACCGGCAGCGCGGGATACTTTGAGGCCACGAGCTTTCCCATCGGCGGGGTCACCTTGACGAAGATCGGAGTCCAAGATGCCTGGGTGGCGAAGCTGGAATCGCCCCGTCCGGTGGTCTGGGCCAAGAATTTTGGCGGTAGCGGAGCCCGAACCCAAGGCTCCGGCATTTCGGTCGATCCTGTCGGTAATGTCTATTTAGGAGAATTTTTCAGTTCGGCCAATCTGAGGGCCCCGGCGCTGACAGAGCAGCGATGCGAAGCGTTGCGGGGGTCTCCTGCGTCCCACCCATGAAACACCTGTTTAAAACCATGTTGACCTTACCGCCCTTGACCGGCGCCACGGTGCGCGGGGGTCTGGGGTTGCTGGCGTTGTTGGTCGGCGAGCTGCGCGGCCAGACGGGCAGTGCGCCGGTGGGGGTGATGTCGTACGCGGCGGCGGAAAATTCCACGATCAGTCTGGGCGTGCCGCTGCTGCGGCCGGCGGTGTTGACCGGCAAGGTCAGTGCGGTGACGGGCGCGAAAGTGACCCTGACCGTGCCTGCGGCGGGCTCGGTGCTGCCCTTGGCGGCGGGGGAATCGTATTTTCTCGAAGTGATCGGCCACGTGGATGGGGTGACGACGACGCTGGTGGGGCAGCGTTTTGAAGTGGACGAGGCGGGGACGCTGGCCGACGCGGGCGGTGCGCTCAGCGTGGATACGACGTCGCCGCATAACACTGCGGCGGCGAGCACGCTGGCCGGTCTGGTCAATTACCGGGTGTCGGTGCGGCCCCATTGGACGCTGGCGACGTTGCTGGGCACGGGCGCCAGGGCGAAGGTCAACGCGGCGGTTTCCGCCGCGAGTGCGGACCAGGTGTTGGCGTGGAATGGGGTGGGTTTTTCGGTGTACTACGTGCGCAGTGGGGAAGTGCCGCAGTGGCGCAACACGGCGACCGGTGCCGCGAGCCAGGACGGCGCGATTTTGCCGCCTGGGGTGGGGCTCTTTTTGCGCCGGCAGGCCGGGGCGCTGGCTTTCGCGGTGCCCGGTGAAGTGCGGACGACTGCGTTTGTGCGGCCGCCGTTTTCCGGGTCGCAAATCATCGCGGGAGGCTTCCCGGTGGACGCGAGCCCGGCGGATTTGAAACTTGCGGCCAGTGCGGGGCTCACGGCGGGCACGGCTCCGAGCAATGCCGACCAGCTGCTGGCCTGGGACGCCACGGCCTTTAGCGTTTACTATCTTCGCGCCGGTCAAGTCCCCCAATGGCGCAATGTCGCGACCGGATTGCTCGACCACTCGACGACGGCGATTTTGCCGGCCCGCGGGGCCAGTTTGTTGCTGCTGCGGGCGCCGGTCGCGGGCGCGGTGTCGCCGCAGATGGCCCCCTTCAGTCTTTAAAACCATGCGCGCACTTTTTCTCTGGGGCGCCTTGAGCGCAGTTGGCGTCGGAGTCCTGTCGGCCCACCAGACGGTGGTGGTGACGAGTGCGGCCGGGGCCGGTGGGATGGGGCGCTTCGCTGACGGCAGAGCCTGGCCGACGACGGGGGGATTTGCCTTTGAGGTTGGGTACTTTGCGGCGGGTTTTGATCCGGCAAAAGAGGCCCGGGCGAGCTGGGCCGGGGCGTGGACGGCGCTGCGGCCGAGCGGGGAGAGCGGGACGGTGGACACGTGGTTTCGCGACGGCTCCAGTGAGTTGTTCTCGATTGCCGGGACGACCGGAGGGTCCGCTCCGCTCGCCGGGGGCGAGCAGCTGTATGTGTGGGGGGCGAACACGCGCCAGGCGCAGGCGGGGGCGGAGTGGATTTTGCTGACCAATCCGGCGTGGCGCACGGTGGCGGATGGGGGCGCGCGTTTGCCCGACCTGTTCGACACGACGGATGCGGGGACGGTCGCGGTGGTGGGAGAAGTCGCGCGCGCGGGCCGGGATCTGCAGTCGGCGCTCGCCTTCAACGGGGAGCTGCGTCTGGTCGGGCAGGTCGGAGATTTCGCTGTGAGGGCCGGCGAGCCGGCGACGCTGTCGGTCAAGGCCGCCGGCTCCGGATTCGCTTACCAGTGGTATGCGGGAGCTCCGGGCGACACGAGCCAGCCGCTCGTCGGAGCGCGCCAGGCGACGTACACGTTGCCGGCCGTGGCGCGTTCGGGGACGTACTGGGCCCGGGTGTCCGACGGGGTGAAAAGTGTGGCGAGCGCGCCGATTACCGTGACGGCGACTGAGGTCGGCGCCGGGATTACGGCGACCCAGAGTTTTAGCGCCGGGGCCGGGCCGGGCGAGCCGGTGGAGATCCGGGCGGACGTGAGTTTTGAAGGGTCGCCCAGCCGGCTGAATTTTGCGGCGCTGCTGCCGCCGGGCTGGCAGTTGGTGGGCAGCGAGAGTGCGAATGCGGAGCGCCGACCGGCGGCCGGAGCTACCGACCTGATCGAATGGTCTTGGGCGGAGGCTCCGGCGAGTCCGGTGCGCCTGCGCTATTCGGTGCTGCCGCCCCCGGGGCTGAGCGCGGCTGCGGCCGTGACCGCCCTCGTGACGTTGGAGCGCGGCGGGCGGACCGCCCACCAGCTCGTTTATCCTGAGCAGCTCCACTTGACGACTGCCGGCGATGCGCCGGTGGCCCCTTGAGCCGTCCGATTTTTCCC
>Ga0114970_10003203_pt1 | contig 12085 bp, 20 predicted proteins | sample M_140205_XF_Meta_FD_87030 | JGI IMG/M metagenome (GOLD analysis project Ga0114970, IMG submission 87030) | Freshwater microbial communities from Lake Montjoie, Canada to study carbon cycling - M_140205_XF_MetaG | ecosystem: Environmental > Aquatic > Freshwater > Lake | place: Lake Montjoie... | reverse complement strand
TCGTTTAGACTTTTAATGTTCTTTTCCATACTATTATTTAGTAAAAGTACAGTCTGAAGCGAGCATTAAACAGCAAGCAACCATATTTAATTCTTGGTCTGCCACAAACGCTGCCTTGTATTGGTACTCTCCAAGAATCAAAACCGCCTGCGGAATGGCGGCAGGTTCTAACTTTTCTTGAAGTCCGTCATATATGGTTCTAAAGATAATGGAAGGTTCGGTGTCCGAGTGTTCTGCAACCCACTTGCGAATATCAGGAAAAGATCTTGCCTTCATTGCTTTTATAAGAACAGATATATCCACATCTTTTCCCACAGAAAGCACGGAAGAAGTGATCGCTCCACCAACCGAGTGTCTCTGAATAGTATTTAGGACTTTTCGGAAATCGGGAAAGTAGCGAATAATCAGTTCAGCAACCGCTCGTTCTTCATACTCAATTCCTTCGGCATCCATGATGATCTTTGCTCGTTCCAAGAACTGTCCTGCCAACGCAGGTTTCTCTTTCGCTGGAATTTTGAAATTAACCACAGTGCATCGGGAGTGGAGTGGTTCAATAATTCTTGCCTTGTAGTTGCAAGTCATAATGAACTGACAGTTCGCTGCAAACTCCTCTATCGCTCCACGCAACGCAGGTTGTGTTGACTGTGGGTTCAAGTAGTCTGCTTCGTCAAGAATAACAATTTTCTTTCCACCATTGAGTGAAACTGTGGAAGCAAAATTACGAATCTTGGTTCGCAAGACATCAATGCCACCGTCCTCACTTGCATTGATAAACATACTATCCAATCCTAATTCTGAACACAAGGCACGAGCGACGGTGGTTTTACCACAACCCGCAGAACCTGCTAGAATCATATTCGGAACTGTGCCTGTGCGAACAATACCTTCAAAGGTTGTTTTGATTGCAACAGGAAGAACACAGTCCGAAATTTTTAACGGTCTATACTTTTCAACTAGCGGTAACATGGGTTTTCTTTTTGCTGGCGGCGGTGTATTTGCTGTCAACCTCAAGAGAAATCCAATAGGTCAATTCCTTATCTTTAGTTTGAAACTGACTAACCTTTTTGTCACTAATACTTACATCATATGATCCTGGAATCATTCGCAGGTTTTCGGTCTTAAACAAAAACTCAAAGGTATCGTCGCCAGTGTACTCACCAACATCAATGGAATAGGTGTGACCTGAAAGATCTTTGCGATCAAAAACATTCATTGTTAACCTGCCGTCATTCGTACTTCGTAGAGCAAGATCAGGCGCTCCAAGCACTGCCGCTGCCTTTTGTAGTTCGTTAAAGTCTTTTGCATCAAGATGGAAACTTACAACAGCAGGAGGCATATTGAAACGCTTTCCTGTTTCTTTTTTTGCAATACTCAGCATATGCTTATCAAGCATTTCTAGACTTGAATAGTAGTAACGAACCTTTGCACGAGCGGGGGTTTTACCTGCAACAACATCAGAGTAAATAACAATATGGTTTTCTTCAAACTTAAATATAACATCCTTGAACATACTAACTGTTCCAAGAAACTTACTCAAGTCCCATATACCAAATTCTTTTGGAAAATCTTCACTAACCTTTGCCTCAACAAGAATGTTCTTGGTGGGACTAATAGTGGTAAGAGTATTGCCTTCAGTAACAATTAGGTTGCTATTGATGGTGCTGAAATTTTTCAGAATGGACAGTGTATTTGGCGATGGTGCAATCTTCATGGTGTATCTCCTTTAGAGTTGTGTCTATCTTACCACACTCCAAGGAGAAGTCAAGCACTTAGTGGAATTAATTCAAGTAAACATTTTTCCTCTAGTGATTTTTTAATAACCCACATAGGAACACAATACCCTTGTCGGTTTCTCATATTTCCCATAACAACTATACCAACACAACTTGCATCTTTTTGTAGATATAAACCACCACCACTAGACCCGTGAGTGATATTAGCATCGGTTGCAATGTATTGTTTGCTGTCCACCATTCTTTTGTTATGAGAAATTATTCCTGCGGTCAGGGTGAACTCGTCACCTGCGGGAAATCCTGATGCGTAAACTTTAGTTCCTACAACCTGAAGATCATAGTTTAACGAAACTCCCACAACTTTTTTCAGACTCTCTAATACTTTTGGGTCTGTGTCTGTGATTTGTATTATACAATAATCCACAAGTTCGTCAACTGCAACAATTGTTCCTTGCGCCTCCACTCTTCTCTCGGATGTGGAGGAATCAAAAAATACAACACTTGCAACGCCTTTACCCCATGTTTGTGGTGCATCAGACGGAGGTTCAGTTCCTAATATCTGACCAATAGTAGGAATCTTATCGTCCACCACATGAGCGGCAGACATAACATATAACTTTCCCCCTTTACGATACGCAACGCCAGAACCCAACTCTCTACCATTGTAGTTGATAAGTCCTGTGCTGTTCAGAATCGTTTCTTCAATTGTTAATGTGTTTTGGGTTATTGATTCGGAGTGCCGATAATTAAATACCGATGCAGTAGAGACACCCAATATCAATCCTGCACTAAGCACCGCCGCTGCCACCAAACTACTCGGTTTAAGCATAAGTAACTCCTTGTTTTAATACCTAAGTATTTATGTAAACAGGGAGTTTTGCTTGGTGCGTTAAACTACTTTTGCTTCGTCAGGAACTTCTTGGTTTTTCTCAGCACCGTAACCTAAAACTTCTTTGCAATACTTGTCCATTTCTTTACGAGCTTCTGCTTCTGTAAGATAGGGGTTAGACGGAACAGACCAAGTTTCATCCCACCAAATCCATCCACCTTGAAGTACAGAATACTCCACAGGATCATAACGACCAATCGCGATATAACCCTTCTTTTCTGCTTCAGGCTTTAACCATTCGGTTGTCACCTTTTCGTTGTTGGAAACCCACATCTCAACATCCATGTCCATCGGGAAATGTTTAAGTGCTGCTTTTGCTTGTTTCTTAATTTCAACCTTTGACAGTTTGGAATTGGTAACAATTTCCGAAAGCAGTTTCTTTGTATTCACAATTGCACGATACGATTCATAAGGTAATGTCATGACGAACTCCTATTTTTTTTTTGTTTTTGCTGTTGTAGCCCTTCCACAATCCTTCACTAAACCCTGCGTGTTTGCCGTGGGCGTATCCTTGCTTGTACACAAAATCGTAGACTCGAAACAACGCGAGCCCACCAAGCGCTAATAACGACAACAACAACACACTTTGAGTAATAAATTCTAACATATTATTTTCCGTGCTTTTTCATAAGGTGTCTAACCCAAATTTCCGTAACAGTAAGTGGATGTTCCACTGCCTCGAACTTAAATCCACGAATCGCCTGATTGTTCTTCACCTTTAAAGCGGAAAAGATTCCACTCAAGCGGTTTGCATGAAATGTGCCGACCTCGGCAACCACTCCAAGTCCTGGCCATACAGTTGCTCCTGCACCAAGACACTCGTCTGCTTTGCCTTTTGTACCGATCACTACGCCTTGCTTGTTTGCTGGCTCTTTAAAGAAGATGCAGTCTTGATCGTACTTCTGTCCCATCTTCTTGGCGAAACCTTTGATTGCTCCCACACTTGCGGGATCTGCGTTGCGACCGATGATCATGAACGACTCCTCGGTGACTCTGCGTTTACTGCCGTCTGCGGCGTCCTCGTCGTATGTGCCAATCAGTTTCTCAAATCCAAATCCTGCGGAACGAATATCGTTTTCAAGTTTAGAGTTACGCAAACGATTTTCTGGTCGCGAAAGGGGAACACAATCTGTATCCTTGCCACGAAATGCTGTAAGAATAGCGAAAGGTCTTTTCTCTACATGAGACATAACTCTTGTTAGAGATATCTCTGTTAACTCTTCTCGTTCAAATCGTTGCGGTGATTCCTGCATCTGCCTCTCCTCTAATTTGCTCATTTGCTTTCTGTAACTCCAAGTAAACTTTTCTTATCTCTTCGTATGCTTGCATGGTGGAGAATCGTCCGCTAATTTCCCACTCCACAATGCGAGCGGCGCGCCTGGCGAACTCTCCGATATTAGCGTGTGTTGCAAAATCTTCAATATCCATAATAGGTTCTTTCTTCTACTGTACATATTATATCATGGATTTCGTTTAAGTGCAACCTTTTTCTTGTTCTTTTTAATTTTTAAATTTGACTTCTTTTTAAAAATACTATCCCAATTTTTATAATATTTTTGTAAATCCACCTTGCGGTAGGAGTCACCTTTGCCAGCGTCACCGTTTATCATGTTTAATTCCTAATATCTAATATCTAATATCCAAAATCAGGGAGGCAGGAGTCGAACCTGCATAGCGGAAACATAACCGAGTTCTTCCGTGGTCTAAACTTCTCGACGCTTAAACTACTCCCCAAACCATCCACTTACCCCTACGAACTTGGTAGATGTTTGTGTGTCCTATTTCAGTAAGTATTTATGCTTGAATCGTATAAACGGTACACAGGGGAAAATGAAAAACGACACCTTTCGGAGTCGTCTTTCTGTGAGTTTAAAATATAAGTTAAATTATTACTGTGGTTCAACTGATATCGAATTAACATCATTAGAATTTCTTCCGAGGCGTACCATATTCCTATCAATTACAATTCCACTACCATTCCCGCCAGGAACACCAGTAAAGGGTTGAAGAAAAACTGCTGAATTTGGAATACACAATATTGAGCATTCAGTGTCATCAAACTCTCCTCCTCCTTCATTAGTTGAAACAAGACCACAAGAAGGTGAGCCTACTTGCCACCGTGTAAAAGATGAGTTATAGGCCTGATCAATCACAGATCCTCCTTTTCCAGAAAGATTACCAATACTAATTAGAACTTTAGGATCAATGCTCTCTTTATCACCCTCCTGATATGTACCACGATTACCACCAGAAGCGCATACATACGCGTTTAGGAGATTCACTTGAGCAAAAGTTACACCTCCTGCAAACTTTAATCGCCATGTTGCACCAGATACAGCCTTATCAGTACCCAGACCAGTAGGAGAACTCTTAATGTCTATCAGTCTTCCCATTGTATTTGTTACTGACCCACCAACATATATGCTAGGAAAGCTTCGGGTAGGAACATTATCAGTGGCCGCACCTCTGTACGGAATACTTTCATTTGTGTAAACACCAAGGATCGGTTTTGTTGAATACTCAATAAGAGGTTGAACTATAATAGAAGAATCGGCAGCAGCATTTCCTGTTGCACCTGTTAAACCTGCGTATAGGTCTGCTCTTACATCTTTTGTACTCAATTGTCCTCTAAACCAAATAGGGCCATTATAGTAGCCCGATTTTACTTCTATATTACCAATTACACAATATGGATCGAAAGTTACATAGTTTCCGCCCATGAGAGAAACACTATCAGCAGTAGTTCCATTAAATGCTACTGCTTCAGAGTTGGTATTGTGTCCAAGAGGAGTGCCTGACTGAATTTGAGTTATTGTGCTAAAGTAACTTCCTGCTTCAAAAACTATAGAGCCGTTTCTAGACGGCATATTTGTAATCGTTAAGTCAGAATACGCTCCGTATTTTGCAGTTGCGCCTGTTCCTCCTGAAAATGATACCCAATTTTTTGCAGAAACTGCCTTGACCACAGACTTTGGTGTTGCTAAGCCCATCACCAACCATTTTCTACTTTTAATCTTTATCGGTTTTTGTGCATATGCGTTTGCAGCAGCTGCACCAAGAACACTACCACCATCGGTGAAACCTTTTGTAGTCTGTAACTCTGTCACTGCTGCGCCTGTGATTCCGTATCCAATATACGGAAACGGATAGCAAGTAGAAGCATTACCCTCAGCTCCATTAGCGCTTCCTAATGTAATACAATTAAGGTTACTAGTAAAAGTTGTGCCTGATGGAATCTGTCCGTTAGGCCAACAATCAGTTCCGCCTGTTGTGTTACCACTAAAACCTCCATACAGACAGGGAGACAGTGCAGCTTTTGTGGTTGTTCCCCATGCTAGATTTGTTAGTGGACACCAAGAACCAGCGCCTGCTATCACGCTAGGTGCAGGATAGTTTGAGCCGATATACACATTATCTGTATAAGAAGGTGCGCCTGACATGGTTGCTCCTGCAAGGCCACTGTAACCACTAGGAGCAAGACTAGTTGGAGCTGGAGTAATATACAGCCAATACCATTTGCCGTCCTTGCCTACTTTGTATTCCATCCAATTAGACGCAATATTAAAATTGTAGGGATTGATTCCTGTGGTTCCAGTGGATCCCTTCCAAAACATGTATCTATAAAAGCTGTTTGCCATATGAGTATTTTCCTTTTGAAAATAAGTTTAAATGCATGAAATTTAAAAACATTACGAAAGAAACATTATGTAAAATTCACCGTATTATCCACGACCTACTTCCTCAGTAGGAGTAGGCATTGCCAATCGTTGACTCCATCTTCCGCCTGCAAGAGCCGTATCATTCACCAATCGCATATCCTTGCTACCACGAACTGTGCAAGTTTCGTCATTGAAAAATACACCACCGAGCAAAGAACCTCCCGAAAGATAACCAAAATTCCAACCGTTAAAATCTGGAGTCATGGATAAATCCAAAACGGCATATTTGGTTAGATAGATTGAGTCAACGGAAATAGTATCCTTAGAACTAATTTCTGGTGTTCGTGATATATCAGGAGAATTTTCATTGTACACATAAATCGGAGCGGCAGAAAATACAGCATCTGTTGCGTATGCAGCAGAAACGCCAGCTGATCCTGCAAACTGAACATTCCATCGAGCAGTTGCAAGTGAGCCAGAAATACCTGAAGATGACGAAACATTAATAGTATTCGCTGTGGAAACTACTCCGTCTTCCACAGTATTAGACCTACCACCAAAATAGAAAATTGGAGTTTTGTTTCCTGTATTCGTAGGAGTATTGTAAGGAGCAACAGTGGATGTTCCAAACCCACCAATTCCAAGTGTTCCACTATTTACCAATGGAGATATGGTTAGTGAACCTAATGATGTGCTTGCAGTTCCGCCGGTTGCGCCAGACAATCCTTGGAACATTTCATTAAACACTGAACGATTTAATTTTCCACCAAAAAGAATTGGGCCTTGCCAGTAACCAGACACTACATCCATTAGTCCCACATTACAGTTCTCATCGAAAAATGTATTTGGACTTCCGTAGATTCTTACAGTACCAGCGGTAACACCAATAAAATTAACCTGTTCGCTACATAAATTATGGCCATACGCACTATTCATGATGTAAACACCATCAAACACCCCGCCCTGTATTTGAACAGTACCTGATCGTTTGCCGTTACTGTTGCCTCGAATAGTTAAAGCACTAGAAACATAATATTGTGCGGTACTTCCTGTTGCACCCGAAGACGAAAAAGGTATTATATTTTTAACACTATTAAATTGCACAACAGTACCTGCAACTCCAATACTATTAACACTATATTGGTTAGATTTCAAAGTGAGTTTATCTACTGGCCTTGGATATGTGGCAATTAGGTCTGGTATTCCCGCAGTTTCGCCTGACCACCATGAAGAGGTAACCCAATTTAATGCGTCATTAGTGAGTCCTGTTCCAAGATACGGAAAGGGATAAGTAGAGGAATAATTTCCCGACTGATTATATGTGGAACAAAATCTAACATCAGCTAATCCAGAGGTAAAGGTTGTTCCTGTCGCTCCACCAATACTCCACTGACCACTAGACGAGTTACCACTGTAACCACCGAATAAACACGGTGACTTTGGTGAAGTAATTCCAGTGGGCATATAACTATCACCAATGTATGCATAGTCAGCATAACTAGGAGACGAGGTAGGAGTGTATACACCATACTTTCCGTCGAGATACTTGTATTCTTTCCAGTTTGTTGCCACACTAAAATCAAAACTGCTTATGTTCGGTGCAGTCGATCCTTGCCAAAAAAGTGTTCGGTATGCCATTTTAGTTTTTTCCTTTAGGAAACGGTTTTAACATGAAATGTATAAACATCATCAATGCAAACTATTCACAAGTATATAGGAAAAACTAATATTTGGATTTTAAAAATTGGAGGGAGGGTTGCCTTCGGACAGGAAAGTTTTACCTTCCACGATTCCTTGCTTGGCAGCCTCTATTACTTTTCGCTCTGCTTCTGCATACCCTTGAGTGTATTCCGACCAAAACGGGTCAGAAACAGGGTGTCCTGCGCCGCGGTTGGCAAATCCTGACATTCTGTCCGAGTATCCTTCACCGTATCCTAGACCAGGAATGTAGCCGTTATTGTTCATTTTTTATCCTTTGGAATGAATTCTATTCCATCAATCTTGGTAAACGATACCGCATAATCGGTTGCTCGTTTCCACAAATCCGCATCCACTTCTCGCACATACTCACCAAACTTTAATGCGAACAGCATAATTGCTTCGTGGTATATCTTAACAGTTGCAGCATCACGAATTTCGTTTCCGTCTTCATCTGTTGGATAAAAATTATATTTTTCTTCACTCATACTAGTATATATTCACACTCCCGAACCCTCGCAGTTCAATTTTTTACACCGAACTGCGAGGGGCATCTCTTAACTAATTAAAGAATCCAACTTCCATTGCCTTGACGAAACAGTTTGATCAGTGAGTCTGCAACTCCAATAAAAGAGTTCCATCCCCATGTTAAACCTGCCCATGAGTAAGGCAGCAACGCAAGGGTAACAAGTGCGCTACGATTGAAACCAACACGACTCAGTAAACAAGTGAGTCGATCACAACCACCAGCAACAGGGCATGAACCCTTAACAGTAACAGTTTCTAACTTTGCCATTTGCAGTCTCCTTTGTTAAATGAATAGAAAGTAAATGGGATGGCTCCCATCAACCACGCTTTTTGTGATTAGAACTTTTAACTTTGTTATAAGTCTTATTCACATAGGTGGGGTTGGTTGTTTCAGGCGAGTAATCGCCTGTATAATCTGATACAGAAAGTTCGGCATCATGACGATCCAAACGAGTAGCAAGTTCAGTAATGCACTTTTCTGTTTCGGTAGCACGGCTTTCAATCTGACGGTAAACTTCAGAAATATCTTGAGCCACAGACCGAGCCAGACTATTACGAACATCAGCAATCTCGGCATAGATTTTTTGATCTTCCTGATCATTCAATACTTGCCGAAGTTCTGTCTTATGGGTTCGTTGAATAATAAACGAAAGAACATTTGACGCAACAGACAATCCTAGAAACGCAGACAGTAGTGTTACAGTATCCATAGTGTATTCTCCTTTCAAGAGATGAGGTTAGTATATAGTAAGTGAATGCCTTCAACAGGACTTGAACCTGTGACCACGAAGTTAAAAGCTTCATGCTCTACCAACTGAGCTATAAAGGCAGGTTAGGCGTTCCCGATTGGACTTGAACCAATGACCCGCAGATTAGAAATCTGCTGCTCTATCCAACTGAGCTACGAGAACTAAGCTGGTTTAACTGTGATGCTTTTGATGGAGTCTACACACGCAGACCGCCAACCTGACAGTTCAGTATCCCATACAGATATAATATTCTCGTTAACTTTTCTGATAGACTTAATAGGAGACGGTGTGACTTCTGCGGCTTGATTAGCAAAAGTAAGGTTTTCTGGAACTAAATCTTTTCTTAGTGTGCAGTGCATGGTTCGCTCTTCACCATTCTTTTTGGTGAACACAATTACACAGACATTCTCACGCAACATACTTAGATACGATCCACGAGTTTCAGCAATAGTCATTTTCGATTAGTCTTTCTTGAATTAAGTTTTCCTGTCACATACGATCCATACGCCAACACAATTGCAACCGTAATAAAAATAACACCACCAACAATATTATCCATTTTGTTTTTCCTTGAGTGCTTGCTGACGAACAAACCTATTTAGTCGTGGGTATAGGGATAATCCAACTCCCAACAAAACTCCAACGCCTAATATAAGTCCAACAGGAATCCATAACGGCGCAGTGACCCACCACCACGACCAGTCAATTACTCCTGTAAGTTTTAGTGTGAGAAAAATTAGAAACAAAATTGTTGTTAGATTTGTGCTGCCTGATTGAGTAGATTTCATAACATAAGTATAACACAAGTTCGTTCCGTGTCAACAACATAATTTCATTTTTATTTAAATTAAATTACCACCCAAATCATAGGGATTTTTTGAGGAAGAACGAGTAGCAGAAATCTCAACCACCACAGAAACTTGTCCAGAACTTGTTGGTTCTGTATCCACAATTTTAAGAAGTGGGTATCCAGGTCTGTCAATAACAGTACCCTTGTGTAAGAAATTTATAAAAACATCAGGTTCTACAACAAGATTAACAATTTTATTTTTCATGTGATTTCTCCTTAACAGTATTTAGTATTTCAAGTTTCCGTATCCATGTTAGTTTTAGTGTGACTATATAATAGACCATTCAATTCTGAATGGCACTTATAAGGAGATACTGAATGACACGATTCTTTCGACACTCTATCGCTGTCGCCTGTGTAGTTTTGGCAAGCAGCTCGGTCATGGCACAAAATGCTGTGGCAACGGCTTCGACACCTGCGTCGAGTTCCCTACTCAATTCTGTTTCGGTTTCAGAGACTGGTACAGCATGGGGTAAGACGAACATGGATACGGTTGTGGAGTTGGATTCCACACTTTCAGGTAAACTGTATGATATGCTTGGATGGCATATCACTGTTCCTGTTTACTCACAAGATGCGGCGGGTTACGGTGCTGTTGATGTTGGAGCAAACTACGACCTGTTCAAGGCGGAGAATTTTCTTGGCGGCAAAGCAAATCTCTCCCTTGAAGGTGGTGCGTGGATGCCAACAGGCTCTGCGGGTTACAATACCAGTAATGTGAATCCTCATGTAGGTTTCAATTACGATATGGCATGGGGTAACATTGTGTACACTCAATCCTTCGATATTCGATGGGTTGGTTCGTATGCGTACACTCCTGTGTTCGGCACATTCACAAACTACGGCCTGAACGCTGAGTCGTTTGTGGCGTACAAGTTGGGTGCTGTTCAAGTTGGTGCAGATTTGAACCAATGGTATACTGACGGTAGCAATGTTGCTTACCTTGGGCCAAAGGCGTTGTGGCAGGTTGCACCGAATGTTTCGGTATCAGGTGGTGTGGGTGTTCCTGTTTGGCAGGAGTCCACATACGGTCAAGACAACTCTTGGAACGCCACTCTAGGCGTTGCAATTAAGTTCTGATTTTTAATTTATGTAAATAAAAAAGAAGGAGCGTAAAAACTCCTTCTTTTTTTATTTTAAAAACCAACACACAAAGACCTGTGGGGGTATTGTGTGTTGGCTGCGAGAGTGTGAAGACTACCGCATTTTAGAATGGTGGTTTCAAAGTGTCGGTTTTATCCGTATCGTCATCGTCATCATCAGAATCTTTATTACCCCAAAGGTCAAATTCATCTTTGTGTAAGTTTTTAATTCCTTTGGTGAGTTCAGATATAATCTTTGCGATAAAAGATATGGTATCAAGTTCCTCGTCAGAGGACGATTCTTCTTTTACCTCTTCACGGAGTTCATCCGCAGCAAACGAAATAGAAATAGGATTTCCTGATACTAAATTTTGAAAATCTGAATAGATGGTTTCCACTTCCTCTATTGTATTTGCGGAAACAATCTGAGAGGTTGTACTCATTATTGCAGAGTCGTACTTTGTAGTATGAACTCCTGATTGCTGAAGTTTGGTGGCAAGGTGATCGTGCGATTGACACACATGAATTAATTTTTGAGTAATAAGATCAAGTTTTGATTGCAAGTGATTACATCGTCGTTTAAGTTTAGTTATATTATCCATATCGCACCTTTCTGTTATACTGTCTTATTGTATTTAGACTTGGATTTTCTTGCAGCCCGCCACCAACACTCGTGAACCTGTTCCATTGTTGCAACTGTTGCACCGTTATCTATGGTACTGGCCCACAAGTTTCTCGCTGCTTCGATTGTGGTAGCAACTGGCGGATTGAATCCAACCTTTACAGTAATAATGGCAGGTGCTTCAGGCGGAACGGTGGTGAACTGAATCACCACTCTATCTTTAATTAGGTAGTGTGTACTCATACAGTTACTTTCTTGCCACGCACTTGCCGAAT
>Ga0114970_10003200_pt1 | contig 12089 bp, 13 predicted proteins | sample M_140205_XF_Meta_FD_87030 | JGI IMG/M metagenome (GOLD analysis project Ga0114970, IMG submission 87030) | Freshwater microbial communities from Lake Montjoie, Canada to study carbon cycling - M_140205_XF_MetaG | ecosystem: Environmental > Aquatic > Freshwater > Lake | place: Lake Montjoie... | reverse complement strand
TTTGGTTCATTGAGATTGTGTATTGTTTTCCGAAAGCCCGTAAGCTTTCAACAATATACAAATGAAAATCCTAGTAGCCCCGTAAGGCTATGTGAAACCCCGTAAGGTTTCAACTAGATAAAAATTTTGGTTCATTGAGAATTTGTATTGTTTCCTGAAAGCCCGTAAGCTCTCAACAATAGACTAATAAAAATCCCAGTAGCCCCGTAAGGCTATATGAAACCCCGTAAGGTTTTAAATAGATAAAAGTTTTGGTTCATTGAGAATGTGTATTGTTTTCTGAAAGCCCGTAAGCTCTCAACAATAGACAAATGAAAATCACAGTAGCCGGGTAAGGCTATGTGAAACCCCGTAAGGTTTCACCTAAATAAAAGTTTGGTTCATTGAGATTGTGTATTGTTTTCCGAAAGCCCGTAAGCTTTCAACAATAGACAAATGAAAATCCAAATAGCCCCGTAAGGCTATATGAAACCCCGTAAGGTTTTATCTAAATAAATGTTTTGGTTCATTGAGAATGTGTATTGTTTTCTGAAAGCCCGTAAGCTCTCAACAATAAACAAATATAAATCAGTAGCCCCGTAAGGCTACTAATGAAAGAAGGGTATCAAAAGCGTATTCATTTTTTAAGGCCCGTAAGACTTAAAAAGAAACAAGAACCCTGCTTTCAATGCTTGCAAAGACCCCGTAAGGTATTTGCAATTGTGGAATGTGGCGAGAGTTCAGATTGTATTTATAAATTCAGAAGACCCGTAAGTTTTCATTTATAAGCTACAATAGACAGGTGGCGAGAGCTCAGATTGTATTTGTAAATTCAGAAGACCCGTAAGTTTTCATTTATAAGATACAATGGGATGTGGAATGATTACAATGCGAGCCCCGTAAGGCTCGCATTTTTTTTATCCATGCAGCGGATACAACATGCGAAAAAAATCAGCATAAAGCAAGTATATATAAAATCCAAAAAATCCATAATGCATTTATAAGGCAAATTTTTGATATGCCCGTACATCTTGAAAAACAAACGAAACGTTCTTCCTACACTATCAAATGTTTTACACCGAAAAAAGAAAAGTCGCTAATCTACTTTTACATGTCCCCAATTTTCCCCTGATTTAATTCGATATAGCTGCATTTCGCTAACATTAAACTGCTTGGCTAACATTTTAATGCGGGTTTTATTGTTGGGATCTAGCAAACGCTTTTTAATCATCTTTACTCGCCCCTCATTTAATTTATATACACGATAGGTTCTGTTTACCTTGCTAAATTTTTCACGAGAAGCCATAACCAATGGATTGGTATCATGATGTGCCTGAAGCTCTGATTTAGTAGCCCATCGCAGGTTATCTATATGGTTATTCTTTTTAACAAAATTCAAATGCAATACATGTGAATGTTCATTTGATTTTGGAGAAAGAAAATACTCAGCAACAAGCTTATGAAAAAACATATGCTTGTTATACATCTTCCCGTCAACATAGGTCTTATACCTAAAAATGCGATACCCATTGATATCTCCACCATTCAAAAGCTTACCATTTTCAATCGAATCAGAAAAACTAAGAAAACGACCAAAATTAGAAATGGCATAACGGAACTTTAATTTGCAAGCAAGGTCAATCTCTTTCCATTGCTCGCCAGGAAAAAATCTAATCATTTTTTTAAAAATTTAAAAAATATAAAAATAAAGTCAAAAACGTGAAAGGATAAAAAAACCTCAGAAACATCCGCTCAAAAAAACACGAATTGAATCCCCTTCAATTACAAATATACAACAAGAATTCAAAATTCCCAAATATATTTGAAAGATTTTTAATCCTAAAATAAATTCTATTTTACTTCAAAAAAACTTTGAAAAAATAAATAGTCATTCCAAACCCAATAAAAACAACAAAACCGCGTACATAAACGGGATTCATTTTTTGAGCAAATTTGGCTCCGGCATATCCCCCACAAATGGCTCCCAGTATCATAATACAAGCACTTGGCCATTGAACGATTCCCGATAATACAAAAGTCAATACCGCTGTACCATTTATAATAGAAGCTAAAAATACCTTGATGGCATTCATTTGATGTATTTCCCTTATCCCCATCATGCCTAAGGTTGCAAGCATCAACATGCCAATACCTCCTCCAAAAAAACCACCATAAAATGAAATGAACAATTGCGCAATAGAAATATATAGCAATGATTTTGAGGTATAACCGCTTGTTGTTTGCGTTTTTGGAGTTGATACAATACCTTTCAATTTATTTCCGAAAGTAAAAATAAGGGTGGCTGTAAGCAATAAAAAAGGCAAAAAAGAATCAAAAATAGAAGAAGGTATATGCAATAAAGTAATGGCACCTGCAGCACCTCCCAAAATACTTACTAGCGATAAAACAACAATAAACCTTGAATGAAAATCAAAATGCTTTTTATAGGCCTGAATACTTGCCAACGTTCCTGGCCATAAGGCGATGGTACTTGTTGCATTTGCCACAACCGATGAAACACCTGATAAAATAAGGGCAGGAAAAGTAAAAAAACTCCCTCCTCCAGCAACAGAATTGATCATTCCGCCTAGAAGAGCCGCAACAAACAAGAAAATTACATGGATTAAAGCCATCTGGCATTTTTAAGAATGACAAAAATAACAATAAACCTTGAATAGTGGTTAATCGGAAAAATAGTATTCAAAATCCTCCCCACCGAACACTAACGGCTCAAATGATAAACCGCATGCAAATCATCGGTAGATTTCAAAGTCACCTCTAAGTCCTTTATGATGCCGTCGTGCAAATCATAAACCCATCCATGCAAATGCAATGGCTGATTTCTATACCAGGCATTTTGAACAATGGACGTTTTGCCTAAATCATGAACCTGTTCCATTACATTTAGTTCTACAAAACGACGCGCCCGAGCGGTTTCATCTCCGATTGCATCAAGCTCTTTAGAATGGAAGCGATATACATCCTTGATATGACGCAGCCAATTATCGATCAACCCAAATTGCTTGTTTCCCATTGCCGCCAAAACACCCCCACATGCATAATGACCACAAACAATAATATGCTTTACCTTTAATACATCCACAGCATAGGACAAGACACTGAGCATATTCATATCACTATGAACCACCATATTGGCAATGTTTCGATGCACAAACATTTCTCCCGGTTTCGTCCCCGTTATCTGATTGGCTGGTACACGGCTATCGGAACAACCAATCCATAAAAACTCCGGCGACTGGGTTTTGGACAAGTCTTCAAAATATTTTGGATCCTCCTTCAATTGATCCAATACCCATTGCTTATTGTTTTGTAATAACTGATTGTACGATTTTTCCATTTTTATAGCTTTATTGGTTCAATGGGCAAAATGCAAAATAGATAGAAAAACATATTGAAATATATACCTTTTGATACGATTCAAGCCTACTATAAAATCACTTTCTCTACCTGAACAGCAGTTCCATACGCAAGTACCTCTGTAAGTCCACTCATCACCTCATTTGACTCATATCGCATATTAATAATGGCGTTTGCACCCATTCCTCTAGCATGCTCTATCATCAGCTGAAGAGCCTCTTCTCTGGAATTTTCGCACAATTCAGTATATATAGCACTCTTTCCCCCAAAAATAGTCATGAAGCCTCCGGCCATATTGCCAAGAATACTTCTTGACCTTACAGTAATTCCTCTGACAAGCCCCAATTGGCTATTTATCCGATATCCTTCTAAGGATGTACTCGTCGTAATAAGCATAGATTCAGCCATTTCTAGTTTATTTTATTTATTTGTGAAATTATTCATACCAAAACAAGAACCTTTCTTATCAATAGTCAAGCTTATTCAAGCTGCCATCAACAACATCTATCACTGTAGATTGCCAAATTGCATAAAACCATTCGTGAAAGCTCGCAAGATTTCTATCTGCAGGCCATTGGGACCTATCAACAGACCAAGAGGTAAGCTCCTCTTCAAAGAAAAACAAATAGTTCTCTTCAAACCATTCATCAAAGTCCTCTTGAACTTCAAACTCAGGAACCAAATAAATACTTGCCCCATCAGAAGCCAACGGATTTTCCTCCATCGTGACATTTCCTTCAGTAATCTTTGAAAGCCATTCAATAAATGGATATTTGGGGATAACAAGCAGTGAATTGCGGTTTACATAAGGCATAATAAAATAGATAAAGGGTCAGAAGGCAAATATACAGAATTTGAGAATCAAAAAAGGAAATGAATCCAATTTCGTGACAAAAGATTAAAAAATGTATAACTTGTGCATCTCTAAATATTCCCAAAAAATCAATATCTTTTTCAAATTTCAACAATGCAAGGCAGAAAAATAGAGAGCAATTGGATTCAATATTTCAAAAGCTGTCCCCTGATAGATCCCAAAACCCAAACCTTTAACGGATCTTTTGCCTATCGACTTTTCTATGGACGAGTGGATGAATCGTATCCAGAAAACTTCCCTCATCATTTTTCGGATTTTTATGAAAATTTTCAAGTATTGGATATAGAAATCGTTATCGAAAAACTTCTTGTTTACTTGCATTTTGTAGGCATTAAAATATCGAAAAATAAAATTCTTCTGCATGTCGAAAAATATCCGGACGACTATATCAAATTATTGAAAAAATGTAGATATATCTTCAAAACCCTAGCCCATTATGATGAAAGTCTAGACATCAACAATCCCTTTCGCGACAATCCTGGAGATATTTATTTCTTGTTAAGAATTGAATCGGGTGAAAGCTTCCTTGCCAATCAGCTCCATCTTTTTGAAGATGCTGAACTTCCTCAACTGTATCGAAAACTTTCACAACTGCCGGAAAACTACGAAAATGATGAAGTCATCACCGAACTTTTCAGACGTATTGAAAATACCAATGACTCTTTTTTTATCACAGGAAAAGCAGGAACAGGAAAATCAACATTCATTCACTATTTTGCCAAAAAAACCCAAAAAAAAGTCTTAATGATGGCCTTCACTGGCATTGCAGCGATGAATGCCGGCGGACAAACCATTCATTCATTTTTCAGATTACCTCTAAAACCCCTATTACCGGGTGATCATGAAATAACCCTTTTTGAACAAGCAACACAAAAATTTAAAATCATCCAAAAAACCGATACCTTCATCATTGATGAGGTTTCAATGCTTCGATCTGATATTTTAGAAGCAATTGACTTTTCCTTAAGACACAATGGCGGAAATCCGCATAAACCTTTCGGTGGAAAACAAATACTATTCGTTGGAGACATTTTCCAACTCCCCCCCGTTACAGCAGAAATAATTGATGGAATCCGATTCCAAGAAATCTATGCAAGTGAATATTTCTTTCATGCGCCGGCATATAAAAAAATGAACCCCTTGTATTTTGAATTTAAGGTTTCACATCGACAAAAAAATGACCAAGAATTTGTAGAAATGCTCGATAAAATTCGAATCTGCAAAACCGATCAGGCGCTTCTCAATACGTTAAACGAAAGATATGCACCGGATTATCAACCAACAAACGAAGAATTTGTCATCAAGCTGACAGCCGACAACGCCATAGCAAATGCAGAAAATGCAATGAAATTGCGTGAACTTCCATACGCCGACCTGCCACCTTTTGAAGCTGAAATAACCGGTGAATTTGCAGCACAAAAATTCCCCACTGCCAAAACGTTGGAACTGAAAAAAAATGCTCAGGTCATCTTCATCAAAAATGATACGGGTAAAAAATGGGTGAATGGAACCATTGCCAAAATTGATTTTATCACCAAAGATTTTATTGAAATCCGCCTTCAAGATGGCAGTATACATAGGCTCGAAAAAGAAACCTGGGAAAATAGAAGATATAAATTCGACAAAACAAAAAATAGAATTATTTCCGAAATCACCGGAACCTTTAAACAATATCCCATTCGCCTCGCTTGGGCAATCACCATCCATAAAAGCCAAGGACTCAGCTTTGATCAAGTCATTATTGATATGGGCCGCGGCGCTTTTGTAAATGGACAAGTGTACACGGCTTTAAGCAGATGTAGAACGTTACAAGGCATTAAACTGACAAAAAAACTGCGAAAGGAAGACATCATTTCGGATAAAAGAATTATAGACTTTCATGAAACAGAACAATTGCTTTCGAAACTGAAGGAAAATGAATCGAATTAAAGATTCAGTTGCGTTTAAAACTTTTAAGTTTTAGCATACAAAAATTTGACGAAATACTTCTTTCAAAACTAATATTTTTTTATAGGGCAATATTATATCATACACAAACAGTGATTTAGGTCATTGCTAAAAGAGATTAATAAATAGCATATTTGAGGTGAAGGAATATCTGTCTATTCTTTTCATTTTTAACCTTAAAAAATACTTCTATGAAAATTTCTACACTACTTTTCTTTTTTCTTTTATTTCAAGAATTTCAATCCATCGGGCAAATTCCTAACAATGGATTTGAAAATTGGATGAGCACAAGCAACTATGATACCCCAATAGGGTGGGAAACCATGAATGTTGTGTGCCCAGGACCTTTTTATTCCTGTAAAAAATCTTTTGATCACTACCCTGCTACTGCCGGAAATTATTCTGTTCGAATTGAAAACAATACATCCCTTACGCAACAAACAGGAGGGTATGGAATCATCGTCACACATGCTTTTGACTATCCCTATAAACCTGCCTTTCCCATCACCTCTCACCCCAATAGCCTAAAAGGATATTATAAATACGATTCCAAAAATAACGATACGATGTTCGTTCGAATTGTTCTTTTTCATCAAGGCAATATCGTCTCAACAAATATGTTCACCTCCATAGGAACCAATGCCTCATGGAATACATTTGTCATCCCATTGCCCTCCTATTCTATGGCAGACAGCGCCACCATCATCATGTCCGCCTTTCTCCCGATGAGCCCAACGGATGGCCCCAATGGGAACTCTGTACTATATGTTGACAATATCAGTTTCGACAATTTTATCTTAGCTTCAGATGATTTAAACCAAGACAATACATCAATAAAAGTATTTCCCAATCCAGTTAAAAATACGGTCATACTTAAAACAGAAGGATCAGGAAATCATGAATTTCAAATTGAAATATATAACATCATTGGGCGAAGAGTAAAATCAGTAAGACTGGATGAAGACAGCAAAGAAATTGATGTTAGCAATTTAGAAAATGGAATCTACATTCTTGGCATAAACACCAAAGAACACCAACAAAAAATCAAATTTACGATTCAAAGATAAATTTCTGCAGGTAAAAAAACAGAATTAAAAATAATAAAAAAACGGGTATTGCATGATTTATTTGATAAAATAAACTTTACTTCCTTTGAAGCAAGGATAAAAAATCATCAAACAAATACGTACTATCATGCGTACCAGCAGAGGCTTCCGGATGAAATTGAACTGAAAAAGCAGGACGATCTTTGATGCGAATACCTTCGATGGTATCATCATTCAAATTGATATGTGTTATTTCGACACGATCATTATTTCGTACTGCTTTTTCATCAATACCAAAACCATGATTTTGAGAAGTAATTTCGCATCTACCAGTCAAAAGATTTTTAACAGGATGATTTATACCTCTATGCCCATGATGCATCTTATAGGTTCTAATTCCCATACTTTCTGCCAAAATTTGATGGCCCAAGCAAATCCCCATAAGCGGTTGAGAGGCCTCTAATATATCTTTGACTGTATCGACAGCATAATCCATGACAGAAGGATCTCCCGGTCCATTAGAAATGAGAAATCCATCAGCACCCCAATTTTTCATCTCTGAATACGTGCTTTTGGCAGGAAATACCTTCACTTTACAATCCCTTTGCATTAAATGACGCAGAATATTGGTTTTTACACCCAAATCAAGCACGGCAACCTTATACGTGGCATCCGGATTTCCTAACTCATAAGCCGTTAATGTTGAAACCTTTGAAGAAAGCTCCAATCCGGCCATTTTAGGCAACACAGAAAGCATTTCACATAAAACCGACAAATCATACACTTCCGAAGAAATAATCGCATTCATCGCTCCCTTTTCGCGTATATGACGAACCAATGCCCGGGTATCCACATCACTTATACCAACTGTTTGATTCCGCACAAAATAATCCCGAATAGATTCATCGGCTGATTTACGAGAATAATCTTCACTGAAATTACGACAAATAAGTCCGCTTATTTGAATGTGAGAAGATTCGGTTTCATCAGAATGAATTCCATAATTACCAACATGCACAGTATTGGAAATTAAAATCTGTCCGAAATAGGAAGGATCCGTAAAAATTTCTTCATACCCACTCATACCCGTATTGAAACAAATTTCACCACCTTTGGTACCCTTCACGCCAACAGATTTTCCCTCAAAATAGAGTCCGTCTTCGAGTAACAATATAGCCTTAGGAGATGTGTTTTCCATTTGAAACAAATCTTAATTTTAAATTGGTTTGTAATATAAAAACAATTGTATTGAGAACGCTTTTATTTTTTGCGACTTTTTGATGTTGACAAAATGCCTTCTCATAACAAATGAAAAAAGGATAAAGCCAATATGACCTTATCCTTTTTAATAATCTTCAATCGTTAATTACTCAGGTTTTTCTTCTGCAGTTGCGTCACCTGAAACTTCTGGCGAAGCGTTTGTTTCACTTGAAGAAGGTGCTACTTCAATCGTAGTTGTTTTTTTACCGCTAGAACGACGACGTGTCGTTTTTGCTTTTTTCACTGAATTATCAGGAAGCATGTTCTCATTGTAATCAACCAATTCAATAAAACACATATCTGCATTATCACCCAAACGATTTCCGGTCTTCAATATACGTGTATAACCACCTGGCCTGTCAGCAACTTTCAATGCGATGTCCCTAAATAATATACTTACAGCATCCTTATCCTGTAAATAACTGAATACAACACGTCTTGAATGTGTTGAATCATCTTTAGACCTTGTAATTAGTGGTTCAACATATACACGAAGTGCTTTTGCCTTCGCAACGGTAGTCGTAATTCTCTTATGCAGAATCAGTGATGTTGCCATGTTCGACAACATTGCTGCCCTGTGTGAATGTGTCCTTCCTAGGTGATTTATTTTTTTTCCGTGTCTCATATCAATTCTAATATTGTATTATTCCTTGAAGAATAACAAGCATTAATCTCTATCTAATTTGTATTTGGCTACATTCATTCCAAATGTAAGGCCCTTTAGTCTAACCAATTCTTCTAGCTCAGACAATGATTTTTTTCCAAAATTTCTAAATTTCAACAAATCACCTTTTCCGAAAGAAACCAAATCAGCAAGTGTTTCAACATCCGCTGCTTTCAAGCAATTTAAAGCTCTAACAGATAAATCCATATCCGTCAATTTAGATTTTAGCAATTGACGCAAATGTAATGAAGTCTCATCAAATTCTTCTGTTGGCGTTTTTGGTTTTGCTTCGATGGTAATTTTCTCATCGGAGAAAAGCATAAAGTGATGTATCAAAATTTCAGCGGCCTCTTTCAAAGCATCTTTAGGATGTATAGAACCATCAGTGGTAATATCCAATAACAATTTCTCATAATCGGTTTTTTGTTCCACACGATAATTCTCGACTGTAAATTTCACATTCCTAATCGGAGTAAAAATAGAGTCAATTGAAATTAAGCCTGCAGGAGCATTGGCAGGTTTATTTTCTTCTGATGGTACATATCCTCTACCTTTATCGATTGTCAATTCAATCTGAAACTTCACATTCGTCTCCATATGACATATTACCAAATCAGGATTCAAAACCTGAAATGCAGAGGTATTTTTACCTAAATCGCCAGCAGTAAAAGTATTTTTACCGGTGATAGCTAGGGTCACTTTTTCTGAATCTGTATTTTCTATTTGTTTTTTAAATCTTACTTGTTTCAGGTTTAAAATGATTTCAGTAACATCTTCCATTACTCCTTTAATGGTAGAAAACTCATGATCAACACCTGATATTTTTATCGTGGTAATTGCATGACCTTCTAAAGAAGAAAGTAAAATTCTTCTTAGCGCATTTCCGATTGTTATACCATAACCAGGTTCAAGTGGGCGAAATTCAAATTGACCTTGCGTGTCATTTGCTCCCACCATAATTACTTTATCAGGTTTTTGAAATTCTAATATTGCCATTTTATATATTCTTAAGTTTAAATTTATGATTAAAGATTGCCGTAAGCAAAACCTAAATGTACTTTATCTTCGATTTATGTAAGCTTATTTAGAGTACAACTCGACAATCAACTGTTCCTTAATGTTCTCTGGTATTTGATCGCGCGTAGGATACGATAACAAGGTACCTATTTTGCTATTTGAATCCCACTCTAACCAAGGGTATTTATTGGCACGTCCGGCTAATGAATTTGTAATGACCTCCATTGATTTTGATTTTTCTCTCACACCTACTTTGTCACCGGCTTTCAATGTATAAGAAGCGATATTGATAAGCTTACCATTCACAGTAATGTGACCATGTGAAACCAACTGACGTGCACCATTTCTACTCGGAGCGATGCCCATTCTGTAAACAACATTGTCTAATCTAGCTTCAATCAATTGAAGTAAATTCTCACCGGTAATTCCATCTTTACGAGTTGCAATATCAAATATTTTTGCAAATTGTCTCTCTAGTATACCATAGGTATATTTAACTTTTTGCTTTTCCATCAACTGAACACCATACTCAGAAAGTTTAGCACGTTTTTTGGAAACGCCATGCTGTCCTGGAGGATAATTCTTTTTTTCGAAGGCTTTATCGGGACCATAAATAGGTTCCCTGAATTTTCTTGCTATTTTGGATTTAGGACCAATGTATCTAGCCATTTGCTGATTTAATATTTATAATTTTTATTGAATACTCTAATGAATTATACCCTTCTCTTTTTAGGAGGTCTGCAACCATTGTGCGGCATTGGTGTTACATCAACAATTTCAGTAACTTCTATACCACTGTTATGAATAGTACGAATGGCTGATTCTCGTCCACCTCCCGGCCCTTTCACATAAACCTTCACTTTTCTCAATCCCATATCATAGGCTGTTTTTGCACATTCAGATGCTGCCAATTGTGCAGCATATGGAGTGTTTTTCTTTGACCCTCTGAAGCCCATTTTCCCCGCTGATGCCCAACTAATAACTTGCCCTGCATCATTGGTAAGAGAAATAATAATATTGTTAAAAGTAGCATTGATGCGTGCAGTTCCTAAAGCCTCAACTTTAACTACTTTCTTTTTGGTCACTTTTGCTGTTGTCTTCGCCATTTTATTCTATTTGCGCTTTACTAAAAGCGGTAATATTTATAAAGGATATAATTTGTTATTTAGTTACTTTTTTCTTGTTCGCTACAGTTTTCCTCTTTCCTTTTCTGGTTCTGCAGTTATTCTTGGTGCGCTGACCTCTTACTGGTAAACCACTACGGTGTCTTGTTCCACGGTAGCTACCAATATCCATCAGACGTTTAATATGAAGCTGTACCTCTGAACGGAGGGAACCTTCTACTTTTATTTCATTGATGATTGTACGAATTCTCGTTAACTGATCATCATCCCACTCACTAACTTTTACATCGAAACTAATTTCAGCTTCCTTCAAAATTCTTTGTGCCGAAGGACGACCAATTCCGTAGATATAAGTTAAACCAATTTCACCTCTTTTATTTTTTGGTAAATCTATTCCTGCAATTCTTGCCATGAGTTATGATTTGTTTTTTTCTGATATTTCTATTCTAATTCCGATTCTATACCTCTTTAAATTTATCTATATGCTTTGTTTAGTAATACATAAATTTAGTTTCAAGGTATACTGGATAAGGGTTTTATCCCTGACGTTGCTTAAAACGTGGATTTTTTTTGTTGATGACATATAACCGTCCTTTTCTTCTGACGATTTTACAGTCGACACTACGCTTTTTGATTGCCGGTTTTACTTTCATTGTTTTACTCTTTTAGGGCACTAATGCCTGTTTTTATTTATATCTATATGTTATTCTTCCTTTTGTTAAATCATAGGGAGACATTTCCACTTTTACCCTATCACCAGGTAATATCTTAATGTAATGCATCCTCATTTTCCCAGATAT
>Ga0114970_10003197_pt1 | contig 12100 bp, 9 predicted proteins | sample M_140205_XF_Meta_FD_87030 | JGI IMG/M metagenome (GOLD analysis project Ga0114970, IMG submission 87030) | Freshwater microbial communities from Lake Montjoie, Canada to study carbon cycling - M_140205_XF_MetaG | ecosystem: Environmental > Aquatic > Freshwater > Lake | place: Lake Montjoie... | reverse complement strand
ATGTAGCTGGCGGCGTTGCGCCAGTCGCCGAGATTCTGGTTGGCGTCCGTGAGGAGCAGCGCATCGGGGCCGGTCGCTTCGCGGATGGTGTTGAGCATGCGGCGGTCTTCATCGAGCGCGCGAGCGCGGTCATACTGCTGACCGCGCCCTACCTTGGCTTTGAAGGCGCGGGTTCCGGCAGCGTAGAGGCCGCTGCAGAGGCTTCGAACTTCATCGAGAGGACGGCCGGACCAGCCGGCGGTGGAGTAGACGCGAACACCATCTGCCTGCAGGCGAGAAAGGTTGGCAGTGCGGTCCCCGAGGCGGGACTGCAGCATGTCGAGGAGCTCGTCTTCGGTGAGAACGTCGCGGAGGTGGTGGAAGTCGATTGACTGGACAATCTTCGCAGGCGGCAGGCTGGTGAGGAGCTTCCACATGGGCACGCCTTCCGACTTTGCCCAAAGGTCCCAGAGCGCATTGATGACGCCGCCAACAGCCATACGATAGACACCCAACGCGAGCCAGCGTAATTGATGGTGTTCGGCGAGGGCCTGGGCGAAGAGACCGGGTTCTTCCTGGAAATCCGCGAGGTGGCGACCCACCACAAAGCGCTGCAGGGCTTCGATGGCCGCCTTTTGGATCTGGGTGCCGTCCCCAACAGTGAAGACGAGGGAGCGCCCTTCGAGACCGGTATCCGTCCGCAGGATCGTGATGGCGCAGGAGTAGTTTGGCGCGAGATGGCGGGGATCAGAACCGGCCATCCCGAGGCGGACCGTCGGGTACCGCAGGTCAATAACTTCGAAGGAGATGATCTTGTGCTTTTGCATGCTGTGAGTGATTAACGGGCTGTTTCGCGGTCGGGTACGAGGCGTCCGAAGCCCAGATTGCAGACGATTTCGAGGAGGCTCCAGTTGAGGTTCATGAAGAGGCGTCGCTTGAGCCCGAGGTAGGGCTGGGAGCCTTCGAAAAGGTCCTGCATGACGTCGCGGAAGCGGGGGCTGAGGCGCGTGAACTGGACCATGCGGGTGGGCACGGAGCCGAAGAGGAACTTGCCTGTGAACACACGGTTCGCCAGGCGCGACCCGAATTCGAGATCGCCGACGAAGTCTTTGCGCAACTGGCGACGATAGGCTGCACCTGTCAGTTCGGCAGGGTCAGCGAGGAGGGTCTGGGCGGCGAGATCGGCTGAGCGCATGGCGTAGTAGAGGCCTTCGCCGGTGATGGGGTCAACGAGGCCGGCGGCGTCTCCGGTGGCGAGCCAGCCGTCTCCGGCAACCCGGTTCTTCTTCCACGCGGGCGTATCGAGCGCGGGGAGGAGGTGGCTGTAAAACGTGGCGTCCTTGCGGGAGATGGCTTGTTCGTCCATGTAGCGTTCGAGGCGCTGGCGGAGAGCCTGGGCGGTTTCGCCCTTGCCGCAGATCCCGACCGAGAGATGACCACAACGGGGGAAGACCCAGATGTAGCCTTCGAGGCCGGGGAGGAATTGGATGTCAATGGCTTCCCTGTTGCCGGGAACATAGTAGCCGAGAGCACTCATCGCGTCGCTGGAGGTGAGTTCGGTGCCGAGTTGGCGGAGGGGGTTTCGGGCCCCGGTGGCGACAATGCAGCGGTCTGCTTCGATGTCACCGTTCCTGGTGCGGAGTTTCCAGCCGGTGGAGGTGCGGTCGGCGGAGAGGACGCGGGTCTTCTCGATTTGCACCCCGGCCGTTTCGGCCCGCTTGAGCAGCAGGTTGTTCAGATCGAAGCGGGAGTAGATGAGGAGCGGATGATCGAGCTTGAGGTTGACCGGGACGCTCTTGGGTGCGGAGAGGACGGTTTCGCGGACGATTTTGTGGGGTGTGGAGTCGGAGGTAAGAAAGGGGTATTGCGAGTACGCCTTCCAGGTGAGGCCGCCGCCACAGGGCTTCTCCCAGGCGAGCTTTTCATCGAGCAGGATGGTTTTGACGCCTGCTGCGGCAAGGCGCTCGGCGGCGAAAGCTCCGGAGGGACCTCCACCGAGGATCGCGACCTTCATATGTTACTTACCGAGAGGGGGGTGACCGGAAGGGAGGTCAGCGCCCTTAGGGGCTTCGCCTGCAGCAGGGGCCGGGCCGGTCGGGTGACCGGGGGGCAGGGCCGCAGGAGCACCAGGAGCAGAAGCACCACCTTGGGTGGGATCGGTGGCCGCATGAGCTGTGGCACCAGAGGCACGCGACTTGATGTGCCATTCGTCGCCCTTGCGCTCCATGACGTACTTCATGTTCATCATGGGGGGGCCTCCCTTGGGGGCGAAAGTCACGACGGCGTCGGCCTCTTTGCCACGGAAGGAAACGGAAACCACGTTGACGTCCATGCCCCCAAGGTTGATGTCTTTGGGGATGTCACGGATAACGCCTTGCTTGACGGCGTCCATGGTGTCGATGTTTTTGGAACAGGCCGCGAGGGTGAGAGCGAGGGCCGCGAGCAGTGCGTATTTCACGTTCCTATTGTAGAGGACCGGTTGTAGTGGACAGGATCGCGTTGACGAGGCCCTGCACCGTGTATTCGGTTGCCTGGATGGTGAGGGGGATGCCGTAGTGGGCGAGGGTTTCGGTGGTGACGGGGCCGATGCTGGCGGTACGGATGTGGTGGAGGGCCTGGGGGCCGACGGCTTCGGCTAGATTGCGGACGGTGGAGGAACTGGTGAAGGTGACCCAATCGGGATTTTGGGCCAGGACTTCGCGGGCTCGCTCGGCCAGGCCTTCGGGGGGCACGGTTCGGTAGGCTTCCACAACTTCCACCTCGGCCCCTCGTTGGCGGAGGGTATCGGGCAGGACATCGCGGGCGACGGCTGCCCTCGCGATCAGGATTCGCTTGCCTTCCATGTCATGGGCTGCAAGAGCTTCGAGCAACCCCTCCGCTACATACTCCTTCGCGGTGATGTCCACCTTGAGGTGGAACCGTTCGAGGGCGTCGCGCGTGGCCGGACCGATGGCACAAATGAGCCCCCGAATGCTGCGGAGGTCCCGGGGGCTTTGGTCGAGGCGTTCGAGGAAACGTTCGACTCCATTGACGGAGGTGAAGATGAGGAAGTCGTAAGTCTCCAGCCGCAGGAGTGCGGCGTCCAGAGCTTCGGTGTTGCCCGCCTGGATTTCGATGACCGGGAGTTCGATGACGCTGGCACCGAGTTCGGTGAGTTGGGCGGAGAGTGTGGACGCCTGCTGGCGAGCTCGGGTGACGACGATCTTCTGGCCGAAGAGGGGAAGCTTTTCGAACCAGCTGAGACGCTGGCGCAGTTGCACAACTTCGCCGATGACGATGGTGGCGGGGGGCTTCATCCCTTGCTCGTGAACCAGGGCGGGAAGCGTGGAGAGGGTTCCGACGAGGACTTCCTGGTCGGGCCGGGTACCCCAGCGGACGGCCATGGCAGGGGTGTTGGGGTCGCGGCCTTCTTCGATGATTCGGGCGGCGATTTGAGTGAGATGGGACAGGCCCATGAAGACGACGAGGGTCTCAGCAGCGCCCACTTTGGTCCAGTCAATGCGGTCCACATCATGCCCGGTTACAAAGGTGACGACGGAGGTGTGGTCTCGATGGGTGAGAGGGACTCCGGTATAGGCTGCGATACCCAGGGGTGAGGTGACACCGGGGACGACTTCGAAGGGAATGCCGGCGAGCTGGAGAGCTTCGGCCTCTTCCCCTCCCCGGCCAAAGAGATAGGGATCGCCGCCTTTGAGGCGAACGACGTTGACGCCGCGCCTGCCGAGCTCAACGAGCAGGGCGCAAATCTCATCCTGGGAGACCGAGTGGTTGGCTCGTTTCTTGCCGACGTAGATGCGTTCGGCGGCGGGAGGCGCGAGGTCAAGAAGGTCATGTGCGGCCAGGTGGTCGTAGAGGATGACGTCAGCCTGGGAGAGGAGGCGTTTGGCCTTGAGGGTGATGAGTTCGGGATCGCCCGGTCCCGCGCCTACTAGGTAGACCTTGCGGCGCGGCGAAATCATGGAGCTTTTTCCGGGGAGATCTGTTCCGGGGAGTTTTGGTACACGGATTCGAGGATGGCCCCGGCACCGCGCTGCAGCAGAACGCCGGCCACGCTGCGGCCCAGTTCACTGGGCTTGGTGCAGTCCCCGGCTGCGGTGTAGCGGATCATGGTTCCGCCATCGGGGGAGAAGACGCCGCCGGTGAGGAAGAGTTCGGTGTTCTCCAGGCTGGCAAAGGCACCAATAGGGACCTGGCAGCCGCCACCGAGTTCGGCGAGGAGGGCGCGCTCAGCGGTTATGGCGAAGTTGACCCACGGGTCGTCCAGCAGACGGGCCGCATCAAAACCAGGCCCGGATTCCAGAGTCTCGATGGCGAGTGCCCCCTGGCCGACAGCGGGAAGCATCACGTCGGCGCGAAAACTCTCGGCGATGATATCTCCCCAGCCGAGACGACGGACGCCGGCAGCGGCGAGCACGATGGCATCATACTCACCTTTCTCCACTTTGGAGATTCGGGTGTCGATATTGCCGCGGATGTTGCGGAGATCGAGATCGGGGCGGAGGCGGGTGAGTTGCGCGACGCGCCGGAGCGAGCTGGTGCCGACGACGGCACCCGGGCGCAGAAGCCGGAGCTTGCTGCCGATGATGGCGTCGAGGGGGTCGGCCCGTTCGGGGATGGCAGCGATTACGAGGCCTTCGGGAAGCTGGGTGGGGAGGTCCTTCAGGCTGTGAACCGCGAGGTGAATGCGACCGTCGAGCAGGGCGTCTTCAATTTCTTTGGTGAACAGGCCCTTACCGCCCACTTTGGCAAGAGGGACGTCAAGGATCTTGTCTCCACGGGTGTGGATGATTTCAATCGTGCAGGGCAAGCCTCGACCTTCGAGTTTGGCCTTGATATGATTCGCCTGCCAGAGCGCGAGTTGAGAGCCGCGCGAGCCGATAACCAGCATGGTTTCAGTGTAGCGGGGTGGATTTTGCCGTGGCGTAGGGATAAGCTGTTAGGCGCAGTGAAAGGACGGTCTCCGTTGATTGAAATTCGTGCGATTTTGTTGGCTGGTCTTCTCGGGTGCGGCGGTGGTGTTGCCCAGACGCTTCCGGCCATTCAGGCCAATGAGAACCGAGTGGCGGCGGGCACCCTGAGCAGCGGGGTCCTGACGCTAACGCTGGAGTTGCGCAAGGGCGACTGGCATCCGGAGAAGGAGGACGGCGAGGCCATACCCGTCTATGCCCTTGCGGAAGCGGGGAAACCGCTGCAGGTGCCGTCGCCGATGATTCGGGTGCCGCAAGGCACGACCATCGACATAACGCTGCGGAGTTCGCTGGCGGTACCGACCACGCTGCATGGCCTGCACCAACGACCGGGTACCGACAAAGATGTGGTGACGGTGGGGCCGGGTGCGACGCAGCATGTCCGCTTTGTGGCGGGAAAGCCGGGGACGTATCTGTATTGGGGCAGGACGCCGGACGGCCAGAGGGGAGCGAATCGGGGTCTGGACGCCATGCTGGGCGGCGCTCTGGTGGTGGACAAACCGGGTGAGACGGCGAAAGACCGGGTGTTCGTGCTGGAGCGCTGGAACGGGCCGACGCGGACCGCCATGAACGGGAAGAGCTGGCCTTACACGGAGCGGCTGAACTATGAAGTGGGCGAGAAGGTGAAGTGGAGGCTGGTGAACGCCTCGGATTTGAGCCATCCGATGCATCTGCACGGCTTCAGTTTTGAGCTGGATGCGGAGGGCGATGGGGAGAATTCCCGGGTTTACGAAGACGGGTCGCAGCCGGTGGAGTTTACCCACAACGTGGAGGTGATGGAGACCTTTGATATGACGTGGGTCCCGAAGGAGCCAGGCAGATGGCTGTACCACTGCCACCGGATTCCGCATATGCGCCTGCCTGTGCCGCTGGAGGCGTCGGATTTGTCGTCGCCGGGCTCGAATCATGACCACGATCATATGCACGCGATGGATTCCGATTACAGCGGCATGGGCGGCATGATTATGGGGCTGACGGTGACGGGCAAGTCCGTGATCGATACGCAGAATGGCTGGAAGCCGACGCGACGGCTGGAACTCGGCGTCGGGACCAGGAAAGGTGATAGTCGGTTCTATGAACTTTGGCTGCGGGACAAGAACGCGACGGGCGCTGATGCGAAGCCGAAGATGAGTACGGGCCTGACGGGGCCTGTTCTGGTGGTGACCGAGGGCGAGCAAACCGAAATTACGGTAGTGAATGAGATGAAGGAGGCGACGGCCATTCACTGGCACGGGATTGAGCTGGAGAGCTACTACGACGGGGTGCCGTGGTGGGGTGGTCGGGATGAGAAGCGTGCGCCTGCGGTGGAGGCAGGCAAGACGTTTACCGTGCGGATGATTCCTCCGCGTGTGGGGACGTTTATGTATCACACCCATTGGCACGATGCCGCGCAATTGACGGGTGGTATCCACGGGACGATGATTGTGCTGCCGAAAGGCGTAAAATACGATGCGGCGACGGACAAGAGCTTTCTGTTCAGCCAGAGTCCGGGTGAGCCTTTTGGGGCGGCGATGATTCTGATGAATGGTTCGCCACAGCCGACTACGCTGCGTTTGCAGCCGGGGGTTGCTTACCGCCTGCGCTTCGTGAATATCACGCCTTCGGTGAACAACCTGCGGGTGCAGTTGCTGAAGGACGGGGCTCCGGTACAGTGGCGCGCGATCGCGAAGGATGCGGCGGCAGTGGCCGGATCGCCCATGAAGACGGCCGACCAGGCGGTAGCGGTGGGCGAGACGTTTGACTTCGAATATAAGGCCGATGGACCGGGGACGGTCAGCCTGGTGGGCTGGAACTCTGGGGACAACCGGCGGGCGGTGCAGACGGTGGTGTTTGGTCCGGCGAATTAGCGCGGGGCGGCCTTGCTATTGACGACCCTGGTACCTCGGCACTGTCCAACCGCTCCCGCGCGCGGTTCGGAAGAGCGGTGGCGGCTTCCAGGGTTGTGGGGAGTGAGGTCCGAGGACGCGACTAAAGTCGCGTGTCCAGATGCCGGGGAGCGGAAGGCTGTCCAGGGTTTTGACGAGGTTGCGTCGCAGTGGCCGTGACCGCAGTTGCAGATGATATCAGCGGTATCGCCGACTCCTTCACAGTAGGTGCTGCAATAGTGACTGTCTTTCGCTGCGGGGCAGGGACAGGTGGGGTGGGCGCATTTCTTGAAAGTTTCCATACCGGAATCCCATGCAGGTTCGGGGCCGCGACCGGCAGTGTCCATTTGTTGGAGTTTGGTGTTGGCCGGGTGTTGGTATTTCGCCAGGTGACGACCAGGTGAATACGGCGGGTGAAGACGACCGGTGCATTAGAGTAGACGCTAGGGGACGGTTACAACGATGAAATTTGGTGCCAATACGTTTATCTGGTCGGCGGCAATTGACCAGGCTGTTGAGGATATGTTGCCTCGGATCAAAGAGGCTGGCTTCGATGGCATCGAAGTGCCTTTGTTTCGGGCTGCCGACTTCCCTGGCGCAAAAGTGCGGCAGGCTTGTGAGAAGTACGGCCTCGAAGCCAATGTGTGCACGATTCTGCTGGATGGGATGACCTTGATCAGCGACGACGCGGAGGTCCGACGCCGGACGGTGACGCATCTGAAAGATCTGATCAAGACGGCTGCGGATGCCGGGGTGGGCATGATGGCCGGGCCCATTTATTCGCCGGTGGGGTATCTGCCGGGTCGGCGACGGACGGCTGACGAGTGGAAATGGGCGGTTGAGGGGCATCAGGCACTCGGAGATACCCTGGCTGCGAACCATGTCACGATGGCGATTGAGCCTCTGAATCGGTTCGAGACGTTCTTTTTGAATACGGCGGCGGATGCGGCGGCTTTGGCGGAACAGATCGGGCATCCGAACGTGGGGATTCTGTTCGATACTTTCCACGCGAACATCGAAGAAAAAGATATTGCGGCGGGCATTCGGAAGGTGGGGAAACATATCAAGCACTTCCACAGCTGCGAGAATGACCGGGGCATTCCGGGGAGCGGGCATGTGGAATGGGCGAGCGTGTTTGCGGCCCTGAAAGAGATTGGGTACAGCAACTGGCTCACGATTGAGAGCTTTGGCTTCGCGCTGGGGGATTTGAGTGCCGCAGCGGCGATTTGGCGGGATATTGAGGCTACGCCGGATGTGATCGCTTTTGAGGGGATCACGTTTTTGAAGAAGAGCGTGGCTGAATACGGTTTGTAGAGCCTGATTTTGGTCATGCTGCCCGCTCCTGCTTGAATCCCGCCGCTGGCGGGAAGTGGGTTTTTGGACAGTTTTGGACCAGTGTCCGCTGCATTAGTTTATATTCACGACCGGAATGGTTCGGCTTCGGATCGCTGGAGTTCGGCTGAATGCGGGAGCCAGCGCCTCTGCAGAAAGGTTGCGTCGATCACCCCACTGTCGCTGAGAAACTGAGGTGCGCCGTAAGTCTGTCTTTGGCAAGCTGCCGGTAAATGCCGGAGGCGGGATATCATAGTCGCAGAATATGCCGATCTACGAATACTCGTGTGAGTCCTGCGATAACCGTTTCGAAAAGCTCGTCCGCCGTACGGAAGATGCTCTCGAATCCGGCTGCCCGAAATGCGGCCAGAAGCATCTCCGCCAGGAATACTCCACGTTCGCTGCCCGAGCATCCTCCTCAGCCTCCAGTGCTGCCGCGTGCATGCCTTCCGGCGGTGGTTGCGGAGCAGGTGCGTGCGGGACTCCCGGCATGTGCGGCATGAACTAATAACAGAATTCCGAGACCTCTACATAATGGCTACTAACGTCACCACCACTCTTGAAGGCACAGATATACTGACGCCCCAGGCTCAGGATTTCCTCGCCGAACTGCACCGCCGCTTCAACGTGCGACGCCTGGAACTGCTCGAAGCCCGAAAGGTCCGGCAGGCTGCCATCGACGCCGGTGCACTTCCCGACTTTCTCCCCGAAACCGCCCACATCCGGGAGTCGGAATGGACCGTCGCGCCCATCCCGGCCGATCTGCAGGATCGCCGCACCGAAATCACCGGGCCCACCGACCGCAAGATGGTCATCAACGCCCTGAACTCGGGTGCCGCCATGTTTATGGCCGATTTCGAGGATGCGAGTTCGCCCACCAGCAAAAACGTGGTCGATGGACAGCGTAATATGCGCGATGCCATTCGCCGCGAAATCGGCTTCACCAGCCCCGAAGGTAAGGTCTATGGGCTGAATGAAAAGACCGCCGTGCTGCTGGTCCGCCCCCGCGGCTGGCACCTGCTGGAACGCCACTTCCAGGTGGATGGGCTGCCCATGTCGGGCGGGCTGTTTGACTTTGGCTTGTACTTCTTCCACAACGCTGCCGAACTGCTGAAGCGTGGCTCCGGACCATATTTCTATCTGCCGAAGCTGGAGTCCCACCTGGAAGCCCGCCTTTGGAATGACGTTTTCGTGTTTGCCCAGGATTACTGTGGCGTCCCGCAGGGTTCCGTCCGTGCCACCGTCCTGATTGAAACAATTCTCGGGGCGTTCGAAATGCACGAGATCCTCTGGGAGCTCCGCGACCACTCCGCTGGCCTGAACTGCGGTCGTTGGGATTACATCTTCAGCTTTATCAAGAAGCTGCGGAACCGCCCCGACTTCATGTTGCCCAACCGGGCGCAGGTCACCATGACCGTGCACTTCCTGGCATCTTATGTGGATCTGCTGATCCAGACCTGCCACAAGCGGGGCATTCACGCGATGGGTGGTATGGCGGCACAGATTCCGATCAAGGGCGATCCGGAAGCCAACAACGCGGCGCTCGAAAAAGTTCGGCTGGACAAGCTTCGGGAAGCGAAGGCAGGGCACGACGGAACCTGGGTTGCGCACCCGGGTCTGGTTGGTGTGGCGAAACAGGTTTTCGATGAGTTCATGCCGCAGCCGAACCAGATTGACCGGAAGCGGGAAGAAGTTCACGTCGTCGCGGCGGATCTCCTCGCGATTCCGCAGGGAACCATCACTGAGGACGGCGTCCGGCTTAATGTTGACGTTGGGATTCAGTACCTGGAAGCTTGGCTGCGCGGGAATGGCGCGGTGCCGATTTACAACCTGATGGAAGACGCGGCGACCGCCGAAATCTCTCGGGCGCAGGTATGGCAGTGGGCAAAACACGGGGCGAAGCTGGAAGACGGTCGCCCCGTGACCGCTGACCTGGTGAAGGAGATTATTGCGAGCGAACTGGCGAAGATGAAAGAACGCGCCGGGGCCGCGAGGTTCGAAGCGGGCAAGTACCAGGTGGCTGCAGATTTGTTCGGTAAGATGATGCTCTCGGGCGAGTTCAACGAATTCCTGACGCTGCCAGCCTACGAATTCCTGGACTAGCAACTGCACAAAACGGATGTCGAGTCGAGCCAGCGGTGCCTGAGAAAGGTGCCGCTGGCTCGATTGGTTTGTGATCGCAATCAGTACGTCGGGAGGGATTGTAACCGTGGGTCCTCGCCGTCTGGCCAACCATCTTCAGCACGCAATCGTGCGACAAACTGATCGCCGCCCTCATTTATCCAGAGTTGCGTACCCAAGCCACGCATCGCCAGAACTGGGTCCGTTGCGCCCTCGAGCTCTGCTTCCTTCGATATTGTTGGTTTCATCAGGCACTTTCCAGGAGTGAGCCGACCCAGAGTCGCATGTCGGCAGGGGGCGGAAACAGGATCGGAATCGCAGTCAGCACAAAGGGTAATTCGGGGGCTTCAGTTAACGGCACATTCATCAGATCGTTCGCCGAACTGAACTCGATCGCCAATTTTAGGTAGCGACGCAGAAGCAACAAAGGGGGGAATCGATTTTGCTTTGCCAGCCATTCCAGCGCATCGCACGCGCCTTTGGAACTATTGCAGGAACGACAGGCCCAGACGAGATTGTCACCGGTATCCGCACCACCCCTCTTGCGCGGAATCAGGTGGTCGGCGGCAAGACACGTCGTACTGGCGCAATAGCAGCAGGCCTGGGGAAGAATCATCTTCAGGCGCTCGTCCTGAGCCAGCCTTCCGATTTGCATCGAACCGCTTTTCAGCCCATTGTAAAGTCTGCTCCGGATCATGTAGTGCAGGGCACCATACCGACTCGTACCCTTCTCGACGGCAGCATGAGCCATTGCGAGATTCGCGTAAGCCCAATAGAGTTGATCGCCAACGGTTACAATCGCCGGTGTGTTGGATTTAGCTGCCACCTCATCGATTGTACCGGCATCGCGGCTCAACCCTACCCTGTAAAATTACCTAAGACCCAGCATGTCCGACCAAACTCCGTCAAACGATATCCAATCCTCCCTCAACGAGAAGCGCCACTTCGCGCCCTCCGCCGCCTTCTCGTCTGCGGCCCACGTCAAGTCCCTCGCCGAATACGAGGCACTCTATGAGGAAGCCGACCGCGATCCCGAAGGTTTCTGGGGCCGTATCGCCGGTGAACTCGAATGGTTCAAACCCTGGAAAAAGGTCCTGGAATGGGATGTCCCCTGGGCCAAGTGGTTCGTTGGCGGCGAAATCAACCTTTCCCACAACTGCCTGGACCGCCACCTCTCTTCCTCCCGCCGAAATAAGGCCGCCATCATCTGGGAAGGTGAACCGGGCGATATCCGCACCCTCACCTACCAACAACTGCACTCTGAAGTCTCGAAGTGCGCCAACGTTCTGAAGTCTCTGGGCGTAAAGAAGGGTGAAGTTGTCGCCATCTATATGGGGATGTCGCCGGAACTCGCGATTGCCCTGCTCGCCTGCGCCCGCATCGGCGCGCCGCATACGGTCGTTTTTGGTGGCTTCTCGGCGCAGGCTCTGGTAGACCGCATCACTGACTCCCAGGCCGTCGCCATCATCACGCAGGACGGGTCGTTCCGCCGGGGTGTGGAGGTCACGCTCAAGCCCGCAGTCGATGAAGCCCTGTTGCAATGCCCGTCGGTCCGGCACTCCCTGGTCTACAAGCGCACCGGGACTCCGCAGCAGATGCAACCGGGCCGTGACCACTGGTGGCACGAACTGATGCTCAACGCGTCCGACGAGTGCCCCGCCGAACACCTGGATTCCGAGCACCCCCTTTACCTGCTCTATACCTCGGGCACCACCGGCAAGCCTAAGGGCATCCTGCACACCACGGGCGGCTATGCGGTCTCCACCTACATCACGACCAAGTGGGTCTTCGACATCCGTGATGAGGACGTTTACTGGTGCTCCGCCGACATCGGCT
>Ga0114970_10003194_pt1 | contig 12104 bp, 10 predicted proteins | sample M_140205_XF_Meta_FD_87030 | JGI IMG/M metagenome (GOLD analysis project Ga0114970, IMG submission 87030) | Freshwater microbial communities from Lake Montjoie, Canada to study carbon cycling - M_140205_XF_MetaG | ecosystem: Environmental > Aquatic > Freshwater > Lake | place: Lake Montjoie... | reverse complement strand
CAGAATGTGCTCAATACCATGCAGTCGCGTAACGATCTCTACGATTACCTCGGCTACCACGCTTACGAGCAAAAGCTCGACGGCCTGTTCGCCAAGGGCAAGCAGAAATAAGCCGGATGTCCGCAGCGCCTGACAGTCAGCGGGTGGCGGCCGGCGCCATTGCCGGCCTGCTGGCGCTGGCGCGCGCTTTCCCGCAGCGTTTGCAGGCGCAACGCGAGCACCGCTGGCTGCAGTTGCGGCGCGAGGCCGCACCGGCCGATGTGCAGGGGCAGACGGTGTTGTTGATCGGTGTCGGCGCGGTGGGGGCGGCGGTGGCGCGTTTTGCGCAGGCGCTTGATATGCGCGTGATTGGCGTGCGGCGCGCGCCGGAGGCGGTCGCTGCGGTGGATGAAATTCATGGTGTGGAAGCGTTATCCGCTGTGCTGCCGCGTGCCAACTGGGTGGTACTGGCTTGCCCGCTGACGCCGGAGACACAGCATTTGCTCGATGCCGCCGCGTTGGCCTGTTTGCGGCCTGGCGCCGGTATCATCAACGTGATACACCCCGCTCTCGTGGATGAGGGCGCATTGCTGGCGGCACTGCAGAGCGGTCAGGTTGGTAGCGCCTACCTTGATGGCGCTAATGGTGTGCCATTAGCGGCCGCCTCGCTCTTGCGCGCCCAGCCCGCTGTCATGGTGGGCGGTAGCGCGTCGTTTTAGGCAAAACGCCGCCCAAAGCGCCGGATTGAGGCCCCCGGGGCTATAATTGGAACTCACCCAGGGTTCGGATTTTATGGAGTTATTTGCCTTCGGTATCAACCACCATACCGCGCCGCTGTCGTTGCGCGAGCAGGTGGTATTCAGCGCCGAAAACATGGTGCAGGCTTTGCGCGACCTGGTCGAACGCAATCCGGTCAAAGAGGCGGCCATCGTCTCGACCTGCAACCGCACCGAAATCTACTGTAATACCGCCGAACCACGGCAGGCCATGCAGTGGCTGGCCAATTTTCACCAGCTCAAGGTCGACAACCTTGAGCCGCATCTGTATCAGCTGCCACAGGAACTCGCGGTCAAACACGCCTTTCGCGTCGCCAGCGGGCTCGACTCGATGGTGCTGGGCGAGCCGCAGATTTTGGGCCAGTTCAAGAGCGCGGTGCGCGCCGCCGAATCGGCCGGTACGCTCGGATTGCTGCTCAACAAGCTTTTTCAGCGCACTTTTTCGGTGGCCAAGGTGGTGCGCTCAGAGACCGACATCGGCGCCAGCACGGTATCGATGGCCTCGGCGGCGGTAAAGCTGGCCGAGCGGATCTATCCGACAATCGCCGATCAAAGCGTGCTCTTCATCGGTGCGGGCGAGATGATTGAATTGTGCGCGACGCATTTTTCCGCACAGCATCCGAAGCACGCGACCTTCGCCAACCGCACGCTCGAACGGGCGCAGGCGCTGGCCGAGCGTTTCCGCGGCCGCACCATCACCTTTACCGAACTGCCCCCACAGCTGGCCGCACACGACATCATCGTCACCTGCACCGCCAGCACACTGCCGATTATTGGCAAGGGGCTGATCGAGAGCGCGCTGCGTGCACGCAAACACCGCCCCATCCTGATCATCGATCTGGCAGTGCCGCGCGATGTGGAAGCCGAGGTCGGGACGCTCGATGACGTGTTTCTCTATACGGTCGATGATCTCGGCCGGCTCGCGCGCGAAGGCCTCGATATGCGGCAGGCGGCGGTGGCGCAGGCCGAGGCGATCATTGAAACCCAGGTCGGCGATTTCATGCAGTGGCTGGACAACCGTCAACTGGTGCCGACCATCCGTGCGCTGCGTGACGATGCTGAGCAGGTGCGCCGGCACGAACTCGAGCGCGCTCTGCAGCGCCTGGCACATGGTGACGATGCGGCGGCGGTGATCGACCAACTCAGTCACGCGCTGACCAATAAATTTTTGCATGCACCGACGCATGCACTCAACCACGCGAGCGAGGAAGACCGCGAGCAGCTGGTGACCGTGCTGCGCCGCTTGCACCAACTGAAACATGCCGAATGAAACAAAGCATTGCCGTCAAACTCACGCAACTGACCATCCGTCTCGAAGAACTCAACCAGCTGCTTAGTTCTGAAGAGGCCACCGCCAACCTCGACAATTACCGCAAACTCAATCGCGAGCACGCCGAGATCGAGCCGGTCGTCGCGCTCTATAAAGCCTATACCCGGGGCGAGGAAGATATCGCCGCCGCCGAGGAAATGGCGGCTGACCCGGCGATGCGCGAGTTTGCCGAGGCCGAGATCAGCGAAACACGCGAGCGTCTGGCCGGTCTCGAAAAGCAGCTGCAGACCGAGTTGCTGCCGAAAGATCCCAATGACGAGCGGAATATTTTTCTGGAAATTCGCGCCGGTACCGGCGGCGACGAGTCGGCGTTGTTTTCAGCCGATCTGTTCCGTATGTATACGCGCTACGCCGAACGCCAGCGCTGGCAGGTCGAGATCATGTCGCAAAGCCAGAGCGAACTCGGTGGCTACAAGGAAGTGATCGCGCGCATTGCCGGGCAGGGCGCGTATTCGAAACTGAAGTTCGAATCGGGCGGACACCGCGTGCAGCGTGTGCCAACCACGGAAACGCAGGGCCGCATTCATACCTCGGCCTGTACGGTGGCGGTATTGCCCGAAGTCGATGCGGTGGCCGATGTGGTGTTGAACCCGGCCGAGATGCGTATTGACACGTTTCGCGCCTCGGGGGCCGGTGGCCAGCACATTAACAAAACCGATTCGGCGATCCGCATCACACATTTGCCGACCGGCATCGTGGTTGAGTGTCAGGACGATCGCTCGCAGCACAAGAACAAGGCGCGTGCGCTGGCCGTGCTCGCCGCCCGCATCAAGGATCAGCAGGTGCGCGCGCAAAATCAGAAAACCGCCGCCGAGCGTAAATCGCTGATTGGCAGCGGTGACCGCTCCGAGCGCATCCGCACCTACAATTTTCCGCAGGGCCGGATCACCGACCACCGCATCAATCTGACCCTCTATAAGATCGCCGCCATCATGGATGGTGATCTGGATGAACTCACCGGTGCGCTTTCCGCCGAACATCAGGCCGAATTGCTGGCCGCGCTCGGCGAGGACACTGCGGCGTGAAAGCCGGCCGGCGGGGTTGCCGGCGCCTCGCGTGACCGTCACGGTTGCGCAGGCGCTCACTGGCGCCGCGCTCGATGCGGTTGATGCCCGCGTCTTGTTGCGGCATGCCTTGGGCGTGGAGGCGGCGTGGCTGGTGGCGCACGATCGTGATGCACTGACTCCCGCACAACTCGAACGCTACGCCGCCCTGGTGGCGCGGCGCCGCGCCGGCGAACCGGTGGCGTATCTCACTGGCGAACGTGAATTCTTTGGTTTGTCGTTGTCGATAACGCCCGCCGTCTTGATCCCACGACCTGAGACCGAGTTGCTGGTGGAATGGGCGCTGGAAACGATTAGCACAGAAGCACGCGCACACTTTTTAGATCTGGGGACGGGCAGTGGCTGCATTGCGATCGCGCTCGCGCACGCGCGGCCGCAGGCGCGGGGAATGGTGGTCGATTGCAGTGGTGACGCGTTGGCGGTGGCGCGCGCGAATGCGCAACGATGCCTCAATGTCGCCGCCGGCATCCATACTGACAGTGTGGCCAACCTGTCGTTTTTGCAAAGTGATTGGTTCTCTGAAATGGGCGACCGTCGCTTTGATTTGATCGTGTCCAACCCGCCGTACATCGCTGCTGGCGACGCGCACCTGGCGCAAGGTGATTTGCGTTTTGAGCCGGACAGCGCGTTGACTTCCGGGTTTGATGGTCTCGATGCCATCCGGCAGATCGTCGCCGCGGCACCACAGTATCTGCAGCCCGGCGGCTGGCTGGCCTTTGAACATGGCTATGATCAGGCCGCAGCTTGCCGGACGCTGTTGCAGACCGCTGGCTTCACGCAGATTTTTTCACGCATGGATCTCGCCGGGATCGAACGGATCAGCGGTGGCCGTCTTGACGGCGGCGAGCCCAGAAGTTAGAATACCGTATCAAATTTGTCGGGTATTAATTTTTCGAATATTGGAGCCAGTATGAGCACGCAAGATCTCATCAAAGAACAGGTCACCAAGAACAAGGTTGTTCTTTACATGAAGGGCACGCCGGATTTTCCGCAGTGCGGTTTTTCCGCTAATACCATTGGAATTTTGAAAGAGTGCGGCGTTACGGAGTTATTTACCGTTAACGTCTTGGAGAACCCGGATATCCGTCAGGGCATCAAGCAATACGCCAACTGGCCGACGATTCCCCAACTCTACGTGAATGGTGAATTTATCGGCGGCTCGGACATCGTCACCGAGATGTTCCAAAACGGCGAGTTGCAAACGCTGCTGAAGTAAGCACCGTTTGCGCACGGCAAAAAGGCGCTGCGGCGCCTTTTTGTTTGGGTGATGCGCCAGACACCATAATCTTTATAACGCCGATGTCTCAGTGCAGTGCATTGAGATAAATGTATTGCGCCAGTAGTGCAAAGGCGATCACCAGCAGCGCACGCTTGACCCAGCGCCGGTAGGTTTCGGCGTCGATGCGATGACGGATGCGCGCGCCCGCAAACACCCCGGTGATAGCGCAGACGATCAGTGGCAACGTTGCCACCCACTGCGTCATGCTGACGCCGCCGTGCAGGGTCAAGACCGTAAATTGTGTGATCTTGCCGATGAAAAAACAGATTTGCAACGCCGGCACCAGCAGCGCGGGGCCGAGCCCGAGGGCCAGGTAATAGATGATCAGAGGCGGTGCGGCGACATTCGCTGTGCCCTCGAATAAACCCGCGGCCGCCCCCGCCAACGGCGCAAACACGCGTTCATGGCGCCGGATCAGCGGCCAATCACCGCGTGAAATCCGGTCCAGATTGAGATAGACCAGAATGATGGCCACGAGCAGTAACTGATAAGGAAAGTTGGGTGCGCCAACGAATATCCAGGTGCCGGCCAGGGCGCCGGCGAAAGCATAGAAGGGCATCAACCAAAAGCGTTTGAACACCGGCTTCAGCGAGTCGCAGGTGAACAAGGTCACCACGATTGTTGAAAGTGTGGGCAGCAATATCGTGATGATGGCGGTGCGCATATCCGTCACCATCGCCACCATCGGTGTGGCGAGAAACGGAAAACCGAAACCGAGTGTGCCCTGCACGAAGCCCGAGAGTGTGACCGCAAGCACGATCCAGAGGATGACCTCCAGCGTAATGGTTTCGAAGCCGAACATCCGCCTGCCGTCCTTTCGCCGATCCGTGACAGCCGGCCGGTATTGATCCCAAAAGTATGTTCACGTGCATCGGCGCCCACCGGGGTTTGGTATGTCGAATCAGCACCCCGCAACCCGCTGGTCAGTCTTTTTTATTGAGTGCCATGCGCGCGACTTCAGCGATGTGTAAGGCCCGGCGGTCTCCCGTTTGCGCAATTTGTTCGCGGCAGCTGTAGCCGTTGGTGATGATGAGCGTGTCGGCGTCTGCCGCACGCACGGCGGGCAGCAGACCACCTTTTTCGCCGGCACTGATCGAGACCTCGTAATGCTCGGGTTTAAAACCAAATGAACCGGCCATGCCGCAACACCCCGAATCGAGCATCTTGAAATCGACGCCGAGTTTTTTCAGGAGACGGCTTTCGCCCGTCATACCGAACAGCGATTTCTGATGGCAGTGTCCGTGCACAATCGCTTTGACTTGCAACGCGCGTGGTTGCCATTGTTCGCGAGTCAGCAGGAAGTCGCTGAACAACACCGCCTGCTTCGACAGCCTGGCGGCGGCTGGATGATCCGGAAAGAAATTCAGCAACTCGTCCTTGAAGGTGCCGAGGCAGGCCGGCTCAAGGCCGACCAGCGGCGTACCGGCGTTGATCTCGCCCGCGAGCGCCACCAGAATTTCATTGAGTTGTTCTTTGGCGCGGTCGAGCAGGCCGAAATCATAAAGTGGGCGGCCGCAACACAGGCCGCGCTGCGGAATGATGACTTCACAGCCTGCGGCTTCCAGTACTTCTACTGCGGCGATGGCAACCGACGGGTTGAAATGATTGCTGAAGGTGTCGGCCCACAGGATCACGCGATCGCCGCCGCGCAGTCCTTCGCGTTTCAGCGCGCGTGCTTCAAACCATCGTCGGAAGGTTTGTGTGGCGAAGGCCGGCATCGCCCGCTGCGGTGCCACGCCGGCGAGTTTTTTCGCCAATGTATTCAGCAGCGGTGTTTGCGTAAAAAAATTCGCCACGCGTGGCGCGTGCTCGGCGAGTTCCGCCCATTTCTGGATCAGCCCCATGCTCAACGCCTGGCGTGGCCGCGGCTTGTCTTCGTAATAGTGCGAGAGGAATTCCGCCTTGTAGCTGGCCAGATCGGTGTGCGTGGGACAGTCACTGCGGCAGCCTTTGCAGGCAAAGCAGAGATCGAGCGCTTCGCGCACTGCATCGCTTTTCCACGCCTCGGTAATCACTTCGCCGCGTAGCATTTCCTGCAAGAGCCGCGCGCGGCCGCGCGTCGAGTTACGTTCTTCACCGGTGGCGCGATAACTCGGGCACATGGTGCCGCCGGCTTGCGCCCGGCATTTGCCCATGCCGACGCAGCGCTCCAACGCACGCGTAAAGCCCGTGCCCTCGGCGGCTTTGAACGTAAATCGGGTTGTCGGCTGCGCCGGCTTGTAGTCGGGGCCCAGGCGCAGGTTTTCATCGATGCGGTAGGCGTCAATGACCTTGCCCGGATTCATGCGGCCGCGCGGATCCCAGATCGCCTTGAATTCGCGGAAGGCCTGCATCAGTTCCTCGCCGTACATGATCGGCAGAAACTCGGCCTTGGCCTGACCGTCACCGTGTTCGCCCGACAGCGAGCCACCGTATTTGACGACGAGTTCGGAGGCGCTGCGAATAAATTCGCGCCATTTGGCGATACCCTCGTGACTGCGCAGATCGAAGGTGATGCGCGCATGGATGCAGCCATCGCCGAAGTGGCCATAGAGCGAGGTCTGATAACCGTAGCCGTCGACCAGCGCCTGAAACTCGCGCAGATACTGGCCAAGGCGCAGGGGGTCCACCGCCGCGTCTTCCCAGCCGACATTCGGATCCGTGCCATGACCTTCAAGCGCCAGCGCGGTGGCCGAGGCGCCGGTTTCGCGGATGTTCCAGATGGGTTCCTGTTCAGCGGGATCAACCACCAGCCAGTGGCTGGGGGCATCGGCGCGGCCGGCGTAATGATCAATCAGCGCTTGCGCTTGCGCGACCGCGGCGTCCACCGTGTCGGCGCCAAATTCAATCATGATCCACGCCTTGCCCACCGGCAGCTTGGCGATATCCGTGGCTTTGAGACCGCGCTCCTGCAGGCCGCCGATAATGCGGTAATCAAGGCCCTCGGTAGCGATCGGGCCAAAGGGCAGGATTTCCGGCACCGCGTCGCCTGCGCTGTAAATGTCCGGATAACCGAGCACCAGCATCACGCGTTTGCCCGGGCTGTGCACGAGTTTTGTTTTTGCCTGCAGCGTCAGCGCGCACGTGCCTTCAGTGCCAACCAGCGCGCGCGCAACGTTAAAACCGTTTTCAGGCAGCAGTTGATCGAGGTTGTAACCGGAGACGCGGCGTTTAAGTTTCGGGTAGCGTGTACGCACGAGTTCGGCGTATTTGTCGCGCAGCTGCTTTAACCCGGCGTAGATTTCACCGCGTCGTCCGCCGGCGGCGATGATCGCTGCCAGTTCCTCATCCGAAGTCGGACCGACCCACATGCGCAGGCCGTCGTAGGTGAGGATTTCCAGGGCTTCGATATTTTCGACGGTTTTGCCCGCCATCACCGAGTGCGCGCCGCAGGAGTTGTTGCCGATCATGCCGCCGAGTGTGCAGCGGCTGTGGGTTGCCGGATCGGGGCCGAACGTCAGGCCGTGTACTTCGGCTGCATCACGCAGCGCGTCGCAAACAACACCGGGTTCGACACGCGCGGTCTGCGCCGGCGCATCGACCTCAAGCACATGGTTCATGTATTTCGACGTATCAATAACAACGGCGACGTTGACGCACTGGCCGTTCTGCGAAGTACCGCCGCCGCGCATTAGTAAGGGCACATCAAAACTGCGGCAGATATCGAGTGCCGCGACGATGTCGTCGACGTGGCGCGGCAGCACCACACCAATCGGCACCTGACGGTAGTTGGAGGCATCGCTCGCATAGAGCGCGCGGCTGCCGGAATCGAAGCGCACTTCGCCGGCCAGCCGTGCTTTAAGCTGGCGTTCCAGTGCGGCAAGGTTTGCGGTGATGGGCGCGTGCAGATGGGCGCGCGAGGCGGGGGCATTCATGCCGATATTCTAACCGCAGCCATCGCGCCGGTTCGCTTGCGCGTTCGACGAGTTGTTTGTCAGGGCGCAGCGATTGCAATACGATAGCCCGCAGTACGTGGTGGATCTTCCGCCATTGGGGGGCTTACATGAGTGAGATGAATCCGTATCAACCGCCGGTGTTGGTTGAAAATGCCACTGGCGGCTTTAATGCAAATGGCAGGCTGTTGGACGCCGGACAGGGTTGGCGCTGGATCGCCTCGGCGTTTGCGCTGTTCATGAAGTGGCCGCTGATGTGGGTGTTGTTGTTCATCGTTTATTTTGTCTGCAATGTGGCACTCGGCATGATTCCATTGCTTGGCGGTATTGCCACGATGTTGTTGTTTCCGGTTTTTGGCGCCGGTTTTATGCAGGCTTGCCGCAGTGCTGAAGACGGCGAAGAAATCAGCGTGCCGCAACTTTTCTCCGGCTTCAAAAGCCACACCAATGACTTGATGCTGGTTGGTCTTTTTGCCTGCTTGCCTCTGGTGATTGTGCTGGCCGGCCTTTTGGTCGCGGGCGGCGCCGGCATTTTTGGCGCACTGTTCGGCGGTGGTACGCAGGCGTTATTAGCGCTCGGGGTGACGTTTCTGCTGGTGTTGTTACTGGCACTGGTGGTCAGCGTGCCGGTCTATATGGCGCTGTGGTTCGCGGTCCCACTGGTGATGTTTGATGGGCTCAAGCCTGCCGCCGCATTGAAGGCCAGTTTTTCTGCCAGCCTGAAAAACTGGGCGGCGTTTACACTCTACGGTCTTATTTTGATTGTGTTGTTTGTGGCCGCAGCAATCCCGTTTTTGCTCGGTTTGCTGGTGATGGTGCCGGTGGCAATGATTTCCTGTTACACCGCCTACCGGGAGATTTTCTTCAGCGAGTAGCCTGGCGACATGCCGTTTAGTTGACGGTTTTGCGCGCCTTGGCGATTGCCGCTTTGACGCGGGCCGGTGCGGTGCCGCCGATATGGCTGCGTGATTCGAGCGAGCCTTCCAGCGTGAGGGCGGCGAATACGTCTTTTTCGACCAGCGCAGAAAATTGTTGCAGCTCTTCGAGCTTGAGGTCGGCAAGATCACAATGGCGGCCGTCGGCGAATTTAACCGCCTGCGCGACCGCTTCGTGCGCCTCGCGAAAGGGCAGGCCTTTCTTAACCAGGTAGTCCGCCAGATCGGTGGCCGTGGCAAAACCCTCAAGGGCGGCCCTGCGCATGGCTGCTGCGTTGACCTTGATACCGCCGACCATGTCGGCAAACACGCGCAGGCACGCGGTCAGGGTGTCGACGGTGTCGAACAGCGGCTCCTTGTCTTCCTGGTTGTCCTTGTTATAGGCCAGCGGCTGGCCTTTCATCAGCGTTAACAAGGCGACCAGATGCCCGTTGACGCGGCCGGTTTTGCCACGGATGAGTTCGGGCACATCAGGATTTTTTTTCTGCGGCATGATCGACGAGCCAGTGCAAAAACGGTCGGCCAGATCGACGAACGCAAAGCGCGGATTCATCCAGATGATCAGCTCTTCGCAAAAACGCGACAGATGGGTCATAGTCAGCGCGGCAGCACTACAGAATTCAATGGCGAAGTCGCGATCGGAGACGGCATCGAGGGAATTTTCACAGACCCCGTCGAAGCCAAGTTCCTTGGCCACCATCTGGCGGTTGATCGGGAATGAGGTGCCGGCCAGCGCCGCCGAGCCGAGCGGCAGACGGTTGACGCGTTTGCGGCAATCACCCATGCGCTGCGCATCGCGCGCCAGCATTTCGAAATAGGCCATCAAATGATGCGCGTAGGAAACCGGTTGCGCGACTTGCATGTGGGTGAAGCCCGGCATGATGGTGCTGGTGTGCTGCGAGGCGAGCTCGATCAGCGCGCGCTGTACCGACTGCAGGAGTTCGATGATGTCGTCGATCGAGGCGCGCAAATACAACCTGACATCGGTGGCGACCTGATCGTTGCGCGAGCGCGCGGTATGCAGGCGCTTGCCGGCATCACCGACTAATGCGGTGAGCCGCTTTTCGATGTTCAGATGTACATCTTCAGCGTCGAGCGACCATTCGAAGGCACCGGCGCGGATTTCGCCGCGGATTTGCGCCAGACCGCTTTCAATCGCAGCCAGGTCTTCTTTGCCCAGAATGTTGCAGGCGGCCAGCATGCGCGCGTGTGCAAGCGAACCGTCGATATCAAATTCAGCCAGCCGGCGGTCGAAATCAACCGAGGCGGTGAAACGTTTGACGAGTTCGGAAACCGGTTCGCTGAATCGTCCCGACCACAGCGCCGGATTTTTTGCTTTCTCTTGCGCCACGTGTTGCACTCTCACATAATCAAACGATGAGTATAAATCAAAACGCCAATGCGGTCGCCCTGCCGAACTTCCGCAACCTTGGCATTTTGCTGCGCATACTACTGATCGTCGATGGCATCAGTCTCGCCGCGGCGCTCTTGCAAACCAGCGAGCCATTGCCACTGGCTGAGGTTTTGATCGAGATGTCGGCACAGGTGCAGCCGGTCCTGCTCTTGAGCCTGCTGGTGCTGGCGGCGCTGGGCAATGTATTGCGGCGCCTGTCATATGCGGGCGGGATTGTTGCCTGGCTCGCCATCGAGCTGGGCGTGGTTACACTGATCTATTTTCTCGGCCATCGCTTCTTCAACGCGGGCGGTGCGCTCGAGCGCTATTACCTGTTCACGCTGCTCGTCACCGGTGTGCTCATTGGTTACTTCGACTTGCGCGGACGCGCATTGTCGCCGGCGCTTACCGAGGCCCGTTTGCAGGCTTTGCAGGCGCGCATACGCCCGCATTTCCTGTTCAATAGCATCAATGCCGTGTTGAGCCTGATGCGGCATGATCCGCGCCGCGCCGAGCAGGTGCTTGAGGATCTCGCAGAGCTATTCCGCGCGCTGATGGGGGACAACCGACAGCTCACACCGTTTACCCAGGAAATCGCGCTGGCCCGGCAATACCTGAACATTGAACAGTTGCGTCTTGGCGAGCGTCTGCGGGTGGCGTGGGAGATCGACGGTTTTCCCGGTGATGCGCTGCTGCCGCCGATGGTGCTGCAGCCGCTCCTCGAGAACGCGGTTTATCATGGCATCGAGCCGCGCGTCGAGCCGGGCCTGATCACCATACGGTTGCGTCGCGAGGGTGACCGCATACGGGTGGTGTTGCGTAATCCTTATCGCGCCGAAAACGATCATCACAGCGGCAATCGTATGGCGCTGGCCAATATCCGCGAGCGACTGGCCCTGCATTTTGACGCTGAAGCCGGGATCAAGACGATCGCTACAGACGGTGCGTATGAGGTGCAAATCGTGATGCCTTACGTGAAAGAAAAGCCATGACCGGGGCGCGTCCGCTGCGCGTCATGGTGATCGACGACGAGGCGCCAGCGCGCAACCGGCTGCGCGACCTGCTTGGCGACTGCGCCTTGAAAATGCCGCTCGAAATTGCCGGTGAGGCTGATAACGGCCGGCGTGCGCTCGATTTGTTGCCGTCCTGTAATGCCGACGTCGTGCTGCTCGACATTCGCATGCCGGATATGGACGGTATTGAAGTGGCGCAGCATCTGCAGAAGCTGGATACGCCGCCGGCGGTGATTTTTACCACGGCCTACGATGCCTATGCCTTAAAAGCATTCGAGGTTCATGCGATTGATTATTTGCTCAAGCCGATCCGCGTGGCGCGTCTCTTGGATGCGCTCTCACGAGCGCGGGCCATTGCACCGCTGAGGCCCGAGGTCTTGGATGAAATCCGGCGCGAAGGGCGCTCTCACCTGTCGGTCAATGAGCGCGGGCGTATCCATCTCATTCCGTTGGGCGAGGTTTT